>Ga0065711_1038449_pt1 | contig 18739 bp, 14 predicted proteins | sample Hoacrofraction12_FD_59098 | JGI IMG/M metagenome (GOLD analysis project Ga0065711, IMG submission 59098) | Hoatzin crop microbial communities from Cojedes, Venezuela - Epithelial fraction 12 v2 (version 2) | ecosystem: Host-associated > Birds > Digestive system > Esophagus > Crop | place...
CAAGACTGGGCCCAGTACTGACCCCTGAGGGACACCACTTGTCACCAGCCTCCAACTAGACTCAGCGCCGCTGATGACAACCCTCTGAGTTCTGCCATTCAGCCAGTTCTCTATCCACTTCACTGACTACTCATCCAGCCCACACTTCCTCAGCTTCCCTAGGAGGATATCATGGGAGACTGTGTCGAAAGCCTTGCTGAAGTCAAGGTAGACAACATCCATTGGTCTCCCTTCGTCTACCCAGCCAATCATGTCATCGTAGAAAGCTATTAGATTGGACAGGCATGATTTCCCCTTGGTGAATCCATGCTGACTACTCCTGATAACCTTCTTTTCTTCCACTTGCTTGATGATGGCCTCCAGGATAAGCTGCTCCATCACCTTTCCCGGGATTCCAAGATTAAGTTTTAGACAGTTAATTATTTTGCTGCTTTCTAGTAATAGATTTTGGGTACCCAGGTAGGACACTGCTCTTGAACTTCAATGGTCTGAGGGATTACAGGACCTCCAGCCGGCACCGAGGGATTCTCGGGGAGAACCTCTGATCCCTGGACCAAAAAGTTATGAGCAGGAACCATTAATAAGGCAAAGGCATTCTTCCAGTATTGTTTCTTGTTGCCTATTTGTTAGTTGTAGTGAAAGCTTCAACATTAGGCTGTATCCCTGGGGAGAAGGGAAAGCGCCCTTCCTAAAACAGAATTGAAAAAAGAGTACTCTTCCTGAAACTGAAGCGTGGGAATTTGTCTGTTAAATGTTGAATATTATTGTAAGTCCTGTCTTTGCAATATTTAGATTTATGCTGAAAACTTGGTGTGCCTGTGTGTGTGTGTGGTCGCGACCATGAACATGTGGTTTTATGTTACAGTGTTTGTATTTCTGTGTTCTGATGGATTTATTTGGTTTCTGTGATCTAATGGATTTGTCTGGACTAAGTAACTGTTTTGTGTCTTCTGGTTTGGTAAGTTCTGCAGGTATTGACTATGTCTGGTTTTTGACTTTAGACAGTTGTATCTGGACTCTGATTTATCAAGACTTTGGAAGCATTTGATGAAGCAGGGAATAGATGTGGTGATGTTTGCAGCTTTATGCTTTTATGTACATTAATTTTAGCCTATATAGTTAATGAGTCATAGTCCTAGATACATTGATCTTAACCAAGGTGATTAATATGGATAACCAATACTAAAAGTTATGGATGTTTGTATGTGTGATGAGTATACCTATAATCCAAGTGCAAGTTTACTGAGCTCGTACTATTGATACACCACTATTTTGACGCCTAACGGGGTGAAATGCTCCCCTCCAATTGGCAATAATGATATGTTGTGGTCAAGCGGTACTTTAGTCTCACCATCCACACAGAAAAAAATTGGATACAAGTAAATCCAGCAAGAAAATTGAATGCAAGTAAATCAATCTACACCATATGCTAGGTAACAGATTTACCATCAGTATGTATCATTCTCAAGTTAATTTGATCTTTCTTTATACCCAGCAGGTTATGGTATGCACTTCACATCTCTATGTCTTCAATTAGCATTGGTGTTCTTATATCTGTTAGTATTGTAGTTTGTGTGAGCCTCTGAAAAAGTAGTAGCAAGCTGAAGACCAAAATTATGTCAGCTCTCATCATCATCAACGACCTCATCAACTATACCTGGCTTGCTCAAAAACAAAAAGGGGGAATTGTGGAGTCCTGGCTGGACGAGAGGAGACATAGTTTGGTGCCGTTGAGCAACCCAGGTTTCAAACTAGAGATGGGCCTTGAGAGCGGCGAACACAGAACCCTGTTGGGAAGGTAGAGCGACGAGCTCGGAACACCGGAGCAGGGGGACTCTTACGTCGCCGCTTCCTGCCACATTGGCGCTTCCTGCCATGTTGCCGCTCCCTGCCATGTTGCCGCTCCCTGCCACAGTGCTTCTTCCTGTCATATCACTTCTTCCGCATCGAGAGATGAGGCTTTGCACCAATCGCAGCAAGTTATAGCAGTTTTGCCTATATATGGTTAAGGGTATCTAACCAATCAGATGCTGTTAGTGCTTTGCTATATAAACCCTGTTTTGCTGACTAATAAGGGAGAACGATCTTACGCATATTGGGATGATATCGTTACTGCCGTTTTCCGAGTTCCCACTCCTACACTAATGGAGTTCCTCAAAAGAACATCACCAAGAAGTAACTTCCCACATCGTTCTAGATAGTACAAACCAGTAGAAAATAGCAGTGTTTTTCACTTACTAAAAAAAAAAAAAAAATCACAAAAGCTTCTTCAAGGTTCAAACCCCAAAGTATGCAGGCAAGTGTATTGCTTTGTAGTCAGCAAATAAGTATGTTCCAGCATGCATGAGAGTGGCTGGCCTGCATTTTTGATTATTCAAACCTGGGAACAAATAATTTCATAAATATCTTAATTATAAGGATAATTATTTGCTACTAAATGTTTCTATGACAGTAGTAATGTTCGGACCTATACCAAGGACCACCATTTCTGTGTTCTTGTCACTGTACAGACACACAGGAATTAACTACACTAAAAAGTCCTTCTTCCAGTTTGCTTATAGCATACCCAATAAAGCAATCATCCCCAAAAGACATTACCAAGGCATGAAGACTACAAAACATTCTTCATAGTGGGAGAAAATATATAGTTGACTAAAAGCTGCATTCTTCATTGTTCAGTGCTGCTCATCACTACTTTTTAGTGGCCCATGAATGACAGTCTGATGGCATGGATATATATGTGAACCTAGATTAACAGTTACATAATAAATGCTGCCCACATTTATGGTAAATATCTTAATGGCACAGAAGCAGTTTCACTGTGAGAAAACAGCTATTGTATAATGTTACTGCATAGAATACTGAGGAAATTAATGCATTTCTGATTTAGCAAATCACAGTAATATCTATATTGACTAAGATTATAGAACAGATGGTTAAATACAAGCTAGTGCTCAAATTTTAACATCCAATACCCACTACTTAGACAGTTGGATTACTGTCACATTTACTAGTTGAGAGGCCCATAAGTGACTATGATAAGCACTCTAAGATAAACTAAATAAGCAATTAAAGCAAGAGACATGAAAATTTCAGTGGCTAAAGCCTTTAAAGAGATTAGTTTCTTATGGTAAATTTATTTCTGAAGGAGCTAATACAGCATCAAATAGACTAAATGCCACAGTGTTTAAGAGAACAATCTGGTTGCTAAACTCGATTATCTGCTTTTTACACTCAAATGAGAAAGTCTATCTATCTTAGTAACTAGAGACTATCTGAATTTATTTGAGAAATTGAGATATGACTTATTTTTCAAATTCATGTGATTCCAAAGTATTATCCCACTATTATACATGAAAATAGAACTTTTCTTATAGTGAAATAGCCAAGTTGTTAAAACAATGACTACAGTTAAAAAATATTACCAGAAAAGTTAATTTTTTTACTAGCTATTTCAAATAATGAGTTATCATGATTAAACTCGAATAAACAGACAAGGGATGCCTGGATTGTGTTTGAAAACATCTTTATTCATTATAAGATTATTAATAAGAGTGAGGACAACCAGTGTCACAAAACTCAATTTGAGCTGAAAGACTAATGTACCACCTTTGGTAGTTAATTCCAAACACAGGCTTATTTGTGCCTTTTGTATTTCAACGGATATATGGAAACAAAATATGCTTACATTTATAAAAGATATGCTATCCAGTTTGTTTCTTCATATGAAAACTCCATAGATACCAACTGTGTTTTCCGAAACTCAGTGAGAAGTTTTCCAATGACCTACAAAATTTTACAACAGGGACTATGGGTATCGCTGTTTGAAGATAAAGCTCTCTGTTTGTACAAATATGAACATGCACAAATATAGATATGATGACTTCAGTAGTAGTTTAAACAGTCAGCAAATCTAGCTTAAATATTACTTTAAAAGATTAGTTTTAAAAGAATCGAGTGCACTAATGGCAATACCAAAACTGAAATAAGTTTGCTGATACAACTGCTTGAAAGTCATATTCAGTGTCAGTTCAAGGTTTGTGAACCACTTAGACAAAATTGAGTTCCGGTGGTGAAGAAGAATAAGACAGTAAGACCGAACTGAGGTTTCTGCCAGAGCAGGCAGGGCTATTGTATGTTGCACAGCAAATAGTCTGGGAGAACAGAAAATTTTGGAGAAAGATGAGTCTCCTGGAAGCTTTGGATGAAAATCTATTTTTCTTCCCTGCCTCAGATCATTATTGCAAATTACTGCATTAAAGCATTACTGCAAACAAATCCAAGTGTTCTAGGAGGCAATTTTCTTCAAAAAGACTACATGCATTTTCAGAGAAGAGTAGTATGTAAAATTCTAGATCGAATTTGCAGGCCCTGGCAACACTAGCTGACATGATTTTGTCCAGATTTGAAATAGGACAGTTGAAAAAGTAAATGCCACAGCAAATAATGTCTCACCCCAGTAACTGAGGAGCGTAAATGAAGTTATCTTGTTGTAGAAAGCAGTTTGAAATAGCATATTTATTTTCATAAGCCCAATGCCAGAACTACTGAATGAAAAATGGGACTAGAAGACTAAAAAAAAAATTAAATTAGAGAAGTTGAATTATATTTTTTCTATAAAAAAGAAGTTACTTAAGAGATCACATTAACACAGTTACACAGTTTCAATGGGAAGAGACAGAACATGAACTGCTTATAGAAAACAGAACTTCTCTATGTCTGTGAAACAAGGTAGACAATATCCCACACTCCCCTTTTCATCCATTTTCCTTCCAAACAAAAATCCCCTAGACTATATTTTTCTCTGAAAAGAAGAGAACTGTTATATTGCAAGGGTGAATACACAAAAGCATTACTATCAGAGTACAATATTATCATCCAGTGTTCTTGCATCCATCAGTGAGGAGTAAGCCTCCAGGTGTATTCAGCAGGGCTACCCAGTCTGAATTACACATCCGGAAATTTTTGTCACTAAAGAAATCCTTACTCGCTAGAGAAAAAATATAGACTTCCTTGGAGCCACTCTACAAATACATCTGCATTACAGCTGAATCCAATTTTGGTTGTCAGCTCTGGTCCAAGACAAAAAACATGGTCTGAGTTACAAATTAAAGCAAATCTTTGTTTTGTCACTGTTACAAGCAAAGAAATGCTCTTTGTCCCTGCTACTTTGTTATTTCATTAAAACATCTGACAGCTAAAATTGGGCAGATGTTCTTGAAGAGACCTCTATGATTCAGGTAATTGCATTGTGTGTGCTTTCCACACACATTTAAAAATTCTCTCTTAGGAATCTGAAATCCTGAAAGCGGCAAATATCTCAAAAGGTATTTCAGCTGTTCATGACTACTGGGGAAATACAGTCGTATCCCTTCCCAGTTGTAACATGTATTGAGAATCTTTGGAAGCCATAAAGCTACTGGAAAAGTTTCAACATCCCTGAGTAGGAAAATTGTGCCTGCTACAATTTACAGGGGCATCAGCCCAAAGATTGTGCCTAGACAGCAGACCACTGTGCTCCCGTGCACCAGGCTCTTCGTATGGCTGCATCCTACTTTCACGTCAAGGCAAAATCTGCCAAAGGCCCCTACCTCCTTCCTTCCTTGAAGAGCTCCTCGTCAGGTCCCAGCCGCCAGCATAGGTATCCACAAGATTTCAGCCAGAGTCCTGGAAGGGAGGCGCACACCCTCTGCCCAGATTCCTTGTAGGGATCATCAGGCTCCCAAGACACACACGGCCTATGTGCCATCCATATGTCACCACTCACCTACACCACCCATCTACAACAGTCGGAAAAGAAACCTAAATACACACACACGTACGCACTTACTGAAAATATTCCTTATCAGCTAACTTCTACCATAGGTTAACTGAGGTCTTGAAGGTCAAGCAAAATTGCTGTTTTATTTTGCTTAACAGACAATGCTGCTTTTGTTCTTACTGTATGATTGCATCACTAGCACCAATGTTTATTATTTGATTGTCACACTTGTTTATGTCAGTAGTGATGTGTCAAAAAATAAACTAAAATTGTGAGACTGTGCTCAAACCAATATAAAAATGTGTGCTAGTATTTTTGAGTAATGTGCTGTACCTGTCTATCTTAAGCTGCTGCAAGACATGTGTGTATAGTTCCTGTTACTGAAAGAAAAAGGAAATATTTCCCCTGTTGTATTGTGAATTTCTCAATAATACAAGAGGTCTTCCTCTCATTCAAGGAAAAAAAAAGGTGCTTTACTAACTACAAATAGAACTAGGCCCTGAAAATTATCCATTACCTAGATTTCATCCTTGAGAAAAACAATCAAACAAAAGAATGCCTCCCCCCCAAAAAACAGGAAAAGAACACGGAACCTGCTGGAACAGTGCAGTAACAACCCCACCTTCTCCTTGTACACTGTTATTAATAAATGCCATGGTTGCAGCACCAAAATCTATAGACAGAGCAGTTTAACAAAATATAGTGTGTTACATTCTCTGATCCAAAGGATACACAAGCTCAGCAGCAGAGTCTCCAGTGGGATCAAAGGAATGTTTGACAGAGAATCCTCTCTTCTGACAATATTGTTTGACCTATGTCTCAAAGACAGAAATGAAATGTTATTCCCATTTTCATGCTGACATACAGGAGCTTACTAGAAGGACATTCTCATAAACAAAGTCCTGCAGACAATGCTATCATCCAGCTCATATTTTTTTTCCAGTTTTCAGGGTGGGTGTAACTCATAATACAGCATATTTTCTGGTGAGACTAGGGTGTAGAGAAATCCAGTGAAGTTATAAAACCCACGCTGTCTTGGGAGATGCTCAGCAACTACAGTACCTTGCTAGTCCTGAAAAAACAGGACATTATCTTTTTGACCAAGGCTGAAAAACACATAGCTGTGGATAGTCTTTACTTTTTATTACCCATGGGTGGAACCAACTAAGTCTTTAATTTGTAATAATAAACTTTTTGCCTTTCATTTTGGTTAGTAATGTGGTATTTATATAATGATTTAAGCAACAGATTCATGGGTGTTTTAATTGTTTTAGTTGTTTTATATACTAATTGCCATTCCCTCCCCCCCCAAATTGGCCTATCACCTATTTATGTGTTTTTGGTAATTTACAGTTTAAGTGAAGTTTATCATTACCTTTTAATGATGGATGCACCAGAGTCAATCAAATTATTACTTTCTGTTTAAAATTTAATTGTCCATTTAGAGTGTTAAATCAACTGGTGGCTTTGGCATGTGGGAGATCCATGGGCAAAGTCCATGCTCTACATTGTTCAGGGCTCATTCTCATTTTCCGCTGTTTATCTATCTACCTATCTATCTATCTATCTATCTATCTATCTATCTATCTATCTATCTATCTATCTATCTATCTCCATTTGTGTTGGATAAAAATTTTGTCCTGAACCTATGAAGTCTTTTCATATGAATATTTCATCAACACGATATATTTGCACATAAAACTGGTATTTTATTTCAGTAACTGTTATTTTCTATGATAAAAATATTTTGCCAAAAAATTCCAAGCAGCTTTATTACTGGATTTCATTTAATCAAACTCTCTGATTAAGATTTCTGCTTATGAAACTAATCAGACCTCAATAACAAATGTGCAGATGAACAGGTATAGCTGGGTAAACAATTCAGGGCACACACACAGAGCTGATTAACTTAGCTCTTAACTGTTAGTAAATTATTCACAAAGTAGTGTTGATTTTAGAGTTGAGTTTTTTTCATTTTCAGAACTATGCAGCAATTCAGTCATTAGGAATAACAGTCTATCATACAGTTTTCTTGTTAGATATTAGTATTGCCCATCATGGCCAGAAATTATTTTATGCTCTACCCAGATCCTGCTCTCTTTTATTTTTCTATAAATTAAAGAGAAACAGAAAGGGCATAAAAAATAGAGAGATGATTTCTGGGGAGCAGGAAGATTCTGCACTTTATGGAACAACACAGTTGAGTATACATCTTTCTCATGGTCTGGAGATCATTCTCCATCTGTTGTCTCGTATTGGTTTCTGCTTCTCCTTGCTGCCTTTCTTTCCTTTTTCTTTAAGTTGAGGGTTTTGTTTGGGTTTGTTGTTGTTGCTGTTGTTGTTGTCTTTTGTTATCTGTTCTGCAGAGATATACAGAGGATTTGGTTGCAAGCTGATTCAATTATGATAATCAAAGTTTGTGTATTAAAAGTTAAAGACATATTTCAATGGAAATAAATTTCTTCCACTTTGTGTCATACTATCCAACTGTAGAAGGAAGAAAGGAGATTTTTGTGAAATCTACTGACTGAAAAACTGCAGTGTATAGAAATACATTCCTAATATAATGTCAACAGTGTGACAAACAGGGTTTTCTACATGGCACAGTGGTTGTCACCAACTAGAGAGATACATGTTAATCGCTGATTTGTCATGAGCTTGAAACCAGGTACTCACTGCCCAGTGTACTTCTGCAATGTGTTACTTCTCCTGTGTGCAGGTTAATGAAACCTGAGGTACCTGCAAACCATGAGTACCTGAGTGCAAGTTTCTGTTGGTTTATATATATACAAAACATGAATCATGACAGAACAATGAAAAAAATGTTATTTTTCACCAACAGAAATCAGAAAAAAAATGTATTCTGCAGAAAAAAATTAGAAAGATATTTAGGAAACAGGTTACAAAACTGCTGTACAGTCATGCACACAGCATGTGTTACACATGTCTCATTTTGGAGTTGTTCCAGAAACCAGGGAAGCAAAGTAATTTTTCTATGGACTTTTGTGAGTATAGTCTCATACACTGGACTCAAATCTTATGTGCTCTCAAATCTCATTACAAAATGATCCTTCACCTACTTTGAAACATTCAGGTGCCAGACTATTTAAAGTGCTCAAGTATTTGACATAGCAAGTAATCTATAGGGCCTGTCAAAAAGGGAAAGTAAAAAATTATTTTTTGATGGACTCATCATTACTTGCTCAAACACAGCATTCTCAGTGACTTAGCACCTGTCTCCTAGAAAGAAAAAATTATTACAGTGCTATGCACCCCTTTCAGTGACCACGTTAAATTCAGTGAATTGTTTTTCTAAGTTATAGTGGGTCTGAAATCTTGGATGGGGACCTTGTGCGGAATCCCTTACAAATTTAGACATAGAAAAGATCAAACTCTGTATTTGGAAGACCAAGGAAGAATCCAGTTTGTCAGACATTTGCTTCTGTTCATTTTATGAATGACCTATTATAGTTTTGGCTACACACAATTTACTAGTTGCTATAACAAAACAGGAGTCTGCAAATTGGGCCTAACAATCAAAGCTGATTTGCTGTGCCAAGGGAAAATTAAATCAAATCCTGAAATGCACTGAATCGCTTTTTTATTCTTTCCCCTTTTCTTACACAGATTTCATCAGATTTGGTTAGCAGGGGCAACTACCATCAACAACCTTGTATAAGTGTCTTTTTTCCCATGATAATTCTCCTAGAACATTCCTATTTGCCAACAGCAACCTAGATTGTATTGTTCTGTGGCAATTCTGTCACCAGAAGTCCCTTTGCTGTATTTGAGAGGGAGCTCTTGTAAATAATAACCGAGCATACTGGAATTTTGGATACAAAATTTTATTCTTTGCCATGGTTTAGAAACATTTTCCCCATCCATCCAGCATCTGTGACAACACTGGAGAACACGGACTCTAGTCTAAGATACATCAATATATGAGGATAGCAAAACATCTCTGGCAAGAATCATGTAGACCTATACCTTTCTCTAGAGTTTGATTATGGTAACAAGGCATGTTGTGTTTTGTTGTATTCTTGACTAGTGACAAAAATGCTCTGAGATTAAATTGCAGGATGCACTGCAGAAAGCACAAAGAAGTTGTACCAATGGCTCTACAGCTCTACTCACAGAGGACAGCAGAACAAACTACCAGTTGGAGATTAAGCTTGCAGCTGCTTGTAGTAGCCGTGATTTATTTGATTTATTAACTAATTAAGCCCCTTAGCAATCCTGTGTAAGATTTCTAATCATGTTATCCCCTGTAAAAGTGCAGGGAAGGGAAGAAATTTCCTTTGGGATTTTATTTCGCAGTATCATTTCACAGGAGTGAAGGAAACCCAAGCCTTTCTCTGCATACGAACCGGAAAAGAAAACCACTGTTCAGCCATAGATGCCTTGGGGACCAATCCTTTAGTCAGCATTTCACAAGAGAAAGTTGTCATAGCCTACAATAAAATTAATTTTCGTCAGTGTACGAAAGTGCTTTGGCTTGATGGAAAGAAGGCCGATAGGCCCTCCTGTATGACCTCCTCAATAGGCAGTGCTGTCCAGGCAAGGGGCAAGGGAGCCAAGATGCATGGCCTCTCTCTTGCTGTGAATGCTGCAGTGAAAATCTATCCAGAAAGGTTTGTAGTGTGCTTATTTATGTGGTGACCCAGGATTTGCTCATCAGGCTGGACATCCACAGTGCCAAATACTCTATATTATATTCGTGCTGCAACAATCCTGCACTGTGCTCCTGAGCTACATGCAAGGAAACCATCCACTTCCTGATACTGCCAGTCCTCACCATGATGTCCATTTATGGGGGTAGCAGGTTGGATGTAAATCAAGCCAGGCTTGTAGAATAAAAAGAGCTTCAAGATGAACTTTTCAAATATTTTTGTACATTGACCTCCAAACTGCTGTAAGATAGCTGTGACGTTGGGTGAAGGGCAAGAGATACTGGTGCTTCTGCAGTACTTTCAAGACAACGGATGAAGACTGCCATCTATTGCCTCTGATGATGTACTTGTGCAATCTTGCTGAGTTATTCTGAACAAATTCATGTCTCTCTACAGCTAATATCCAAGAAACAAAGATCTTTGCGTGTGTGCTTTTCTTCAGTTTTCAGGCTTTTCTGTTAAAGATATCTAACAGACTAATGTACTGAGGCAGAACACATTCTTGGCATCTGAAATCTTATCTAATTTTTAAACGCATTAATTCTTTGTAGAACAAAGCCTTATGGATACCTTTCTTGGGATGGAAGGTGTATTCCTGAACTGTATAAATATACCAGCAAAGAAAAGGAAGCTAATCTATGTGTCAGTCATCTGTAAAACAGACATGAGGAAAACCATGAGCGAGAACTACATTTTCCCGCTGCATTAATAACAGTTTACACATATCATGGATTTCTTGAAATGAAACCTGAAAGCGACCAACTCAAAACCCAAGCAGCAATTAAAACACAGTGTTGAGGGGAAAGCATTGCTCATCACTGAGCTCAGCGATATTAATTTCATAGACCAGATTTTGTCCCAAGGGGTAGTCAAAGTGAGAGAAAAGATACAAACTATTGCTGATTCCCCTCAGACCTTATTTGCAGGTAAGCATCTACCTAAGCAAGGGGACAGAGCACAGGAGACTTGACCACTGCTAACCCCTCTTTACAGATGACTAGATTGCACCTATTAGCTCCATGAGAGTTTTGACAGGGAGTTTTCCCCAGAAAGAGAGGTTATACCACGCACTGTGAGAGTACCAGCCAGGGTAAGAAGTCCTCTTGGCTCCTGTATAAACTCTTAATCTGAGTGGTTTCATCTACCATGCAGTTTAATGAAGGTATTTCACAAAAGTGCCATGAGCTTGAAATATCCTTCCACAGTATTTAGGTAGTAACATGAAACACTACTTAGCTGTGAAACAGCCAGTTACATGGAACAAGAAAGTAGCATTTAGTGTAAGCTACGGGCCAGGTTCTTTGGTGTGTATCAGCATACTTCTGCTGAAGACTGTGGGTTTACATACTATATCTGAGGATTTGACTCAGTATTTTTTGTGATCAAAAATAATGCTACTTATCCAACTGACTATGTTATAAGATTAATTAAGTGTTGTCAGATAGACCATGTATAAGGATATGCATGTGAATGGCCATTATGCAAGGCACACAAGTGGATTTATATGACAGGGACAGATATCAACAAGACTAAAATGGTCAATTTACTCATACTTGTAAAACAAACAAGTTACCAGAGTCAATTCTTGCTTCTCCCTCAGACATCAAAGACAACATCTGAAGGAAGAATTTCTGTGCCTTGCTTAAAAATTTCTGCGTCTTGCTTAAAAATTTCTGCCCACGTAAACCCCCAAGTTTTTGGGTAAGCAGTGTCTAGCACTCAGTTTTATTTCACTCATTATTTATGCTATATAAAACAAAGTATAACATGGAATCCCTGAGTATTGACCAGGCTCCCACTGTGTTGCCTACAGAAAGGACAATTCTTGTAGATAAACGCATACAACCTCTGTAGAAGATGAAAGGTGACATGTAGGTGCAAAAAAAATTTAAGGTTAGTGAAAGTGCCTTCATAACAGTACCATTAGTACAATTTTGTTCTTGGTGGGCTTTGAAAAAAAAGGTTGTACAATCTCATTTCCAGCATGAAGACACTTCTCTTGCAGTTTGAAGTTCCAGATTTTCAAATACTTAAACATGTGAATAACGTAAATCACATGAATAATCTCACGGTAATAAACATGGCTACTTTAATTGTTAGACTTATTCTTCATCTTTTCAAAACCAGAACAAGAAGAAATACAGCAAGACCGGATGAACGTGTGGTGTGTGTAGGTGATCAGTAGCACAGAAGTGACCATTTGCTGATATACAATGATAGACATTGCGGTAAAATATCTTGCATATACAAGACCAACAGGGACTTTGTTTTGGAAAAACTGAGAGGTAAAACCTTTTTCTAATGGCATTGTCAAAAGAATTTGAAAGTAATTACCCTGTTTCTATTGTTACTGGCAAAGGTGGTGAAAACCGCGAAATCTGTTATAAGATTTTCCGTTATAATACATACTTGTCAGTTTATAACTTTATTATGCATGCATTTCTCTTGCTGAAATTAGTCTTTGCCTAAAGTTTACTTTAATTTTTTTGTCTGTAATTTGGCAGTTAGAACAAAGTGATTCTGCCATTATCAGAGAATTTTTGTGTGTTTACCAAAATTTAGATTGACTACGGCCATGATGGGTTGGCTAGAATCTTGTAATGAACTTCGTGGTGTAACTATCAGCACTGATTGTGGGCTTTGCCATTACAGTACCTACAAGCAGTCCATCTGTGCATGCATCTTTTCCACACAGCAATCAAGCACTTTCCATTATCGAACTGCAGAAACAGTTCTGCAACTTGATCGTACCACCTACTAATTATTAAGCTAAATATCAGACCCAGAAGCAGTGATCCCAACTTTCCTGTGCTGCTATTATCTCCCCGTCTACATTCAGTCAACTTGAACAAAATCCTACAGTGGAAAAAGGAGCCAGAAACTGGGCTGTGGGTCAGATTAATTCATCCTGGATAAGTTACAAACATTTATTATTTTGGATGTATTTTGGTTTGTTTATTGGTTTTTCTCTGATTAGCCACTGTGCAATCTTTTTATAGTCTCGCAGTTCATCCAGAAAAAAATAATGAGTTATAAGTCATCATTATTTGTTAAACTCAGTCATGACTCGTACTTGCTTTACTTTGTTGTGAAGCACTGTTTTTGTGTTTTTAACCTAACATTTTAGCCAGTACAATAAATAAGAGCCAGAGAAAATGGCATACACATGCACACATAATCCTTAAATGCTTTCTACCCCTTATTTTATGTACTTTATATATGTATATTCGTTTTCCAACCATTATTACTCATATTTGGTCAGCACATCAGCATGTTCCATGGATGGTAAAAAAAATAATTTACACTTACATAAAATCCATCTCTACAGTTATAACCCTGTGACCACAGCTAAATTAGTATTACAGATTAAGCTTCCAGGTGGATTATAAGAATACCTGGTTACAAAATAATGCTGATATCTTATCTACACATTTAAACCTAACATGCTATTTTATTTTTATACTCTATTCCCCAATTAGCAATACATCCTTCAAGGTAAAAAAGAATGGCTATAGCTGAATCTATTTACTGATAGCAAGTAGAGCATCTTCTATTTAACTAGCTCTCTTAAGGGTCTGGTTTTTTCCCTATCTACATTTCTTCGAAACAAATATACCTAATGTGCCCAAGAATAGAAAGCAGGCACCAAGAGGGTGGAAGGAGGTAGAAGAAGAAGCTGCAGTCAAGGAGACAGGGGACGGAGAAAAGGAACATGAAGAGGAAGAGGAAGCAATGTAGCTGTCTCCCATGGAGAGGACTGGCTGTGAATCCATCTCAGGTCTCATTGGTGGTCTATAATGAAACTCAGTAACACATGGAACTGTGAGTGAGCTCACATGTAGTCATTCAAGATTAAAAAAAATGCAAATGAAAACACAAAGGAAAAATAGTTTTCTTTCTGTGCAAAATTCCTTTTGTATATGTCTGAAAGGGTCTTGAAATGCACATAATATAAATCAGTATAACTTATTGGAATATTCTAATTTTTTTTTCTCTAATTTTTGGAATTAATAATCTTACATACTTATGACTTCTAGAATCAAAACTTTGACTTGGAAAATTACTTTTTTAGTCTGTAAAGCTATAGTGTTGTCATTTCCTTAACATTTATGTCACAAAAGCACTCAGGAGAAACTTTTATCCAAAACCCATTATGGTTAGTAGTAGGCAACCTACCATAAACGCCTCTGCTCTGAAGAGATTATATAATATTTGCAATTTAAGTGAAGCACCTTTTTATTATTGTATCAATTAATTTTGTATCAATTTTGTATCAATCAATTTTGTATTGGTTTTGCACCTATTATTTTGTATCAGTAATTCATGTTTGTACTTTCTTGGGAGCATATCTTAGCTTTCTGCTTCCCTCAGAATCATATTTTAATCTACAACATGCGCAATACTTTAAAGAATGTATTTGATTTTTACCACTTACAAAGTGTTCAGAACGTGTTGTTGGTTTTCTTGCATATTTTCTAATGTCATCTTTTAACAGAAAGTTAATAAATGTAGCAATGCTGGTTGAAATACTCCGGACAAAACATCAGTTCTCAAAATAATGAACATGTTCACCAATAGTCAGTCACTACACAGGGAGATGCAAACTTTGACAGAGGCAGTCATTTAAATAAGGCTTTAATGGATTTAACTTCTATCAAAAGCAACCTGGCAATTTTGACACCATTCTTTTAAAAATATTTTTGCAGTTTTCTGTGTTTCTTTGCCATTACTCTGAAGAATAAAAATAAAAATGTATAATTTCTACCCTATGCTATCATCTTTAACAATGAAGATAACTGTCTGTATACATGCCAACATTTCTCCAATATTGCAAAAATGTGAACCAAATCTTCTCACATCAATAACATTTGCCACAGCAATTTTGAGAATTAGAAGTTGATTACATACACATTTTGTCTTTGTCTCTAATCTCATCAGCAATGAACCTACAAACTACTTTTTCTCAATCATCTGTGATTAACAGAAAAAGAAAACTAGTATTTCTCCTTGAAAAGCTGATCTCATTGTGTAGGTAGACATTTTCCTTAGAAAGTGATTACTTTTTTCTCGTTTAAGTTCTTGCAATTTCAATTTTTCTACGGGCTTTGATTTTTATGTGTGCATGGGTGGGTCTTCAGAGATGCAAACACAGACTTTGTTCTACAGCAAAATTAATGAAATGAAAGCAATTACACGAACACTAAGCCTAGGCAGAAGAAACCAAGAATGGCAGAAAAACAGCTACCAAAATCTGGATGGAAAGCAGGCATCAAAAGTCAGGGCCATGGAAGAGTGCTTCCAAAGCCTGTTAAAGGAGTTGGCTAATACTATTGCAGGAATGCTTTGAGGGGCCTACTGGAGCTTTTTGCTAGCCATAATCTCTATTAGACATTCCACCGTTCATAGTACACAAGGGGGTTGGCGAACAGTGGATGCATTTAACATTGTTCTGACCCATCCTGTGGCTGCTGGGACATCTCAGCTGACACTAAGCCCAGCAAGGCAAGACTGGCACGGCTCCCTTTGCCTCAGCCAATGAAGAGGGGAGTAGCTGAGGAAACAGATGGCTAATCTAAACCTTGGATGGACATCTGGTTTGCTACAGGGTCTTTGCAACTGCGTGTTGCCTGTTCTTCAGTGACGGTTGTAAAGCCAAAGCTGGGACCAGAGACCCCTGTTCTGTATCTTTGCCTTTCATTGGATAATTTTCAGCATGGTTTGCTTAAGCCCTCACCATGAATAGAGTTACACATTCTGGAAATCTATAAATAAGCATTATAGAAATTGACAGCTGTGAGAAAACATTTGTTGTGTTTCCAGCCAGATATATTCTTATTGAGCATTTAGAGCTTTATAAATGGCTAAAAATGTGGTGGCATGTTCTGCAAAGATGAATTTTCATAAAACTCTTTCTTTCTGGAAAATAAAAATTATATTTTCCCAGCAGAAATCATGGCAAATTTTTTTTTCTTTTGTTGCCTTCTTGGATTTTAATTTTCTAAAGTTTTTTGAACCTCCTCTCTGAAACATTCAGATCTGTGAAAATTCAAAGATTACTTTTGTTATTTCCACCTTATTTATTGTAACTGATGTCATTAAATGAAATGCATACTAGAGGAAAGACCCTAACTACGTATAGCTCAAGTGAAGACATGTGGCAGAGCTCTTATTTGCTGACTAATATTACTTTCCATCTCTGAGATGTAAGTACAAACTAGAGAAAGGAAGCTGCATAATACTCACACTGTACTGATCTGTGGTCACCACTAAGAAGCTCAGCTGCTGGGTTTTATTTAGCCTGCAGCACAATTCATGTATTCTGGAAATAAACATTTGTATTGCAAAAATGAAATAAAACTTAAAATGAATCAGCACCTTTTGAGTAAAATATTACAAAAATTAAAAACAAATTCTACAATGGCAGCATAAAATAACTTTCTCCAGTTTTAATTACAAAGCACAGTGCGATCATCAAGTGTAGCAAAGTGCCACCTAGGACTTTGTACACATCTGAACTATAACAAATGCTTTGAGACTCTGGTATTGGAAACTCAAAAAGTAGGTGCCCTAACCATTAGGTATTTATCTCCTACTAGAGTTTTAATAGAAAAGAAGTTTCATTAATATTTAGTTATACATGACTACTGGAATGACTCAAACAGGCTGTTCACAAAGGGTAATTTTTGGGTTAAGATCCCCATGCTTTCTCAATAATCATTGACTAATATTAGATTTCATTGGAGATTAATTCAAAGCAAAATCTTAAATTTAGTGACCTGTAACACATGTTGGGGGAGATTCTATGCCTTACTGGAGGAGCAAGGTAAGTATTTACGAATATTCTCACAAATTTTAATTTAGTGTAAGATAACAGACTTTATAGACAGGAAAAAAACATAAAGAATGGGAGAACGGATTTCTCATTTTCTTCACTTTTCCCTCTTTTCATCTCTGTCAGACAGGCTCTTCTCTTTTTTCACTTTTCTTTTAGATGAATCCTGTTAACAGATGGATTGCCTCAAGTTTGACTTTTTCTATTCTATTTCTATTTCTGGACTAGTATTAACACTACTTATATAAAAGGAAAAATCAAATGAAACAGAAAGCATTTCTGTGGTTCAGCTGCTTTTGGTGGGGGAGTTTAGCATCATCTGTTTGCTTTGATTTTAACGTAATTAGACCTGAATCCACTAATGTAAAAAAAAGAAATCTGACCAAAATCTTCTGTAAGAAATTTCTCTGCCTCTTCTGTCTCTTCTCCCCGTTTCTTGCGAAGTGGTCCTACACAGAACCCAACAAATGCAGATGCCTCACAGCAGTCTTTCCCTACTGTCTCAGGCAGAGTAGCCAGCAGTCTCTTTCTGTTCTCAGCTAAGCATTGTTTTTATATGCAACACTTCCTTAAGCAGAAAGGCCCAAGAAAATTATGACTACTCAGCAAAGGCTAGAAGATTATATGCTTTTCTTCCTCAAAAATTAACTAAACCCAATTTAGATTCATTTTGGTAATGAATGACTCTGTCCATACAGAAGGCTAATACACTTTCACGTACGTGAGCTACATTCATATCTTCAAGTTGATTATCTCCATAAAAGCCTGAGACTCCTCTTGCAGAGGAGCACTTAGAGCCTAGAAGTTCCCACTTCACTGATAACTGAGCTTCTTAAGGGTGAGATTTCCTCATTGCTTTCCTGCACAGTTACTGCCTCTCCTAAGTACAGCTACATTTATAGTTTCTTATCTTTCAGCAAGCTCAGGAAAATAAGGTTATCTGGAGTAGTCAGCATGGATTCACCAAGGGGAAATCATGCCTGACCAATATGATTGATAGCTTTCTATGATGGCGTGATCGGATGGGTAGATGAGGGGAGAGCCGTGGATGTTGTCTACCTACACTTCAGCAAGGCTTTCGACACTGTCTCCCACAACGTCCTCATAGGGAAACTCAGGAAGTGTGGGCTGGAAGAGTAGTCAGTGAGGTGGATTGAGAACTGGCTGAATGGCAGAGCTCAGAGGATTGTCATCAGCGGCACTGAGTCTAGCTGGAGGCCTGTAACTAGTGGTGTCCCCCAGGGGTCAGTACTGGGCCCAGCCTTGTTTAATTTCTTCATCAATGACCTGGATGAAGGGACAGAGTGTACCCTCATCAAGTCTGCAGATGATATAAAGATGGGAGGCGTGGAGGATACACCAGAAGGCTGTGCTGCCATTCAGCGTGACCTGGACAGGCTGGAAAGTTGGGCAGAGAGGAACCTGATGAGGTTCAACAAGGGCAAGTGCAGGGTCCTGCACCTGAGGAGGAACAAC
>Ga0065711_1038450_pt1 | contig 18739 bp, 11 predicted proteins | sample Hoacrofraction12_FD_59098 | JGI IMG/M metagenome (GOLD analysis project Ga0065711, IMG submission 59098) | Hoatzin crop microbial communities from Cojedes, Venezuela - Epithelial fraction 12 v2 (version 2) | ecosystem: Host-associated > Birds > Digestive system > Esophagus > Crop | place...
CGGCCTGGGGCTGGGTGCCGGCGCCAGCCCGCTTCAGCCCGGCGTCCCTCCTCAGCCCGGCGTCCCGCCTCACCCCGGCGTGGCGCGGCGGCGTGGCCGGACGCTGCTGGTGCGGCACCTGCCCGCTGAGCTGGCGGCGGCGGAGAAGGAGGATCTGCTGAAGCACTTCGGGGCGGTGTCTGTGCGCGTCCTGTCGGACCACGGGCGGCTGGTGAGGGCCGGGGTCCGGGCCGGTTCCGGGCGGCGGGGGCGGGAGGAGAGGTCTGCCGCAGTCCTAGGCCGTTTGCCGCGCCTCAGGGGCGCGGAGCGGGCTGCGAGGAGGGGGTGAGCGTGGTTGCCGGGTCAGGGCTCTTCTTGGTCGCCGCGCGGGGCGGAGCAGGCCGCGGCGGAGCGGTCGGGAGGGCGCCTGACGAGGCGGTCACGTCTCCCCGCGGCTGCAAGTCTTGTGCCCTGGGCCGCAGCTTTGGCTCGCTTGTTCTTGGGAGTAAGGCTGTGGTAAAGCAGTTCAGAAGCTCTGTTGGTAGGCGTAGGGGTGCGATTTTACAGGTCTGTCTCTTGAGATCTTAGTTTTGTTTTTTTCTTTCTCTGAATTACAAAAACATAGAAGCATCTGTTTGGTGACAAATGCTGTTTGGGAAGAGCCTTGCATTCCTGCAGTACTGCAGATAAACGATGTCCGCAGCCTGTATCAGGGTCATGCTTTCTTTTGTTGGGTATTAAAAATACTGACTTCCTGACGATCATTTTTCTGATAGCTGCTATTAGAACAGTATTCATGTTTTGGATTTTTAAAACTTAATCATGTAGTGGCAAGATGAAGTAATAAAGTGTGTTATCACAAATTTAAGATGAGCTGCGTACTCTCTGAGGACGAAGATTTTTTTATACTTAAAAAGTAAGGGAAAAATGTTAGTTAGAAGCCATCCAAACTTTCAGAGCACAACAATAGTTATGACTTGTAGCAAGAAACGTAATGCTTTAGGGAGTTGCTTTGATGAAAATGTTCTACTGAGAGGTGCTGAAATAAATTTCCTGCTTTGAAAAGAGGTTTAAACTTCTTTTATCAGTACATACTTGCGGTTTGGGATGGCTTTTACTCATTAGAAAAGAAAATTGTTTTCCTGTATTCCTCAGACTGCTGGGTTTCTGTCTTAATTGCTGAATGCAGGAGGTGCTTGTCCTAAATTCTTAAGAAAAAATTTCACTGGTCCTTCACCTTTGCCCCACAGGAGTGAAATGATCACTGTCAGGAAGCTTTCAGATATGTAAACCTGAATGTAAAAATTACTTGTGGATATATGTTTTACATCCAATTTCATACCTTTTTTATTTGAATTCACTGTGGCAATTTTTTTGTTTGTTTTCTAGAAACATACTGCATTTGCTACCTTTCCCAGTGAAAATGCAGCTGTGAAGGTTTGTACTGAGTTTGTTGAATTTTTTAGCAAAGCATTTTTCTGAACTGTCATTTGTGCTTGCAAATGTTTTACACATCACCTAGTACACGGTGTCAGGGGAAAAAAATGCAGAGCAGTGTGTATTAGAGTTCTGTTTCAGGAGATGCTTGAATAATTTGATAAAACGAACACTCCTGTAGAGTCGAAAGAAAGGTGGGTTGGAAGGGGCATGTGGAAGTCACTTGGTCCAACCTGTCACTTAGAGCATGGCAAACTTAGATGAGTTGCAAATGATCAGGGCCTTTACTAGTGTGTGTGTGCATTTAAATATAAACTATAAAACCAGCATATAGTTTATATATAAACTGTAAAACAAACTTGTCTCTGGCATAATTGCATATTTGCCATAAAATCCAGACATAGTGATGTACATAATTCATGACTGCCTTGAATGCCCACCTTGGGTAAGAAAAAGAAAGCTGCTGTGTTAATGGGGGATGTGGATGCCAAAAAGGTAATACAAACAATGTATTCAGTGTCCCGAATTGCTCTGTTACACCCTGCTTTTTTGGTGGTGTTTTGTTTTTCAGGCCATGCTGTAAAATACTACCCAAAAAAGTTACTATGTGAAGTGAACAGTGTTGAATTTAGGTTGCTTTTGTTGATTGTTGGCAGCCTGGATCTGGACTTGCAGAACACTAGAGCTTCCTAGTGGCACTGTTAAAAATCTTGATTTTAAAATTCCCAGCTATTACAAGTGGACTTTAGCATGCTTGCACTTCATGAGCAAGAGGTTGGTTACTTGAAATCACGAAGATGTATTAGGCTGTGTAATAAGTATTGTTGTTAAGGCTACAGCTTTGCTACTGTGTTCAGATGACCAAAGTCTCTGCAGTGGTTCTAGCTGTGCAACCATCATTCCTTCCTGCTAGCAGGAAAGAGGCTGCTAAAAGCAGGGCTGTGAAGGCAGGATTGGTGCAGAACTACCTGTGTCTGTAGTGGCGCAGACTAAGCTTAAGGCATCCTATGGCTAGTTTGTCAACCAACGAAAACACAGTTATGTTTTAACATAATTCTGGTGCTTTTCCTCTTCCCTCCCTTTCTTTCTTTTCTCCATTATAATTATTTGAAGGCTTTGTCAAGACTGCATCAGCTGAAACTTTTAGGTCACACCTTAGTTGTCGAATTTGCGAAGGAGCAAGACAGAGTGCAGTTACTTAGCCAGCCTTCTGTGTCAGAGAATTGTAAAAGGTATGTGCATAATAATTTAGTGTCTATATTTGTGGTCAAGGAAGGGAAATTCCCTATTCGTGATACTTTCGTAGTACTGTTAAGTCAAAGGATAAATCATAAGCATTTAGAAGCGTTAAAAGGCAGGTTCAGATCTATAGATAAGTGACTGCATTCCTCCTATTAGTATTGTTTCATTTGGTATCATCATGAAATAGTTCCCACCCTTAATCAGCAGATGGTCCTAATTGTTCTCATTTACAGAGGAAGACTCCAGTCTGTGTAAGCTGACCTCTGTGTTGCACAGTTCCCTGTGTTTAAAAAAAGACTTCTCTACTTTTTTTGTGTGTGTGAGGTTTAATTTTCTTTTACTGTTAAACAGCATGTGCAGTGCTTTCCTAATGTTTCTTTCCAGTCTAATCAAGAGTCAGGCAGAATTGACACCTGCTAGCATAACTGTATTCGACTATACTATTACAGCCACTGGCTTCTAAGCTGGAGTTCTTTGCATGTATCTAGCTTGAAGCATGAGCAGAACAAACATAAAACTGTCCAAGTCTTTCTGCAAATAGTTAAAGAATATGTAATATTTAATAAAAAATATAAATAGATTTAATGCTAGTGTGACCAAGAACTGTGGGTTTCAATTGTCTGTCAAGTACTTAATTAAAAAAATAAGTTGCATAGTTAGGCTTTGAAGTTTACCTGTGTGATATGTAACCAAGTAATAGAAGCTGTGTGCTAGTGCTTAATTAAAATCAACTATAGAGGTTTGAAGTTATTTATTCCACTCTCTGAATATGAACAAAATAAAACCTTTGATTTTATACTGTCTCTGAGCAAAGTAACAGTCGCTGAAAAGAGAGTAACATGAAGTAATTATAGTTCTTTTCTTGTGAGTAGATCTAAGTCAGAACTGTTTAAATATAGGGACATTTACTTAAATCTGCGTAAGTATGTATTTACATGGGCCTTAGAAGTTTGGCTACTGTAATTGCTTTAGTAATGCCATTGATAAAAGTTGCTAAAAATACTTACTAGTCTATTTCTTATATTTTGAATGTAAAAGATTAAACATATTTCATACATTATGTAAGGCACTTAAATTTTGCCCTGTTTTAATTAATGCTAAATTACTTTTCAGTTCAGAAGAACCAGTGAAAGAAGAGGAGAAGAAAGAACCGAAATGTATTAAAATAGAGAATGGAATTGCACCCAACCATGGGTTAGTGGTTTTTTATGTCTTCATTATTTTATTCTGTTACAGTTTCTTTGAAATAAGTGTTATACACTGGTGAACAAGAAAGAATGCCGCTGTCTTGTTTTATAGTATGCTGCTGTCCTACATGCATAGTTGTAGTAATTGTCATAAAGATGAAGTTTTAGTTCTTCAAGGTTAGAACCCTTGGAGTTGTGTAGTGGCAGGTGCTTTGAGCCCTGAAGCTGCGGACCGCGTAATAGCTGCCTAGAATGGTGCATTGCTTTCTTGGGAAAAATTTGAGGACTGGGGGGGGGTTGTCCTAGTGTTAACAGCAGAATACTGTTGATTTTTTTTTTTCAAAGTTTTCTTGTTCTTTTTTTCTCTATTTGCATTTTTGTGTATGTGAAGAATAAATTTCTTTTTGGGCTAATAAATCCAGTACTTTGAGCATTGAGTTTATGATGTTTGTACAGCATGCTATGTTGTGCTTTTGGACATATTGATTGTTTCTATGTGCTTTAGGCTTTCTGCATGTACTTTCATTGTGCCCAAACCCAGTAAGTCTGTCATGTTAGGGGACTGCTCCCTGATGTTAAAGACATAATGCAAATGGCCCAAAACTGTTCTAGGGGAAAAAATAATATTTCAGTGATACTTTAAATGTAGTGAATAGTTAAAACTCTAGTAATCATGAATTGTTATCGGTCATTATGTGACAGTGGAGCTAAGAATCCTTGTTCTTAATCTTTTTTCCTCAGCCTCACCTTTCCCATCAATTCTTGCCTCAAATATTTGTATCCACCACCTTCAAGTACAATTCTAGCAAATATAGCAAATGCCTTGGCAAGCGTGCCCAAATTTTATGTCCAGGTAAGTAAAAAACAGCAAAACCAGAAAGTTTAAAAATAAAAGTATTTCCTTTTTCCTCTTTTAATTATCCACAGAAATAATTTTTGACATAGTAAATATTAAATTAGTTTTCCTGTGATAGTGTTAACTAGTATCAATTTTTTATTATGTTGAGATAAGAAGATTTCATTGACCGGAAGTAACTGTTACTTCATTGTCACTGAAGTCTTAACTGGATATGATCTTCCTAATTAGATGTGACTTGAGTACTTGTTACTTCATTTTGCAAAGATGCTTAATTTTTTTTGATTAGCCTTTCTAGGGTGTTGCTTATACTTACCGTTAGCAATGGATCTCAAGCACAGGCTTTCACACTGTTTAATAACCAGTGTAGTTGTGTAAACCATTCTGATTTACACCTGCCAGAAGTTATTGACTGTGATACCTAGCAAGGAACTATTTTCATTTATTTATTTAAAGGAAATCTTACTTACCTTGAATCATTTCAGGTACTTCATCTTATGAATAAAATGAATCTTCCTCCACCTTTTGGACCAATTACTGCTCGCCCTCCCATGGTAACTTCTTTAATATATGTTTTAAGTAGTGTAAAATGGATTCACGATTTAAAATGTTAGCAACACGATAGAAGATCTAAATTCAAACTTCTAAAAGTTGGAGAGATCTCTAGAAGATAGCAAATACTGCTGCATTTCATTGGGTGAGATGTGCATGTTAGTCTTCTAAACAAATCTTTATAGCTATACTTAGAACAAAAAAAATATAAATGTGTGACAGGAGCACTGGAATATTTCAAACTATTGAGTATAAAAAAAGGGAGATTATAGCACCATGTTACAGATACAGGAAATGAAGAATACCACTAGCCCGTTGCCTTACGAAGATGTGTTCTTTGATCCATGCGGGTTTTTTGAGTTCTGATTAGATTCAGATTGTTAATGAGATTATACAGCACTTCTGGATTTAACTTGCTGCATCTCCAAGATGTTTTTTGAAAGAGGCAAGGTTGAGGGAAACTGGCAGAGTCTTCTGGGGAGCTGTTTTTGAAGGGAAAAAGAAATAATTGGCTCTGTAGTCTCAGTTCTCTGTTGCTGTGATAGTTAACTGACTGCCAGTGGAAGATAGAGCCAGTGAGAACCTGCATTAATAATGATAGCTACAGTATTTGGATATAGTGAAGCTGTGCTCTGCTGCACTTTGTGTTTGCTGTAACAGAATACCTGCTTCTAATAACATGGGAACTAGCTGGTAAAGATAATGATGACATAAATCTATCAAGTACATGAATTCACACTGATTTTCAGGGAATAATATTATTTGTTGCCTGGTACTGGGCCAGGTTAAGCACTGTGAATTTAGTGGTCGTGCAAAAAAGAGTAGTAGGGTAAGAAGCCAGTCCTTGAAATCCTTAGAGCAGTTTCTAAAGGACACAGAGTATTTCTAATGCCAGAAGACATCAGTGCCTTATGGAACCGATGGTACATAAAAGGAGCTGTTAAGCGTAGTAAGATTGTTGAAAGTGGGGCTGGAGGTGATTTTGTACGTAGGGAATTCCTTCCGTGTAGTTTTTGCAACCTCAGTTTAAAAACTGATTCCTTTCATGAAATCCTTGCTTCTTACAGAAACAGAAATGTAATGTTGATAGGTGGTGGAAGTTTCAGTGTAGAAACTGAGATGGCTTGGGAGCTTAGGCCTCCTCCTGTGTGTTTTGACCGCATTCCTCTCAGGAAAGTCGTTAAAGCCGTGTGCTTTAAAAGTAAAAGTAAAAGTTTAAGTAAAACTTAAAGTAAAAGCCCAGGGTCATGGTTGCTACTTTTTAACTTGTCAAATTAAAATAATGAAAACAGTCACTGTTACGCTTCAGAAAGCAGTAAACTTTTTTCTTGTGGAAAGTTTTCATTTAGCAAAATACGCCTATAAATACACTTTAAAAAAATCCTTCTTGTCATGTTCTAGTTTACTGCTTTGACTGTTTTGTCATGTAAAGGAAAACAGGATATGCAGATGTTTTTACTTAAAACCTTTAGTTACTTTTTTTACCTTTTCCTTGTAATTAGTGTGAAGAGTATTTACCAGTGCCTGTGCCACCTCCTCCAATCCCACCTCTGCCTCCTGAAGAGCCTCCTTTGCCTGAAGAGGAAGAAGAGCAACTATCTAGTGGAGATGAATCAGAATATGAAAGTGATAATGAGGAGGAAAAGGAGAGGTGTGCATTCTACAGTCATTTGCAAGCTTTTGGGTTCTTTTAAAGTGGTGGTTTTACTTTTCTAGCGTCTAGTTCAGCAAGTGGTGGAATCTGTTAATAGATAATCTTTCCAGATGCTTAAGGAAGCTCCAGGGTGACTTAAAAGGACAGTACCGTCCTTCTATTGAACGTAGAACGACAGTAAGAGAAGGAAAATGGTCACGTGGTGTGCAAATTATCCTTTGTTCCTACATCCAAAAGACAAACAAAAACTCAGAATGAAATGAGTGTGCAGGTATAAGGAAGCAAGAATTGATTTCTTTGCTGGACTCTTCATTTTTCCACATCTTTACTGAGTAAACTACTCGGCCTGAATCATATTTGCACTCTGACCTCCAAGACATTCTTTGTATGTCAGTGTGTATTGCTAGGAGTAATAATAATGGGAGGTTCTGTGTGCTGAGGATTCTCTTGCAGTTTTGGACTGAATTACATCATAGCTTTTTTTAATCTTCTGACTTACACCAAATGAAGAAGCAATTTTCTTTGTATACTATTTAAATTGAAAACTAAATTGGAAAGTCCCAGTGCTATATTCAGAAAATACATTCATTTGGAAAGAGGCACTCCTGTCAAGTGGAAATAGTATAAAAAAAGGTTGAGCTTGGAGCCTCTTAGCATTTCTGCAGCTTTAGTATCCTAATTAGGTGCATGCTTGGGGAAGGAAGGGGCATCATTGGACTCGTTACGATTTTGATCGGTTACTTAAGTGATGCTCCTTTACTCTATGTGTATTGATTTGCTGTGTGTTATAGTTTATTAATGTAGTTTAGGTCTTAAGGCAGCTTGACAGTAACTCCTGTTCTGGAAAGTTGTATCTCTAGGGCTTTAAAGGAGGGGGAAGTGTTTTCAAAATGAGCATTTTCAAATAAACTGTAAACCACTTTTCTTCTTTTTTTTATATTTTGTTTAAAATAGAATGACCAAGTTGATGGAATTAGCAACCCTTCAGCCTAAAAGACCGATAAACACTAAGAGGCGTGGTGTTAGAAAAAAGCAAAGAATTAAAGACTTATTGAATGTGCCTGTGTGTACTCCCCACAGGTTTGTATTATTTCTGTGGGTTTTGCACTTTTTCAGAAGAGTATTCGTTTTATTAAATTATGTTCTCTATATCATGTTTGCTTCAGTGTTGCTGTTCTAATACAAGCATTCTTCACTAATATGTAAATTTGATAGTGGAGTTGGTTTTCCCATATCCTCATACTTGGCTTTATTGCTCTAAAGGTCAAAATTTTCATGTAATTTGAATGCAGGTCTGCTCAGCAGCCTTGGTCTGTAAAGTGTGCCTGGTTCGAGCTCTGTGTTTCTCTTGCTATCAAACTAATATAAGTCCATTTTTCATTAAAAAAAACAGAAACAATTTCATATCACAGCTCTAAGAGGAGGAATCTGGATTTGTTGTTTGGGATACTTCTTAAAATAGAAAAAAATAAAGGGGGGGGTGTGAAACCAGAATACTAAAAACTGATTAAATAATTTTGGTTTTTGGAACTGCATGACTGACACAGTAGACGCCTGCATAGTATCTTTGTGTAGTGATGATGAATTGCAAATGCATTTTTATTGACAGCCTTTCTCCTCCTCCAAGTGATTTAGTATATTTTAAAAAACTTGATATATTTTTACACTATGTGAGAGCAGCAGCAAGGCCATTTTTTTCGTGTTTAAGTTACTGATAAAGTTTTTCTTAATTGCCTGTCTGTACTGTAATGTTGTATGTACTACTTCTTTTTGCTCTAGCTGCCAGCCACACTTAATGTATTTGCAGTGTTTTAATCAACTTGAACTGTATTGGGTGACATTTATCAAATGGAGCACTCATGTATTTGTGGTAAACAGCAGCATAAAATCTATCTGGAAGAAATCTTTTATTTGACTATGCATTTATCAGTGTCTGAATCTTTAATTAACATGTTGTTTTAAACAGTAATTTGCACCCTACACTGTCACCTTCGGATGTCTTTGAGCAGCCACGGCATATAGGTCATAAAAAAATTGAGTTCCATATTACCACTGACATCCCAGCTGTTCTTCAGACAAACTCAGAAAAAAAAGAAAAAAATGGTAAGAGAATTTGTACTTCAAGTGTATTCAATATTAACTTCATGTGGTTTCAGTGTGTAGAAGGCTGCTGAAATTTAGGCCAGGGAATTCTTTTCTACTCGAGTTTTCATAAATGATATACATTAGCATTTGCTTAAGAACAATACATTAGCATTTGCTTAAGAACAATACATTAGCATTTGCTTAAGAACACCAGCTTGTGTCATGTCTGCATTTGCTGTTTTTTGCGTGTTAAAGCATAGAATTCTGTCCTTTGGTACAGTAAAAGATCTACAGGATTTTAAAGGTCTCTTTCTTACATTATCTGTGTCCTTATGGTCAACTGTGCTCTTTTAAATGTTAGGATGTTTTTAGCAAATATATTGCAAATGCATTCTCAGTGTTGTATAGCGTAATTGAATGTATCAGGCTAATTTCAGATTTTCCTCTTCTGGCTCCGAGAGAGCAGCATTCAAGTGGTTGCCAACTCTTTGCCTGTGATGCACTGATTATCTGCTATAAAAATGTTGCACGATAATAGCAATGAGGTGTGATGGTTTCTTACAGTGTTATGGTCAGTCTGTGTTTCTTGGTACTTGACAGTAATACACGGTTTCTTTGAATGAAAATTAGGTGAACCATTGAAATGGATACAGGCTTGAACAGCAAGGCTAATTTTACCTCAACTGGCATGTGACATGGCTTGATTTGTAGTACAGTCAGTTTTATAGGATCATATAGAGCAGGTGTTTGTCAAACCAGGGATTAAGATACATTTCTTTAAGGATGTGTTCAAATTGCTTTACAAAGTCTAGTATATTAAAATGTTACTAAAAGGAGTATATTTTTTGCCTGCTGTTGATCCTTTTGTGAACAAACTTACAAACCACTTACGTAACGCGTTGAAATTTCAGACCTTTGTGCTACCACAGAAGAAACCAATAATACAGGCTTTGGAAGGATTTTCCCAGCTCCTAGCTCAAATGACAAAATGGAAATTGAAGAGGAGGATGATGAAATACCATCAGAATTTATTTCTAGAAGAGATCTAGAAAAAAACAGACTTTCTAGAGAAGGTATAACTATGAGAATAAATTATCTAATAATAGTTCTTTGATTTGTTGCAACAAATTTTAAAAATATTTCCTTCACTAATTGATCATATATTAGATTTAGTTATTTTATCCTGAGCAAAAATACAAAGTAATTAAGTGAGCTAAAACATTGTTTTTCTTCTTCAAGAAATGGAAAAATTTTCTGTTTTCAAGAACTATGAGCCAGGTGATCCAAATTGCAGGATATATTTGAAGAATTTAGCTAAACAAGTTCAAGAAAAGGTAGGTAGATAAACAGATTAAATATTTATCAAAAGGGCTTTTTATCAGCTTTCCTTTTATACCTACCGTTTAATTTCAGGATCTCAAGTTCATTTTTGGAAGATATGTTGACTTCCAGTCAGAAGTGGAAAGAAATATGTAAGTTAATTTGATAATGGTTAAAATTACGCATTTTATGTTAACTCTGTAATACAGGTGAAAATTGTGATTTAAAAACTAGTAATCTTTTTCCTTCATGCTTCTGTATTTCTATGGTGAAAAATGCATTTCATCTGAAAAAGAAATAGAATTATTTTTTCAACAATGTCTGAAAACCCTACTATTTTGCTTTTATATTTTTGTTACCAAATATACTGTTTATTGGCGAAGCGACACAGAATGAATAGTGTGGATGACTGTGTGTAGCTGATCATTTTGCGTATGTCATATTTACTACAGTCACACACCAATTTGTCATCTTACGGTCTAATGTCACTTTTTACTAGGTGGTTCGCCCAGGTAAAATGGTCTCCAGTGACATAATTGCTGCTTGTAGGCTCTGTTTCCATTTCTGCTGTTTCTCCAACTTGAAGCATGAGAAACGTATTTGTACTGTGAAATACGAAAGTGTGTTTAAATATGAGTAATTCCCAATTCTTAATTTTGCCTCTAGGTTTGATATACGTTTGATGAAAGAAGGACGTATGAAGGGACAGGCTTTCATTGGACTTCCAAATGAAAAAGCAGCTGCTAAAGCTCTAAAAGAAGCAAATGGATATGTCTTATTTGAAAAACCCATGGTGGTTGTATCTTTTTCTTCAAACATGTACATTATATTCTTTGTAGTCTGTCAATCAATCTCTACTTTTCTTGTCATAGTATTCTACTTATTAGAAATCTATGGAAGGAGGAAATACCTTAAGAAAACCAGGCAGCATAGCATCGTGTACTATTGTTATGATAACTGAAAAATATATAGAGGCACCTCTTCTGAGATAGGAAAGTAGAAGTGCTTTAAGACAATAAAATTGACTTCTCTGGTCCTAGCTGTTTGATTCTGCAAACACAATACAAAATGAAATTTCCCTTGTATGACCATTGTATATAAATGAAGTAGGGTTTTTGACTTGGTGAAGCCTGCGTTTGCAGAATTAAGAACATAATGAAATGTTCCTGTCAGAGTCAGTGGTCTATATTTAGACTGCATCTCCAGTTGAACTATCAGTTACTTTTTGGGCCTGTATACTTTTAGATTGCATTGCCCTATTTTCTGTGTATAAGTTTTCTAAATCTCTTCCTGTCCTTTCTTGTTTTTCACTTAAATGTTTCATAGTTTATTTCCTTTTCTTTGTACTCGTGTTCACGCAAACCTCTATGTTTGTTTTAGCTATTTTCCTCCCAAATACCTACTGAGACATCGAAGTTATGGAATTAACGTGCTGGCATGGAGAATTGTAAATATCAAGTATTCATCCTGCTGTAGTTGTTCTGTTTGCACCTAACCCATTCCCAGTTAGTCCTCCTTGTTTTCTTAGTATTGTAAACTCTTGGATAAGCTCTTTTAAAATTTTTTCGGCTGCAGATCAGTAAAGTCCTAATCTTTGACTAATAGACATTATTGTTATAATATTCAATACTGTAGTAGAATTGATTGACAGATAAAGACCACTTTATAAAATATCTGTTGCTGAAATAATACTTCTTTTTTGCTTCTTGATTGGCATCTGTTTATCACTGACACTTTTAGTCCTTAACAGAATCTCAGCAATTTGCTCGTTCAGCTAGACCAAAACAGGATGCCAATGAAGGGAAAAGAAAAAAATAGAACACTGCACAAGGTATGGATTCTCTGCCTGAGAATAAAAATAAAGATACAGGCTGGGGTTTAAGGTGTATAGGTGGTATGAGTTTAAAATGTTGTTTCTTCCTCTGTTTAGAAACTCGGAGACTGCCATTTCCTAATCCTTATATCCTGGGGGAGTTGTCAGTTTCTCTAATCCTTAATCCGGGGAGCTAGGGAGAATAACTCTGTGGAATCTGACCACTTAACTTTTAGTAATCTTCTGAGGTTTTGGCTTTGAAAAGGGCTGCCTCTTTTCTCCTGCCCTTCCATCCCCACTATTGTAAAGGGATACTTAAAAACCATTTCCAGAAATAAACTCGCTTCTGCTAGGACTGTAAAGGAACTTTGGCTTTGCTAACTTGGTTGCAGCATCCTGTAAACTTGCCTGATTTAAGAAAGGATACTGTGTCAGAAAGTGACGCTTAATGTTGCGTTGATCAAGGCTTCCTTTTTTGTAGAATGCACAGGTCCTCATTTTTGGCGTTATTGTCTAAACTTCATGGGAAAGTAATTTTTAGCAGAGAGTAATCACTATTTAACTTTATTTCCTATCATGTAGCTTTACTTCACTACTGCTTACTCTAAGTATTTTCTTTATATGAGAGTAACTCAAGCAAAATCAGCTCTAATTTAACTGTGAGGGGTTTCATGGCCTAAAAACATTTGAGTAGTGAACTTTCTCAAATTAGGACGTGAAGTAACTGGTGCAAGAATTAGAAGCACTTATTTCTCAATCTGTACTCTCTGATAGATCAGCTAGCTCAAATTTAAAGGGTATTTAACTTAATTATGGATTGCAGTTGGGTGTCACTGTTATGCCTCCCCCCAAGACCTTGTGAACTCAGAGCTCAGACTGAATGTTTCTGATACGTTCTGTTTACTCCACAATACGTTTTTCGTCTAGATGTTTTGATGATTGTTACTTTGGAAAAAACTCTGAAATCTAAAAAACTTTAAAATAAAGAATATGAATAGCTGGTTTTGATTTTTAAAAATTGCTTGCAGAGCCCACAGTATGGTTATTGTGAGGGTAGTATTTCTATTTATCACAGTAACTTTAATTGTAGGTTTCTTGTTCTGTCAGTTGTCTCAGGATTTTTTCATCAGATCATGTTTGAGCTTGTTTCTCTCATTTCTGAGATGCTATTTGGTCTTACCAGTTCCTACTTTAAGTCATTGATTTGTTGTTTGCAAAATCTGTATTTATCAAATGAAGTATTGCTTTTTTTACAGGCATTCTTCTGTATTTATCATTGAAAAGAGACAAATGAGCCTTGGCTAAAGTATTCTGTTAGGAACAAGTGTTTATGGGAATGTTTTATTCTTGTTTCTTACTCCTTCCTTGTTAGAAAAAACCCTTGTATTTATATTTTTGTTACCCAGTGTCTACTAAGAAAATTACTAAGGTTTCTTTAAATTCAAAAAAGAAACATGAAGTATTTTAGCTATTGAAAAGCCTTATAAATGAAGTCTGAACACTTTTATTCTTTTAGGAATTCCATGTCTTTCCAGTTAATTTTGTACATTAAATCTGATTCTGACTTCACTAAACATGCAAAATAACACTTTAATTGCATAAAGAAAATAATGAGGTGCTTATTTGGTTATTAATCATGCTGATGATCAACTCAGAAGCTTTTTTTAGAGTGAGCAAATGCATACTTATGCAAGACTTCTTTGTGCACCTGGAAGTGTACATGAGTTACCTTGGTGTCATTGGTTTAATGTATCATGAACAGAACTTCTTCCTTACCTTGGCCGTTTGTATGTAAAGGTCACAAAATATGCCGTAGACTAATAGAGATTTCTGGGGATCTATGAGGTTTAACTAAAAATATTTATTTCACTTCCCAACTAATGATGAAACTGAACGCTATTTCTGCATGGCTATGTTTTCCTGTTCCTGCTGAAATATTCTGATGAATGCTGATTTGTGCTGCAGAATTCCAAGATAGAAATCTGAGTCTGTAAGGAAGAACAGTGTCAGAACTTCATTTGAAACATAAAGCTGTGTATAAACAAGTGTATGCAAACATTTGAGAGACTTCAAATTTGATCTGTATCCTGCATCTCACTGTTGGTTTTTTTGGTTTTTTTTAAACAACTAAATTGACATAAGCTAAACTTGTGATTATTTTTAAGCAGGGAGAAGCTGTGTTAAATTCATTGATGTTATTGCAAATATTTTTAGTATTTTTTAGATTTTCTCTACAAGGGTTTTGTCCATTGTAGAGAAAATAATACATATGGTTTATAAAAATACCGTGTAACTCCTTGCTGGCTGAAATGTCTTTTTCTTGATGGACTGGCAAAAATTTCAGTTAATATTTGGGGTGGCTACTTTTTCTGTAGCTAAAATACAGCTGTGTGAGAGAAAGGTTATGCAGAAGAAACTAATGTTGAGAGGTCACCAGCTGCTTCTTAGGGAAGAAGTGACTTGAAAGCCTGCATTGAATGGAAATATGGTTGGGTTTTGGACCTGATGGAAAAAGTGAGTCTGTAAAATAGTAAAGAATTGAAGGAGAATTAATGAGATGGAAAGATCTGGTGTTGTCCTGGTAGTTCAAGTTGTCAAAAAATGTATTTACTTTTGAATATGGAGCTTAGTGTTGGTGGACTCATTCAGCCCTCATTAAATCTCATAAGGGGTCAAAACTGTATTTTATTAAAGAGGCATATTTACTTTTGATAGGTAGCATAAATTATGTGTATGCAATACTGAGAATCAAGTAAAATTAAACCACATTCTGCTGTTCTTCTTTAGAAACATTCCTGCGTAAATACTGCAGTAATACTGTCATGCAGAGTGTATCCTTTCTTGTTGTATCCTTTTTTGTGCAATGTTTTCCAGAGCACTCAACTACATCTAAGTTTTCATATAGAGTAGGTGTGGGGAGAAGTTTACATGTTTCAGAGCTTGAACAAGTCTGGTTATTGTAAAAGCAAAAGGCACTCCTTGGGGAGGGCGGGGGGGAAAAATCTTCTCCCTCAAAGGTCTTACAACTTGCTAATTTGTGGTCCAGTTCCTTAGCTTGTATGAGCTAGAAGTGTTTCACTGGAGCTGTGCTGAGCTCACACTGAGGATTTCTTCTTGTTTTTCTTTAAATAAATACAATAATAATCATATCATGGAATCATAGAATGGTTTGGGTTGGAAGGGGCCTGGTAGATCATCTAGTTCCAACCCCCCTGCCATGGGCAGGTGCATCTTCCATTAGAACATGTATGTTAGTTAAAACATAATAAATAACATGTACATTAGTTAAAATATGTTGCAGAGCAATTCTTAATAATATTTAAGGCTTGGCCGATATTTTAGATCATTTGGTGACTGCTGTTGTCCTAGTATATGAGAATCAATCTGTAGCTGACTTAGTTTGTACATTCCTTACTCTTTTCTTTTTTGAGGAGAGAAGAAAATCTAACAGTATCTCACAATGAAGTATTTGGAACTGAACTATTAATCAACTATTAATCACTGCTACCTTTTTGTTGTTGCTTTTAAGATTGTTCTCTGAACTGAGGTAGTGTTGTTGCCAGTGACTTATATTTTTCTTGTGGGTTTCATATTATATTATTGTTTAACTTAATATAAAGTTAATATTGCCTGTATCTATTAAGTCACTTTTTTTCAGGCATTCAGCACTTTTCTAAATATTAAGCATCTTTCAATTTAGTTGTCAAAAGAAAGCATAACACTACTATTTTCTGTTTGTTCTTATTTTTAACATGTCTTTGTGATGTTCCAGGTCCCTTTCGTGTTCCATCTCTTTTCAAGTATTATCAAGCTGGGGGAAGAAGCAGTGTAATCATCGGGAGTCACTGAACTGTGCGTAGTAGCATTTCTAAAGTATTTAAGGCAGAGTAGAAATTTTCTCATCTTAAAGATTCCAGATATCTTCAAACTGTCACAAGATAAATGTGTCTTAGTTTGCTTGTGAAATCTCTAATAAATTATTGCCTTCCTCTTCATGTTGTCCTTTCCTCTTCATTTTGACTTGTTTTGTTCTGGGTTTTGGGAGTGAGAAGGAGGAGGAGGAAGACACCATTTTGGTTTTGTGGTGTCTCTTTTTTTCTTTGAAAAGTTGAACAATCCAATTGTGCAGCACGTTCTAAATGATTCAGAGTATATGTTGATACGCACCAGAGTGAATTCTTTCCTCCTTGAATGTGATGTTTAGCTGTTAGTGTTTCAGGTTGAAAAAAGAAAATCTAAGGATAATCTCATTTTAGTGAGTGCTGTGGAGGTTGCATAGTAACATTTCTTACATGCTAGGAAGATTAGCGTGACTTTCTAAAGCCACGCAGGAAACGTTGCAATGACACTTCCTTGCAAGAGAGTCCAGTGGATTTAAGGAGAAAATTACTCCATAAAATATGAATTCATAGTTGATGGTGTGGTAACAGGCTGGTGTAAAGACTTTTGTTGTTTCATCATTCCAGCTGCAAACAGCCTAAATCACTAGTATTGATTACTGAACCAAAATAAGTGTATCTTTGCTGTTTTTTCAATATGGACTGGCTTAGCAGATTACTTTAAAATGCTTTTACTGGAATTTGTGTTAGCTCATTTGCTGCGTTTCCATGGGGACTGTGTAGCTGCTGGTTAGTTTCTTCTCTGTAGTTGGAGTAGTAGGCCAAAAGTAGTAGGAAAAGTAAAACTTCCTCCCCCAGTGTATGAGAACTTCTGAAGGGTTTATGATACTTAGAAAAGTGAAAAAAAGTTGCTTAAATAAAAATTTCTGAGTGTTCTGTGGCCATTCCATTACGAATAAAGCTAAGCGGTGTTCTGGGTGAGTGTATATTATTAAAGAACAAACAGAACATACTCCCCACCATACTGTTCTGATAGTCTATTAAGGAAACTTCTGCAATCCAGTTGAGAACTTTTTTTAAAGTCAGAAGGCAAAGCTTTCATTCCCTTAAATCAAATGGTTCTTTGTATACCCATTTCTGCTGTTCGTAGTTTGTTGGGGTTTTTTTTCCTCCTCAGAAGATTTTTGTTCTGTTTGATATTTCAAGTCAAACGACCTCTATTTTTTTAACAAGTCACTGGGGCCGGCTTCCGAGATCGCATATAAGCAATGAATGCAGGATTATTTCGCAATTTTTCTTCATTAGCTAATGGCATATAGACACAGCAATATTTCTGAGTTAATTAAACATTTTAGTATACTCATGCCACTATAATTTTTAAGCTGAGGGTGACTCAGATAATCTGACAATCATGAATTTTACTGTAGTGCTCTTCTAGAAATTGACTCCTTGATACAGCAAAGATTTTGTGATAACAGAAGCTAAATTAGATATATTTTCTGTATGTAAGTGTCAGTTGTGTGCCTTGTCAGAGTTTTCACTGAAAGCCAAATTCAGAAGGTCATTCTAAGATGCTTTTAGTTCTAAAGAGATGGATTCTAAGATGCTTTTAGTTCTAAAGAGATGGATTTTAAGAAAGCAAGCACATTTCTCCAGTATCGTCAGTGATAATAATTTATATTATTATCATATTTATTTGATAAATAAGGATCATCTTCAGTTCCAGTCTTTTTTTTTTCCTCAAAAGCTTTTAGTTTTAGGGACTTTGCTATATGGTAGTGAAATTTTGGTTTTGAGAAGGTACAAATAATAATGTCATCTGCAAAGTGGAGTTAAGGTGCATTCAGAAATGAACAGTTTCTTGCAAAATTATCTGTATGACAGCAGTAACTTGGAAAACTCATCAGAAATTTCACGTTACATAGTTTGCGTCTTTGTTATCCCTTCATAGCTTTGGACATTGGCAGCTAAAAGAGGCCTAATGTCAAACTGAGAATCACTTTCCCTTTGTTGTTTTCTAGGACATTTCTACCTGCTTTCAGTTTATTCCTTAAATATATTTTCCTGCTTAATACAAAACTGAAGAGAACGCATTTGCCTCTGTAAATACTTTGGTTTCCTTAAGTGGCTTACGTTGCTGCTGTTCCTGTTGTAGGACAAACTCGTGAGTCGTGCGGCTCCTGCCCGAGTTTTTACTCTCCAGCCTAGCACACAGCTGCTGACATGAGGTCCTCTTGGGTTGTGTGCAAGCAGATACTTCCTTGTGGCTTTGACTGTTCCCAAAGAAGCGTTGTGCTGGTCCTGAGGAGCACCGTTTGTTACTTTGGGGGTGTGTAACCCCTCGTGCGCTGCCAGGTGCTTCGCAGGCCCTTGTGGCGCGCTGGGCTGTGCCTGAGGAGGTGTGTGGTTGGGGGGGACAGGCGCTGCTTCCCGGCGCCCAGACAGAGTTACAAGCAGGGAGGCAAGCTGCTCAGACTGCAGAACAGGCCATCTAAAGGCTCTTCCAGAGCACTGAAGCCGGTTAACAGCAAGATCGTGCGATGCTCAAAGACAAAAATACAAGAATCGAGTATGTGCAGAGAGCTTTCCTTTCTCACAGCTCGAGAACCGATACATTCCAGAATGCACCTGTACCCTGAACCAGCACCGTCGCGTCCAATGCAAGGCTTTTTAGACGGGCCAATTTAGTTCTCCTGAAGTGGCGCGGCGCGCGGGCTGCCGTCCCCGCCCGTCGCCGCGCCCCAGCGGAAGGGGCGGGGCTCCCCGCGCCGGCTT
>Ga0065711_1038442_pt1 | contig 18738 bp, 11 predicted proteins | sample Hoacrofraction12_FD_59098 | JGI IMG/M metagenome (GOLD analysis project Ga0065711, IMG submission 59098) | Hoatzin crop microbial communities from Cojedes, Venezuela - Epithelial fraction 12 v2 (version 2) | ecosystem: Host-associated > Birds > Digestive system > Esophagus > Crop | place...
CGGAGGCCACGCCCACGGAGGGGCGGCTCCTCTCCTCAGGCCCGCCCCCGGCAGTACCGGCCCCGCCCCTCCGCGCCGCGCCGGCGGTGCCCGGGGACGCCTGGCTTCGGCTGCCGCCGGGTCCGCTCGCCTGCCCAGCTGTCAGGACGGGGGGTGTCTTTTCATTCCGGCTCACGAAGTACCGAAGGGGAAAGGGGCTTTAATGCCGGTGTTTGGACACAAGCAATTATCCCTAATTATTGTTTTTCTTTTGAGGCTGCCCGTCCCGCGGGAGAGCCGGCGGATGAGCGTGCCCTAATCCCCCCCGGCCGGCTGATCTCGGCGGGTTCTGCGGGACAAACCGGGCGAGAGGGCTTCGCGGCTTTCATCTCGATGTGAGTTTCGGGCTGACTGAAACTCGTTGCGATGGGAGAATTAACCCCGGAGCCCGGGCTTTCAATGGCCCCTGATAAGAGATTATACGTGTTGATGGCGGGCTTTTCTTGGCAAAACGTTTTCAAAGGGCTCGGAGCTGTTAAATCAAAGCCCCATTGAATTGGTGGTAGGCCCCTTCAGAACTCTCCCTCCTGCTTCGTTCCCTGGTGCTGCGTGTTGGTAATTATTGGCAGGGGCGGGAGAAGGGGAACAGAACATCTCGCCTCGGACGTGCACACCCGTGCGCACAAGGGCGACGAGCAACCCCAGCCGGAGAACGACGAAGAAGCCGGGGGGAAAATTCTCCTCATGCCGCAGAGGACAACGCCGTAAGCGCTCAGGCCAGCGCGGGATAAATCCCGTCGCGCTGCAGTCTCCTGCCCTGTGTCTGCTTCCTGCTCTTGTGCTGTTGCGATAGCAATCCAAGGACTCGTTCTTCAATGGTGCTTCCTCAATAATTCACCCTCTTACATATATAAAAAAAAAATTAAGGGAGAGGAAATCAGCAGAAAAGCTGGAGGCTGTGTGGACCTTTCAGTCACAAGTAAGTGTACATGTAAGAAAAGCTAGGCTGACGTTTCAGAACAGCAGAAATCTCGATGAGATCTCTTTAAACAGGAGCCACCTGCTCTTGAGTTTACTTCTTCTCCATCTGCCCAAAATGTGTGTCCTGGACTCCGGAATTACACGTCTCGGTAAAGAGTCACCGTAATTACGAGACTTAGGTCACATTTAGTTTAACACTTTCTCTTCCACTGTCTCAGAATGGGGACTTTGAAAAAGCCTGAGTGCAAAATTGAAAGGTGTCTGCTCAGACTGCGCTTACGACTTCGGGACTCTCTGTGCGCCGATCCACCCTGGATTTTAGAAACAAATGTGCATTTGCTCAGAGACTGTTCTGGGACAATGGATGCAGTTCTCATTTCATTTGTGGAAGGCTAAGGGCTAACAGAAGAAAATCTGCCAGGAACTAGAGGCAGAGATAAGCGTTTTCCATCAGACAGACAATCCACTTCAAGAAAAATGCTGACAAGGGTGTGGCACCCACCACACAAAGCAGTTGAGCTGGAAAAAGAAAACCACATCTCTACATCGGTATCTGCAGGCAGGTGAGGAGAGGTGTTTGGATGGGCCAGACATTATTTATATGGGTATTACATAGGACTTTGGGATGTGTTATTAGGATGACATGCCAGTTGGATGTTGAGAGAAATAAAACACTGTTATCCAAGTCCAGAAACATATGAGTAAAAGAAATTTATGAGAGCTGCTGACGGTACAAGATTACCCTCTTGAAGACGGTAGCCTACAGTTGTAACGAAGAGGCAGTGGAAGCAGCGTCAGTATGGTGACAGGCAAACAGCTTGGTTGTAAAACAGCTGGAAACTGGCTTACAGGGAAGAGATCAGTGTAGCCAGGAGCCGAATTGCTGTAAACCCAGACAACGACCCGCAGAGGCATTACAGCTGGCTGCCTCGGCCGATGCTCTGGCTGTAGGAGGAGGCCTGGGTTCAGAGCAACTGGGAGCGCGCGTTGCGTGATGGTGGTCACACTACCCAGACTGTTGGTTTTTTAAATCGATATTTTGTTTAATTTGCCTTTCCTCTTCAATAGTGTTCCTTGTATTTGAAGTCCTTTGTTTAAAATCTTTGTGTGTGAGGGAACATTTTTGATTTTAGAGTGCTCTGCTGGTTACCGGTATGCCTTGGGTTCCCAGCTCCTGATCCAAGCTTGAGCCAATGTAATTTACTGAAACCTCCACGACCTTGAACTCAGCACTTAGTAATGCTTATGAGTGTTTCCCAGAACACAACACAAACACACAATTTTTTTTTTCATTTAGAAGCTTGAACTATAATAATTAAAGTATTGTTATTAAACTGCAATTGCACAGGCAGTACAAGTGCCAGAACAGTAACCTTTACTCTTCAAGTGACATTGAATTGCCACAAAAATCCAAGTTGTTTGGGATCCATTCAGGTTGTATTTTATCATGGAAGATTCTTGCCAGCAGATGGTTTAGTAGAAGGCTTAATAGTAATTGGAAAATGTATTTTTGAGTCGAAAATTAGTAGGGTTTTTTTGTTTGCTTTTGAGTCTCAATAAGAACTGGAATTACAGAATGCACATTTGGGCTTATGCAGTTCTTACTGCTGACTGAGCCTGTGAGTGTTGTGGAGGTTCTGGGAAGAGTAATAGTAACAACTTCACTTGTTTTGACTGTTTTGATTGTTGAAGTGTTCTGCAAGGGATCCGAGGGAGTTCACAGGCTGTGCAGGGTCTCAGTAGAATTTATACATTGCACAGGATCTCTTCTTCTTTGGTGAAGTGCCTGAACCATCACTAAACTGTTGCAAATCTTGTCAGGAAGAATGTACTTGCAGAGTTTATGCTCTCTGTAGAAGCAAACAGCTGCAATGTGGATTTTATAGCTTACATGAGATGAAAGAAACATGTAATAGTTAGAGTAGATTGAACAGGATGGCTTTACATATATTTGGCTACTCTGAAGAGACATCTGGGGCCGAGGCTGTTTCATTGCTACTTCAGAAATGCCTGCAAGTCCCGAACAGTTAGAAAGTTTGCCACATAAAATAGTGTGTGTCCAATTTGTAAAATTAAAGGGTTGGTCTCAGCCCCAAAGACCTTAAAGTTTATATACTCAGTGAGAAGCAGCACCTGGATCCAACAAGAAAGGGCGGAAATGCAGTATAACAGCAATGCCTTTATCAGTCCCAGCAGCAGCTGCAGCACACCAGGTCTCAGCCATGGCCACAGACTAACGCCCCAGGCAGATGTAGTCTCTTTCACCAAAAGAGAGAGACCCACAGCATCTAATACATTGATACCACTTCTGGGGTTCTCAGGATCAGGAAGGTATTTTGGCTCAGTAGCTTCCGTGGTCTCGACATGTGGAAGAGTTTTGGCTTCAGCACCCTCTGGCCAAAATTGGTGACATAAAAATAGAGAACTTTCCCATTTATGTATCTCCATCGCATCCATACCAGGACTTCCAGTGTCTTAGCTCTTGCTCTCCAGACTGAGCAAAAGAGTCCTTGCTCCCTAGAGCAAGGAGGCTGTATTAATATTCCCTATTTGGATATTTGCCAGTTAAACTCCACACATCACAGGATCACTGTTGGTCACATACACTGACTAAGTAACCCAGCAAGAGCTCCAGCATGATTCTGTCCAGCCTGCAAGCAGCAGAAACCAACATTGCTACAACTGTTTTCTCTCCTCATACAGATTTGCCATCTAATCACATACAAATAGCTAGATAGCCCAATCCCCTGCACCGCATTATTCTTTGCCGTAGGTCAGCAAATGCTTCATTCTTCAAAGCCATAACTAGACCATGTAGAATTAGACTTCAGTTGTTGCTCAGCCCGAGCAAAGGGGAGCTCTTAAGCGAAGGTACAGTGTGGGTCAAATCCCACAGTCCTTATTTTTATACACGCTACTTACTTGTGAATATTTCTACTGGTCCCTGTAATTGTTTTCAACATTTATTACCATCAAAGGATGAAAAATAGTAGGGATAGTTACCACACATACTGTGTCAAGTACTTAATATATGGTGTTGCAGAGAGCGAGCAATGTTTGTATCCAGAACCTAGCTGCCAAGCATTAAATCATTTTTAGCTATAAGTGAATTCCGCTTTTTTTGACTCACATTTATTTTTTAATAATAAAGTTATTTTTTTAAGTAAAAGATAAATATTTGGATTGTTATTAGCTGTTTAATGAAAGTTTTCCTAGGTAAGATAATTACCTTTCTGTGTATCTTGATGTAATGTAGCAGGACTTGAAAAAAAGTCAGCTCAAGGAAATCTATAAACACTTAAGAGAGGACTTTCATAGCAGACCATTTTTTATGGCTTATGAAAGCCAAAAGCAAAAATGTTCCAGCCTGTAGCAGGTGCCACTATCTACAGAGAAGAAATCACAAAGGGTAATTATGTGCAAACACAGCAAGGGAAAGAAATACTAGCCAGTAGAGTTCAATAGTGTTAGAAAAGTACAGGGAAAGGCAAGTTAAGGTGCAGAACAATGGGCTCAGACATCACTTAGTGTCTAAAAGACCCTTTGATGAGATGACATAGGATATTTAATTCATTCTTGCACACTGTCCATAGGTTATCTTTTTAAGAAGTGGAGCAACATGTAAAAAATAGCTATTCTTCACAGAGACAGGAACTTGAATTAGCTCACTTTTACTATTCTGCTTCCTCTAGCCATACCAGAAGGGAATCTTAGTACAAAATGTTTTGCTTAATGTCCCTTACATATAGCTCAATTAAGTCCATTATGTTATTTATACTATTATTTTTACCAATAGTTTCACTCATTATTCCACTATTGCTCTGTGTGAAATCGTACTGTTTTTTAAATACCTCTAAATACATAGTTCCTAAAAATCAATTCTCTTCCACTTGCACACTGTAAAGAATATATTCATTTCCCAACACAAAGTTATGGATTTCCCCAAAGCCTGCCTTTTACCCCAAAGGCTTGCCTATGCAGATCCTGCAGACACTCCTGTACGTTCAACTCAGATCAACTCACCACCTCCCTTGCAGCTCCAAACGTACTGTCTCTACTGACCATACACAAACGGACATAGACATAAACAGGTACACGTGTTTAAAGGGTTTATTCAAAGGAATCTTACTCATTGGCTGATGTTTTGAATAGTTTGTCACCGTAAGGGCCTCAGACTTCTTAGAGATTCGTTTTAACCTGTTCAGTGATTAAAAGGGATAAGCAGCCTTTTGCTTTTTAGAAGATGGGAGGATGACAGACACTTTCAGTTTAAAATCACCAGAACTGTAGGACACATTTTTCCTTTGCTTTTTGGGTTTCTTGTTTGTTTTTGTTTTTGTTTGTGTAATATCCACTGAACTGCTTGTCTGAGGTCTGATATTTCATTTCTGTCCTTTTTGTTTCAGTAGTACACCTTGCTCTCCTCTCACCCCACATCCTCAAAACACACCTGTGCAAATTTTCCTGGGAATGCACGAGAGCAGAATGGGATGCAAGGGTCATCTAAGCATCAGGGACTGGAGAAAGGACCTGCAGCAAGTGCAGAGCAGTTGACTGAATGACAGCAAGCAGAATTGGACTTTGCAAGCTTATGCAGCTATCTGGCTTAGGCAAAGAAATACACTTTCTTTTGTGTATAATAATGCAATTATCCAGGTGCAGCTTTGACATCAATATGATGTCTGCATTAGCACTCCCACACCCACAGAAATGAGAACTTAGAAACACGGGAGGGGGTCATAGACATCAATTATGAGGTCTAACATTATGATGTCGTAGACGTCTCAATTACAGCGTCACCTGAAAAACTACAGAGAGAGACCTTGGAAATCTATGACTTTCTAGCAGTGTGACCAATCTGTAACTCAAAATCTGTGCAGTTTGTAAAGCAGCTACTGCAGCTCCTGTGCCTCGTGATCTGTGGCTGGCTGTGGCCAAATCCCCCATGAATTACAAGAAAATAGGCACTGAAGACCCTAAGAACGCCAGATCATCTTGTGATGTAGCTTCATATGCAGCCTAGCCATGTCTCCCAGTGAAGCAGTGGGACTTCAGCTAGCCTCTGCCATATCTGAGGCACTCTCTGTTTCCCTCTTTTCAGAAGCATGTGATATATGTCTTTCATCTCTCAGTCCCTGAAGGTCCTGGCATACAGCTTGTTGTATGAGATGGTGTTCACCCCTGGCATAAAGCTTGGAGCCCAGGCTTGGGAGGCTTTGACTTTCTTACATAGACATGGCAGTCTGTATTCCCTGCAGAAAAGCAAGGGAGAGAGTCTTAATATGCCTGACAAATCAACTTGATAGTTTCCTCTGGATCTGAAATGGTGGCATCTAATCAAAATCTGACAGCAAGCAGCAAAAAAGAAAAGCATTCTCTGCAATACTTGAGAGCACCAGCCCAGACTTTACCCCAGCCTCCACCTGTGAGCAGTCTCAGAGAAGAGTGGACAAGACAGCGCTCCCAGATAGAATACACATGCTGTAAAATGTGCTAGGGGGAAAAAATACCTTGTTTTAAAAAAACTCCCAACCATTCCAGGCTCCTAGCTGAAGCCACAAGCCATAAACCAAGACGCGCCTTTCTCCAGTTGAGTTTGGGCAAATCTTTTCAACGAATTGTACATTTGGGATACTGTCAGTTGAAACACTGAAGATATAACTCAAGAATAAGGCCATAGTTAAAAAGAAAAAGAAATAGTTGTATGCTTGAATTTCAACTGCATATTTGCCATTTACGTATGTCATGTTTCATTTACCTGAGGGTGAGACAACACTTTCCCTCTTTCTAACAGTCTCTAGTCCAGAAAGAAATGTCCAAGAGCATGGATAACAACAGTTTCAAGACTGCAAAACCAGTGCCAATTGACTCACAGGACCGGGAAGGCAAAATTTCTGCTGGTATACAGTAGGAAGTGATTCACCCAATTGCATGATTGCTATTAAAATTTTTCATATTTTTACTTCAGTTGCCAACAAACGCTTTTGTACAAGCATGACAAAGGAACCCTGATATATAGCTAACTGCACGAGTAAGCTCAAAAAATTATTCTTATGATGACTTTTGTCCTTTTATCTCAATTTTGTTGGATTTACTTTAGCAGACATCAGCATTGTAAATGCAGTTGGAGCATGTCTTCTGAAATAATTGTTGAACTTGAAATCATTTATTATTGGCTGCAGTGACGATGTGCTGTAGATTAGAACCTAGAAAGCAGAATATTATGACATGCTCCATTTACAGATGTTGCTGTGTTAGTTTTTGGTGTCCTAGAGAAAAGTGTTCAAAGATATTGAAACCAGCTGTTCCTCCTGTTAGTGCACCGAATGCTTATCTTCTTGCTCTACACATATCAAAATATCAGTGTCTAAATTTACTATTACTGCATGAACCGGAGACACTTTGATCTAAAGACAGGGTAAAATGGTTCAGTCAGTATTATGTAGCATCTGCCCTTAGTATATTTAAAAACAAATTTTAAAAGAATATATTTATTAATATTCTGTAAAAACATGGTGAGCGTGAAGTGAAGGAAAATAAACAAGTGATAGGACAGTCACAAGATAATTCTGAATCAGCAAATAATTTTGAAATGAAATAGCAAATGCATTTTTTGAAACAATTTTATTTTAAGTATTTTTACATTTCTGATTCTCAGGGAACTCAAAATACCTGTTTTTTGTAATTCTGTGGAAAAAAATTCAAAGTCTCACTAGAATCAGTAAAGTGAAATTTCTGAGTGCCAGCTGGCTTTAAATGTTGTTTGGAGCCTGTGAAGCCCTCAAGATGAGTACTAAAAAATAAGACACAAGCTACAGAAATGTAAGGAACTTTTAAAATGCATCTCTGAAACAACAAGGGATCCTCTAGAAAATAGTGGTGTAACTCGAATAAAGGGAGGCAGAGAAAGAACACAGAGAATAGAGAGGGAGAAGGTGACAGCTAAATGTCTGTACACAGGAGATGGTGTACAGCATTTATCAGAGAATTCAAGGAAGATTTCATACACCTGTATGTCTTTGGCAGAACAGGAGAGGTGGGGGGCTCACAATAGGTGGTGATCTTTATGATTCTTTTCTGGGAATGATCGGAAAAGCGCTTCCCACAAGAGTGCATGTTTGACAAACCACATGAACCCATTCATCAGAGACTCATCTCCCAGATGCCCTCAATACTGCATCCAGTCAGCAAAAGCAATTGTCAGCCTCCCTTGGGTCAAAAAAAGGCCCATTAGAAGCATTGCTCTCCTATCCATCTGCTGAAACTGTTATCTGAGGCAGCTAATTACATGTTTCACTCTTTCATTCTCCAAATCAAATATATCTTCCAGTCTCTGTATCATTGATTACATTAACTGGAAACATTTGCAGGAATCATGGACAGTGAACTTTGCTTCACCCTGAAGATGGGGATAATAGTCTATCTACCCTTAGTTTTTTACTTTGTAAAACTGTTTAGAACAAGGAGAACAAGCAAGGGTAGCAAATCTGCTACAGATATAAGTTGCTCCAAGCGTACCTTACCATAAAAATCACCTTCTTGGTAAAATTGTACTTTGATTTTTACGCCTTGCCTGATGGTATGGTGTCTCAATATATCAAGTGCAGTGTAAGCTGGTTTTGGACTTCTACTACTTATTGCCGTGTTTCTTGAAACAGCACAGAAAGATGCTGAACGCTCTGTGTATTGGAACAGACAAGTATTTCTCCGGATTGTGGTTGTTAGTCTCATCTTTAAATGGAGCAATGCCTGGGTGGGAAGAAATTGAAGTGAAGAGTTTTTGGGTTGCACTAAGCTGAAAATGAGAGATTCAGCAAGCAGCACTCCTCGCTAGGCACGGAAAGCAAACCAATACTCCAGAACTGTACCGGAAGGCCATCTGGTACGAATGTGCATGGATATCCATATCCTGCCAAAACTGAGTTGCCCAGAAATCTTGCAGAAGATGGGTTTATGCTGTTGAAAGGTGCTATGTCTGGCTAAAGCACAGCAAGAAGTCTGTGAACCCTCATGCACGTAACTGATTCTGCCTCTCTGGTCTCCTTCTCTTGTTTCAGAAGGCTACAGTGCATATAGCCTTTCTGTCCAAAACTATTCTAAACTGCTACGACTCACTTTGTTTCACCCAATAGCATACTGGATGTTGATCTACACAATTTCATATAGTCAATGTCCTATTGTTTGTTCTCTAAAGACAGTTCAAAAAAAAGCAAGCTACTTTTGCATATATTGCTTCGATTAACATGGTCAGAATGTCTGACTTCGGCCTAAATTCAGGATTGCCTAGGGCTTCTCAGGAATCTGTTCTGACCCTTCCCATGTTCTGCATAATCATAAGACCAGTTATCTGTCATACTTCTTGCATGACAGACAGTTAGGAATGTTGCTCTTGGGCTGGTTATCAAATCACATTCTATCCAATCATCAGTATAGACCTGTTTCCTATTTTTAGTTCTTGTTTAGCACTGTATTGCTGAAGCAGACAGCAGCAACAGGGACCTCACTGGTCTACATGAGGAAAACGTTCCAAAAATACAGTAATTTCCCTAGAGTTGGCCACTGGTAGTAACATGGTGATAGGAAGTGTGTGCTGGGCAAACATTGTTGAGGAATTAGAGTGGCCACAAGTGAGCAACAGAGAAGGGTGGTGGTAAAGCCAGACCACTGACAATGAGCTGTTGGGTGCAACTTAAGCCACTAACAGGCACTTGTTACTGTACATATTAACCTTCATGACCAAAACAGGCTTTATCAGCAAGAAGGTAGCTGGCTGGCATAACTGCATCAGGAATAATTAGTCTTAGTTAGCAAAACAGTCCTTGCATATTTTTCAAAATACAGTGTTGAAAAAGACAAAAAATTCTAAACATAGTTTCATCCAGCAAAAATTAGTACTAAGATAGTATGTTTTCCTCAGTGGAAGCTGCCCATATAGAGTCCAGTTTGTATATGCAGAGAATGACATTATTTGTAAGAAATACAGTTGTCAGCTCTTTTCGTATGATTTACCACTATCCTTGTCCAACAGAATCTAAGTGGTGGGAAGTAGCGTGAATTGTCTGATCTTTTGTTCTTTGGGCCCCTTTCTCCTCATGAATGGAAAATGGCCGCTTGGAAATTGTATGCAACCAGGAATTCTCTGAAGTCTTTGTAGTTGGAAAAGGGCTTAAACAAGAGTAGTATGTTCAGATAAACCACCTCCCTTTCTCCGCAAGATGTTCTTAGATTGGATTCATAAAGCACTTTACTTTCTTTTTATTGGCACTTCCATAGTTTTGCTAATAGTTTCATTTTGCATTATCTGATGGAGGTTTATACAAATTAACAGAACAGAAAAAGAGATTGAAGACAATTTTATTCAGGAAGAAAATTGTATATACTTTATGTGAAATCTACTATTTGAATTTACATTAACAGTTAAAATTAAAATTAAATTTTATGTGTGATATTCTTGAATTCTTTAAGAGAAAACTTGAGAAGATCCTGACGTTCTTAAATGTTACTTCTGCACTGTGTCAGAAGTGACTGATGCAATTTAGTTGTCATGTATAAGCACCAAGACCTTTATGGTGTTGGAAAGTTGCTTATTGTTAGCCGGGTGGCCAAAACTTTGCTTATGATGGCCCCGCTTCACCTAGGGGTGACTAGAGATTAAGAACATAGGAGAACTATGTTTTGTTTGAAACGCTTGTGTAGTCTCCCACTGGATTTTCAGCCATCACTTCTGACATCCAGCGATCTAAAATGCTTAGTTGCAAACAAGACATGTTCACAGTAAGCTAATAGAAATTTGTTGAATCCAATGGGAACGGCATTGCTAAGCATCTCCAAAGCTAGGAGAAAGGAAAAGTGCCACTCATGCACCGTGCAGTGCATCAGAGATGTAGTTAACCACACAAGCATATTTTCTTTGCTGATCTGCTGGTAGATGTGTGTGTTATCAGCCGTGAAATTGGTTACAGTGCTGGAAACAATCTCTTTCAGAACAGGCTTTGTATTTTTGTTCTTTCCATGTGAATTTTGAAAATACCGCTTACTAGACTTCTGACAGGATATTTGTTACACTTTGTTGACACATCAGTACAAATACATATAAAAACTGTTCCTGAGTTTTAGGTCAAATTTTGCTCTTCATTATGCTCACGTTAGTATGGAGAAAAGCTACTGCATTTCCACTTGTGTAACCAAAAGCAGAGTTTTGCCTTAAGGAACATGAGTGCAAATGGCAAGGTATTAAAAACACAGATGTAGGGAGAGTTCCATGTGTGGAAATGGTTTGTATTAAAAGGCAGTTGCTGAAGCAAATGAAAGTTTTGACCACGCAAGGCCCATTTGACCAGATAATTTTTTCTGTGAGTGGTAGTTTCAGAGAAATCTTTGATGAGGGCAATTTGTTCTGCCTAGCCATGAGTGCTTCATATCGCTTCCCCTCCTCTTGCACCCTTTTGGTATTTTTCTGAACTGATGCTGAACCAAGCCTCAAATCCTGGTTGTCCATACGCTCAACCAGGGTTGGCAGTGCAGCCCCGAATTTTTTATTCCATCAGAGGATTATTTTCACTCAGTCAGAAATGTTGTCAGTTGTGATAACTGGCTGCATAGAATACATAAACCTTTCACTTTCGCTGTCCATTAAAGGCCTACTAAATTCTCTGAGCAAAATGTCAGTGTGTCATTCTAACACCTGAAGAAATTCCTGGGGAGAAATATGCAGTGAAAAGCCAATCTCACGTCTGCTTGTGTTGAACAGAGATGATTGATAGAAAATATTAAGCAAACTGATGTCAGTGTTCCATTGCCTCCTGAGCAGCCTTGGCACTAGGCTTGAGCATCTCTAGTAATAGCCTAATAAAAGGTGAGTAATACTGCAGTGATAGAGTAACAGTCTAATAATGGATTATCATTCTTGTTTTTTGGTTACCTTTCTGAGACGTAGATCTTGGACACTGTGGTCAGAGCTTCTGCTCTCTTCATCAAGTTGTTCCTCGGGATCAAAGTTGAGAGATAAAAGTTGTCAGTCATGGAGTTAATGACTGGATTTTAACGAGCAATCATAATAATTCTAAATTTGGCAATTTTTGGACGTTTTATTTTTCAGGCTGAAGGTCTTCTCACACAGTTCAAACAATAAGAAAATAATACAATTACTTTTTAGAAGTCTTGTGCTGTTTTGCTGGTCATAGCACTCAGTGCTGTCTCTAATGACTCAATTACACTTAAATTTCTGAATAAGTAGAAGTCACTGCATTATTTGTGTGTATGGAGATTGAATCACTGCTAATGTGCTTTGCATTGAAAGTTGCAATGGTGCTTATGGAATAGGTAAATGTCCTGTTATTGTTTGCCACCAGACTGAGTTTTGGGTGGCCTCTGGGACATGTGTGTGTGTGTGCGAGAGAGCAAGAGAAACCAGCAGAGCTCTGGGCATGTGCCATGGACCTCCATCTTGGCTTGCTGCTAGTACCTTCTACCCTAGGAAACAATGATAAGTTTATTTGAAAATCATGCATAAAGTATGAAATATTATTTTATTCATAGTAATACAACAGAAATCCAGAGAATTTTTATTGGTGAAGATGGAGAGGAGGAAGGTCCAGAAAATAAAGGTAATGTTTGTGTTCTTGTTTAGCTTTGAGTCTCGTTGCCTATGCCTGATTTTATCTGAACCTGGAAAAGGCACAAAGCATTCCCAAACCCTGGTCTGTGTCCTCACAATGTCCTGGTGGACATCATAAGCACAGCTGAAGTGTAGGTGCCTATCAAACATTGTGGCTTATGTGGTGAGTGGCTTTCTGTTCCCCCAGGTCACGACAATGTCACAATGGCAGGTGGGATATATGGAGGTAACCGGCCAGGCAGACACTTCTGAAGTTCATCCACAGTGCACAAGAATGTGTCCCAGAGTGAGTTTAAATACTTAGTGCACACCTGAGGTTTTCCCTGAACAAACTAGATGAATGGCCCCAAACTGGACCAAAAGCTGCAGTGGGTAAATGTAGATGGATGGTGAACTTAGATTTAAAGTCTTTTGGCATTGGAAGGTAGATGTTATTACCTCAAGATTAATACTTGCTTTACAATAGCATTGGTTTGAGCAAAGGAAAACTCCTGTAGTAATCTACCACCTTCAGAGGAAGTGCAGTTATTTTTCTTGTCAGATTTCACTTTTTTTCTGTTTAACCTCTATCTTTTTTAATAATCTGAACAAGCAGCCAGAAACTTCTCACTCACAAGCAAGGAAGACACAGTAGTCTTGTGAGTTCCAGATATCTGCATTGATGTAGGCTCTGTGTGTGCATCATTATTTATTATCATAAATGGCAATGTCTACTAGCATATGCAGAATTGCTCATAACCTAGTAGATTCAATAAAGCTGCTGTTATTTTTTGCAAATGTATTTCTGAGCGTGTCTCTTAGCGTGGCGCCAGAAGTGAAATAAATTTCACTGCTTAACTTCTTTGCTGTGGCTGACTGAATTACTTCAGGCATGGCTGTGAGCAATACTTCATTCTCTGGTGCAATCTGTACACATGGGTTATTTGTGAAAAATGGATTTTTTCTAGGGAAGCATGGAAAACTATGAAAAACACATATAGGAAGGACAGTTATCAGGGTGCCACACTGAATATAGAACATATGGCAAAGGATGCTTTTTGACATCTGTCTTTAGAGCTAGGCTAAAGAAAGATTCAATAACATCTTAAAGAGTTTGGAAAAATAATAGGCACATAAGAGAAATGTAATGTTTTTCATTGTCTCTGCTGGCAATGAAACTGAAATGGGAACAAAAAATGAAGTTTCTGTGAAAGTTTGGCAGATGTACAGATGAACTCAGATACTGGGAAGTGCTAAGAATCAGTAACAATGCAGTTACGAAGCTTATATAGTCACAGCATTGGAACTGGACTCAGCCAGATCACTGGTATTGATCCGCGAACAGGCAAAAATCCTAGGACAAAACCAGCTGAAATAACAGATGATTCACACAAGGTCAAGTAAAGATATAAACAAAGACTGAAATAAACCAAAGTAGGTTTTGTGCACAGAAGGATTAGCAATGTAGATGTTATGGGAAAGCATTTGACAGTCACTTTTTTCATGATCTTGCCTTCAGAAAAGAAATCATTGTACAAAAATATACGCATAGTGCTAAAACCATTTCCCTCTCATTGGAGGGTGAGAGTAACATCTCCTTTGGTGGATTTGCCTTCGCTAATACCTGCTAGGAGAATCCCTGCAAGGGGAAGATTAAAGATTATATACTACTAAAATTCCAGACAAGATGAAGGAGTAGTTCAAACTATAGTGCAGCAAGCTTTAAGAGTAACAGCAGGATGAATTTGCAAGAGAAATCTTCCTTGTGAGCTGGCAAGATGCTCTGGGCAAAAATTGTTCAGTGGTACTTGAGGGCAGGTGTTTTGGGGTGATCTCCACTGACAAATCTATCTAAAAGTATGTCCCACAGAGAACACCTTCAGAGCACAGGTGGGAAGCACAGAGCGTCCCTTTCCTGCTTTTTGAAGGCAGGGAATGGAGTGAACGGAATAAAAAGCTATGAGCAACGTAACATAATGATAAAGTCACGCTATGCACAACTCCAGCTTAGTGCGCCCCGTGTAAGAAGAGATACTTTATTTATGTAGGGATGCTTTTAGAGGCAATTCATACTTGCTTGAAGAACAGCACTTGGAAATCAGCTCTGAATTGAAACCAGTTCAACTGAGTGGCAATTCCCTTCAAGAGGAAACTTAAAAAAACAAATTGAGAACCATGTGGAGATGGGGAATGTTAAATAAAGTTATACAACCAGCAGAATGGATGAGCAATATGGTAGCTATTAAAAACCAGACAAACCATACATGTGTATTGTTCAAATCTAAAATAAAATCCCATGATGTGGAAGAGACAGTATTGCCCTGTAATTACACTGATAATTGAATGTGTACAGCTTCATATAGGAAAAGAGGTGTATACTAGTTCTATAAATCAAGTACACATACTCCTGCATCTGTGTAGCTCATTTTCATGTTAACTATTCATTGGCACATAAATTGTGTAGCAGTGTTCATAAATTTGCAGATCAAGCAAAGTGGCAAACTGTTTCCTGAACACATCTGCTGTGCAGCTTATGTTACACAGCTCCAAAGCCAATAAGTATGTATTATGCCTTTCTTCAGCTTGTACAAATTTTGAAGGAAGAGATGTGGACAAAAGAAGGAAACAAAGTTGCCATGAAATCCTTTTTTATGGTAGTGACTGAGGGAGTGTGCATTGCCAAGTGGGATCCCAAGCACAAGCATCAGGATCAGAGACACAGATCTGCTCCGTGCTTTTTCACACGGCAGGGATGAAGAGAAATCACCAAACGCAAGGCAAGGCAGTTCTTTCATGGTTCCTGGTAGTGAAGCCTGTTGCCCCAGCAGGGTGAATCAGAGACCCGTAATGCAAGCCTAGGCTCAGCAGCTGGAAAGTGTGAGGCAACGCAGGAAGCTGAGCAGCAATGACACACACACCGAGGAGGTCCTTACAGAGAGGTCACCAACATCAAGTGTAGAGAAAAGCTGAGTCTAAACTAGTGTTGCTTGCTGGAGCACGACACTTTCATTACTCGTGATTCAGAGTCTTTGGCTGCCAATGTGAGCCAGGATCCTTCTCTTTAAAACACAGCCACCGAAGGTATTGCCTGCTGTCTTTTGGTAACCTTCAGATTTGTTCACTGGAGCACAGAATGAGATACTCTTGCAGCCTGTGAAGTGAAAGGCTCATCTCTTAAACTCTGGTGCAGAGAAGCATCAGAAAGGAGCTTTAACCTCTACTGCAGAAGTATACAGCCTGCATAGCCACTGCATAGCCAGAACTATGAGATCCCGTGCACACTGGCAACAGGACATGGACATCTTAGGATGAAAAATCTGGTGTTCAGTTACTCGAAGTTCAGACAAGATTTGCGGCTACTGGAGTGTGGATTTTCTGGATTATTTTCTTGGACTTGAGTACGTCCGAAGTGTCATTTTGCATGTCAAAGTTGCCATTCTACTCCTTCCTGTTAGCCCCTCCTGTGCACTGTCTGTTGGAGGTCAGACAAGACAACAGCCCAAAGCCCAGTGTGTTTTCTGACTCAGGTCCTAGCACCCATATTACCGCTGATAAGACCCCAGCATTTCCCCTGCTGCTTACCCTGCAACAACTCTGTATTTGGGTGACATTATTGTATAGGGACTTTCCTGCCAGAGTGTTCTCCCTAGCACACTTCCGCAGGAAACTTTACTGTCAGGAGGAACTCTTGCCCCGTCTGCTGTGAGATGACAATGACATTCCAATACCCCATTAAAGGACATGATGCAGGCTACAGAGTCATGCAACTTTATTACTTGTTTAATTTGAAAACAACCTAGAAAAAAATTTAATTCTACTCACTTGTGGCTTCCCCATCTGGAGAGCATTGAGCTAGTCTCACTGAGAGAGCTGCCACAAGCATATTGGTTGGGTCAGATCCCTGTTAATGTCAGTGCGGTGTGCACACTATCACTCACTGATTTTACGGGTGTTTCTAGTACAAGCATCAAGGAGGGACTATGCCCTTCCATTAACTGGCTTTGCCATACAAAATAGGATCTCCCAGTGTTAGGGATTTATAAACTGATTAAAACCAAAACCAAATCACACACTGCTCAGTTATTCCATCTCTTTGCAGGCTAACAATGTTTTATGGTTCCAGCTGTAAACCCTAGAAAAAGCAGCAGCTATTGTGATGTGTATTTCAAGCATGGTCAAAAAATCGAAAGACTGAAGTAAGGGAGTCAAAAGGAAACAGCAATTTTAGATGGCTGATGGAGAGGGCACTGCAAGGAGAGCATGTGCCACTTAATGAGGCCTGGGGCTCTCACGGCCCCAGAGGAGGCTCTGCCGCTGCTTAGTGCTGAGCATCAGGGCACTCCCATTGCTGCATGAATGGCTGCATCATGATGCAAGGTGCAGCATGGAAACCTGCGCGGGGCTCCGCTCAGCTGACTTTGGATACCTCTCAGACATAGATCTGCAGCCATACTGGGCATCTAGGCTCCTTTACAGGAGACTAAAATGCCTGGAGAAGAAAATATCTCACTGATTTTTTTTATTAGTGAGATGAATTGTGTTCAGAAAATGTCCTTGATTTTTTTTTTCCCTCTACTGTAAAGGAAATTGAGGTTGTTTGCTTGATGTACAACCTATTTTCATACAAAAAAGAAGTCTCACTCTTGACACATGAGTTTTCATGTCAGGAGACAGTTGTACCAAGGAGAGCAGAATCCGGAGTTTGCCAGAATTATCCACATGCATGCACTCCACCCAACAGCCACATTGGTAGCACTAACTTGCAAAGTCACAGACCATTCTCAAAACTTCCCTCACACTGATTTGGAGTGGGGATTGAACTCAGCTCTCCCACACTCCAGGAGAATAAATTGACTGCCAATCTGTTGGATAATTGCACTCCCTCTCTCCCACAGAAGCTGTTCTCTTTTGTATGAATAATTAACTAGTCATTGCAGCAGTGATTTGGACATGACTTGCCCACATCCCAGGTGAGCATGCTAACTAGCAGGCTGGAGAATCACTCCTTTACATTTCCCTTTCCCCTGTCTAGCCCAGTGAACACTTAATTATTTATACAAACGGATTTATACAGCTTAAAGATAAGAAAGGCTCATTACGGATAGCCTGGGGAATGGGAGACCTGGATCCAAGTCCCTTCTCTAAATCAAGCCAAAAGCGAATTTGAAAGCTGCTCTCTCTATCTTCAAGTAAGCTCTTGCTCTCACTGCCATCGAGCGAAGTCTGGTTGTGCGTGCAACAGGGCACAGGGAAAGACCTTCCTCCTTGAAATACCACAGCAATGAAGTCTCACTGCCTGCTTCCAGAAGAAGCACCATAGCTGAGAACCCCAGCTGGGGTAGCTGGGAGTCATCTACCTGCAGACCTTAGACACTGCTGACCCTAGCATGGAAAGAGGAACCCCAAAGGGAGCATAGGCCTCAGTGATATGTCTTTGTCATCTCTCCCTTGTACCTCTGATTCCACAAATTGACCATAGCAGCTCCGGGAAATTATAACCAAGTCTTTAGACACTGCCATTAGGTTTAATACATGATGGGAACTTGATTTCTTTAGCTGAATCAGTGCACCTTGACTGCATCTGTGTTTTTCAGGTGTGGCAGTAAGATATGCCCTGCGTGTAGGGTGGGATGCCAGTGTACACTGGGTTCTTCTACCATTCAGGTACCTTTTTCCAAAGGACTCAGGGAGCACAGGCAAAAGAAGTGTCCCTCTGCACAATGACATGTGGGTACATATGAGCAGTTAGGATACTGTGCTCTAGTGCAAAATCAGGCTTTACAGCCATGCAGCAGGCAGGGACGCCGGTCTGACACATGGTCACGCTGTTCGCAGGTCCACTGGTGTGTAAGAAACAAATGTCCTCCAGAGTCTTCACTCTGCTTTTTGAGTATTCAAGGAAAAAACATATTCCTGATGATACTCTGATATATTCTAAAGAAAGCTTCAGTCCAGAAAGAGGCGAAATTCCACCTGAAATCACATTATGATCTGAATGAGGACTAATTAGTGATTTTAAAAAAATTGTTATATATACTTACAAATATCTGAAGGTGGGTGTCAGGAGGATGGGGCCAAACTCTTTTCAGTGGTGCCCAGTGACAGGACAAGGGGCAATGGGCACAAACTGAAGCAGAGGAAGTTCCATCTGAACATGAGGAAGAACTTCTTCCCTCTGAGGG
>Ga0065711_1038451_pt1 | contig 18738 bp, 9 predicted proteins | sample Hoacrofraction12_FD_59098 | JGI IMG/M metagenome (GOLD analysis project Ga0065711, IMG submission 59098) | Hoatzin crop microbial communities from Cojedes, Venezuela - Epithelial fraction 12 v2 (version 2) | ecosystem: Host-associated > Birds > Digestive system > Esophagus > Crop | place...
TGAGGGTTGTGAAACACTGGAACGGGTTGCCCAGAGAGGCAGTGGAGGCCCCATCCCTGGAAACATTCAAGACCAGGTTGGACAGGGCTCTGAGCAACCTGATCTAGTTAGCGGTGTCCCTGCTCGCTGCGGGGGGTTGGACTAGATGACCTCTAGGGGTCCCTTCCGACCCAAAACTTTCTATGATTCTATGATTCTTTCTATAGCCTAAGCCTCACATCAGGAAAGCAAACATCATCCTTGACAATTTGGTTCCAGAAAAGAGGCATATGACAGGACCAGTGGTAGACAGTTTTTAAGCTCTTAGACCCTTGTGATCCCAACCTTCAAACCAGTATGTTTCCACGCAGCTACATTCAGACACCGTCTACACAACAATACTAACTGAGCTGCATCTCAGAGTCTGAGCCTCCTCTGACCTCCTCCTTCCTGAAGTTGAACTCTCCACAGAGTTGCAAAGCCACGTTCTTACCTCCCTTCCTCCCCATCCTGTTTCTCTGCAGTTTCTTTTTCTTGCTCTTCTGACTTCATATTTATAAGCCTTAAGATGCTCCATTTTATTGGAGCAGATCTCCAGGGCAAGGCAAGAAAACTAAGGAAAAGAAAGGGAACACACATTTCTAAAATCAGTCACTTTTACCCTTGAAATATGCAGATATCACAGCTTTTCTAGCCAAAGCAGTAAACACCTGTCTCTTCCTCCTCTACCATGTTCAAGCCCTTTTGTTAATCCACAGACCCACTTCACACATCCTGTTACCAGCGCGTGGTTAATGAGAGAGCAGGACAAGCCTCCACTGTCATTAAACCATTTTTCAATGTAAAAATCACACAGGATTAGCTGGAGAGGCTCTGCTTCCCTGAAACCCCAGCCCATAGACAGATTGCTCCCTTAGAGCAAAGTCCTTGCTCTGAAGGTAGACACTTTTGCCTTGGGAACCATCACAATGGCCATCATAGCATGTGAAGGAGGATGGAGCACAAGAAAAAGGACTTCCTCTTATTTTCCATGCTCCCATGGCAACCTGTAGACCTTGGAAAGGTCAATCAAAGTCATCATAGGACCTGTCTCTTTTTACCTGCAAGGGTTTAAAATCAGAACTTACTACCCCACTGGTTTTCTGTGAAAACCCTAACCTGCCTGAAGAGCAAGCTCTGGGGGAGGCCGAGGTAGCCCTGCTCCAGTCAGCCTCAGCTGACAGATCCTGCCAACTGGAGAGAAAAAAAAAAAAACAACAAAAACCCAATCTTTTTAACTTGTTTTTCCTGCTTCCTGCCAGCCCATGCTTGCCTGTGAAGCACAAAGTTCACTTAACAACCTTGTCTGATATGGCCTTTTCTCTGTTTTATTTCCCATTCCTCTGACAGTGTGAGTGGGTGGGTGTTAGGAGCTTGTCTTCTGTAAGGCCTTTCAGACCATCTCACACACCTTCCCCTGCACAAGGGATCCACTCCATGCCCCAGCACTCAGGTGTTGAGGCAGCATACAGAAAACTGCAAACACACTGGTTTGTACCAAGCATCTGCCTGAGAACAGGCCTGGGATGTCCTTCCTGGTTCCAGTTTCCTCCCAGCACACTAGAGTATTGGCTTTCAGATGGGACAAACGAGATCAAGAGGGTATCACCACATCTGGCAACAACTCCAAATTCAGTACGAAAACATAGCAGCAGTTTCATTTCCCTCTGGCATGCTTACTCAACAGGAGCTGGGAAACTCTGTCTCGGAAACCAGAGCAACAGAACAAGGGCACCTCTGCAATAGCAGGTTGACAAGCTTTGTTGGTAGCCTTCACTGGATATTTTTTCTTCTGGTTTTCCTCCACCGAGGAGTATCACAAAGCCAGTTCTTCAGACAGGGAAAGGATGAAAACTTCAAAGAGGCTATCAGAGCATCCTGTCAATCTATATACACACTCTCGTTTTCCTTAAGGCCCATTTCTGCCACTTAAGTCCAGCAGCACCTTCTGCTGTTAATGGCTCTGTAGTTTTAGATAGTTCACCAGGAAAAAAAGGGACTAACCCAAAGTCCTTTGAAGCTCATTAAAAGCCTTGTAAAGTGACTTTGAATCAAGTCCTTAGCCATGTCAATCAGTATTCACTAAGCGATGCCATGCTGGTAGACCACCGTAGAGCGCTCTCCACTTCCTTCATGGATTTAACACTTTCAGATTACAACTCAGGAATAAAAATTAAGTATTAAAAAAAAAAAATTACTATTGAAGTAGGTGGTGAACCACCATAGTAATAGGTAAATCAGAGTATGTTTCTTCAAAGGTCAGTGAAGAGTACTCAAAACCATGTTCGAATAACTTGGGGAAAATTCACGAAAAGTGATGGTTTCTCAGTGTACTGAGAACTTAGATGTTTAACAAACAGTGTTGTTCTCTGTTACAAGTAACTAGGAGCTGTTAAGACCATTTTTATTTTTCCATCAGCAATGGATTCAAGACACAGTTTAGATCCAGATCCAAACAATCCCCAAATTCAGGGAGCTTGGATCTAAGATTTGGGTTCAATTCAATCCCATTTTTTATTTCCCTATATTTTTGTCTATCTTTAAGCATTACCAGGACCAGAATAACTATTTCCAGGATCCAGTTCAAAAGAGAGCCCTCAGGCTGCTAAGAAAGGGGTTTGCCATTAAACTACCTCCTCGTCTTCCTCATCTTCATCAATTTTGCTGCCAAATGAAATCCGGGCAGCTGTTAGCAGCTTCTTCAGAGTCCTGATTAGTGAAAGTTACAAACTGAACATCACGTAGCTTGTACACGATTGCTATACCTGAATGATTGTCAGACATGGTTCTTATTCAAGATTGGTTAGCTATCAGAAACTAGAGAGAGATTTTCCTTCCTCAGCATGAGGAAACTTGTTTTTCTTTGCTAAATTTGTTGTGTCAAAAAGCCTGGCCAGCAATTGTAAAAACTTAACTCTCTAAGGATGGTGAAAATTATCTACTTAATACTTTGTAATTATGTGAAAGTTTTGGATGAAAATGCCTAGAGCCTACTATCCATATTTCATCCTGGCTGACAAAGCTGGCAGATGATCTGGCACCAAGGACAGAAGAGTAGAAAGTTATTTGGAAACATGCTAAATCTGGACGATAATCCTTTGAAACCGCAAAGGACCCTCTGATTAAGTGGTCACTATGAGTATTCGTGACTGATTCAGGTTAGAAGAAACAGCACAAAAAGCCACCTCCTTTGGGACTTCTACTTTGAGCTGAACTGAACCCAGGTTAGGGAATTGTCCTCATCCTGAGGGTGCCTTAGACAAGGATGGATCTGTGAGGGCAAAGGGGAATAGGAAAGCCAAATACATAAAAGTTACACTTTTCAGAGAGGAACAGGGGATTTAATCTATTTTAAATTGCCTCCAGTTTATATCCTTGCACCTCCGGATTAAGATCTCAGAACCACTGGCCAACAAGCCTACGCAGGGATTTGCATTACTCACACCCCAGAGCAATCTACTGTGGGTAAAGGAAAAAGGTGCAGTAGGTGCGTCTCTTGGAGAGGAAGTAAAATATTGTTTGAAGACCTTGGTTCTACAAAGCCCTTGAACACACTCTGGAGTTCAGAGAGGAGGGACAAGGACTCCACTTTCTTGCCACTCTTCCCCTCTATGCCACAGCTCAGAGCAAAAAGGAAACCGGATCAGGCCGGGTATGAGGGAGGGGAGCCTCGAGGGGTGCACAGCTCATTCCAGAGCCCCCACCCACTGATTAACACGTCTGTCTTTGCCATGTGATGTGGTGGCAGCTATGTGGTTTTTCAGTCTCTGTCCTGCTCCCAGAGCAGCTGCTGCTACCACCAGTCAGGCAACTTGTCTGAGCGTTACATGGACACCAGCGTAGCTCCAGACCAGCACTGAGAACAAGCCCGCAGCCTCCCTTGGGGACTCTTCCTTGATCAGCACACATATTTCTCAAGTGGTTTTGTTCTGTTTTTCTCCTTCAATCTAATGTTTCCCACACATCAGCACCCTTGAACAAAGCCATCTCTTTCAACACTCTCCATCCAGGCTCACTGTCTCCAAAGTGCCCATAGGACGCACTAGAAGCATACTTTTACAGTGATATTTATTTGGCTTTGAATGGGTTCTGCCTCTGCTCTCCACTTCCTCTCTTTCAGATGACAGGGACAACATCTTGTAAAGTGGCCTTTCAGTACACTAGCAAGGAGCATTGTAACCAATAACCCTGAATTTCCATCCCAGTTTCAGAGACTGGGGTGGGATGTACAAATTACAAACTGGACATTCATGCGTACACACCCGCACACACCATACCATCTCATTTAAAGAAATGGTCACATTTCTTTGCAAGCAATTCAAGCATCTTATTAAATGAATCCAAATTGTTGCTAAGCTATGAATAAACTGAGAGAAGCTTAGACTCTTGAAAGTCTGAGAAATAAAACTGAAGTTCTGTCCCTAACTTCCTTTCTTATCTCAGACTACTGCAGTAATAACCAAAGCAGAGTTAAAAATGTCACTTTTCCCATAGTATTAACAGGTTTTTAAAATTATTTTTTTTATTAAGAAAATAAACTAAAAAAATCCTTTGTTTCAGAATTTAATTGGCTTGTGGCTCCCCATAACAAATTAAAAACACATTCATGACATGACGTTCATTTATCTTCAAACCTTTCACTCACAGTCAGTGCCATGCAATATGGATCTCATTGAGCAGGGTGGAAAACAACCCAAGTATCTTTTGGAAAGAGTAATTTTGTTACATTTACTGGTTTTCAGAACTGACTGAAATCTGATGATTTCCGAGCAAAAGGACACTAAAGCATTTCCCTCCAGGGAATTAGCTTTTGTTTAGGGACATTCCAGGAAAACAGTCTGAACAGCTATATTCTGTTCACTGTAGCTTTTTTTGCAGACTTTGTTCTGAATGCTATTAATTAGCTCAAGGGGCCCCAAAAGAGAGCCCAGTCCACATGAAAGCAACAGCATACCAGAAGACATGTAGCTAAGAGCTCCATGATAAAACTCCTGACACTCAGGTTGCTCCTATCCAGTTCCATTTTGCACCTTCCATACCCACCAAATTTCACTGCTGTATAGGACAAGAGATTTGTCCTGAACAAAGTCAAAGCCTACTTCTTGCTCTATTTTTTCTTCCTACTCAACCACATGGAAGCAGCCACCTCATTGTAACCTTTAGTAATCATATCCATCATAGGAGCCGCCTTCTGCTTGCAGCAATTGCTTCTCACAGGTTGTCTTCAAAAGAACCGAACAGTGCCTCGGACCTGTTTTAGACCCCTCAGGTGACCTTCCTAGGCAACACGCCAAACTTTCTGCACCTCACTGTTAGAAAGGGTCCTGGGGGCTGCTGCATCCACCATTTTTGAACACATGAGCACTAGGACCCATAGGTGTGGTAGCCATAAGGCTTCTGGCCCTTTGACACACAGGAAGAATAAGTTGTCTCAAAACCAGACTTTTCCCTTGACAGAAGAATTTATCCTTTCTCCAAATGGTACAGAGCACTTAGACCAAAAAGTGAAAAGAATAAACCCTCTAACACTCAGGTTTTGCTCTTTCATCTCTTACTATCTCCCTTTTGTACCCACAAACACCACTTCCAGCCTGCCTTGCTTGCACTCTGAGGGTGTGCGAGCAAGTTTTTCTGGTGCTTTTGTGAGAGGGTGTATCATTCTGTCAGCCTCACGGACAGCTGGATTCACCGCACTACCCCTTTTATTTTCTAGTTTAGGTTATAAAACAAGTTTAGTTCTTCATTTCTTGCTTTTCATTTTAGGCAAACCAATTTTACCAGCACTAAAGCTAAGAAGTTTCTTCTTCCCAGATATTTTACCCAGTTACTGTACACAAGCAAGCAATGATATTACTTATCTATTTTTTTAAAATTCCTTCCTGATTTCTTTTGAACTCTATAAGTACACAGTAATTAGTTACAAACTCACAGATGTGTACTACCTATTCAGAGGTGATACCTCCACCAAAAAAAGAAAACCCAACCAAGAAAATCAGTAAAGGAATACCTGTACCGTTTGTCACAAATCAAATCACACTATCTTTCTAAAATACTGTTATCTTACTTCAAAACAGGTTAGCGAGCTGAACCTAACTCATCATTGGCTGAATTAAGGATTGCATCTGCTCCAGCAGATCAAGAGCAAGTTTGAAAACACCAGTCTATACCAGATTCATGCTTGCCCCAGCCCATGTTTCATTTCACATGGTGGCGGTTTCTCTTTGATTGGGCAGTACAACGGACTCTCTGTACAGCCAATATGTCCTGTTTTTCTGGAGATGGCTATGTCTTCAATAATTTGGCAGGGGGAGTGGGGGGAAAGAGCAACAGCTGAAATCCAGATGACTTGAGTACTTCACTAACAAAGAAAGATTGTTGGAGGCTGAATGAGACTGATCCTTCCTAGAAAGAGCTACGAACAAAGAAGTACTGCATGGTTAAATGCTAGATTAGGATTCAAATAGGATATCTGCATAGGTCATAAATCAAACTTTTCAGTGGAAAGGGTTTTTAGAAGAGCAGAGCAGATGTGGAACATCTGCCTAAGTGTTCCGTTATGCCCGTTCTAACACAACAGCTTTCTGGCTTAAGGGCTGGAGTAAAATTTTGAGTTATCCTTAAGATCATGCCAGCTTTATGAAAGAATGTGAACAGGAAGATGCAGGATAATGTTTTAGATTTTCCCCCTTCTATTGGATACAGCCACTTCTTACAGTCTGCAGCCTCAATCTCCACTTTTCTCTGAGCAGTCCAGGTGAGAACTGCCAATGCACGTTCCCCTGAATTTGCTCCCTCTAATCCTGATATCAACCCTGAATACACAGTCATATGAGAGGGATGCATGCCTGACCCGGAGCAGATGCAAACCCACAAGAGGTCTCGCATGGGAGAGGCACATGCTTAGTGTCTGGGGATATAACAGGAGGTGCTGTAGCTTGAGGCTGCAATCAAGGAACATGCAGTAGACCTCCCCCTCAAGTACGTTTCTTGTCAGTCTGGGCACAACAACCAAAGTTAAAAGAGCTAAGCAGGTGCCCTTTTTCCCCGAAGTAAGAGGAGCTTGCAGCTGTGGGACCAAGAGTTCCCAGTCAGCAGATAACTACAGTGTTTCTTGGAGATCAGTAGCTAAATACAGATCAAGGACAAAAATATACGTGTATGTATAAATTTATGCAATACAAATATTTAACTACACAAACCCAGCACCACAGTCTAAACCTTAGACTTCAGTCTCCCAAATCACAGGCCTCTGATACAAAATGAAAGGGAAATGTCCCTTAGCTCTAGCAGTCCCAAGCTCTCCTCATTAGGTGTACAGACTCAAGAGGGCATGTTTGTCCCACATAATTCAGCAGAGCTCCTTTCCAGTTGCCAGTGAGCAGTGCTGGGACCATGTACTTGATCAGACTCTGTGGGTACCACCTTCACATATGCACTTGCTGCACTCAACATGGAAAACATGAGCTTTCCACTATGTTCACCAATAAACAGTTGGGAAGTATTTCCCCTTCAGAAAACAAAACAAAGTTATGCTGAGGTGGCAAAGTTGCTTGTGTGACTCGAACTTGGTCATCTTCTGCACATAAAAAAGAAATTGGTTTGCTATCATGTGGTCCTACAAGCCCTTTTCTCAGGAGGCCTGTATGTAGTGAATGGCTGAAATCCAGCACCTTTTGGGCACTCAACATTTTGTGAACTTCCTCCACCAAGAGTTCCCTTCTACAAGGAGCCACTCATGCACGCAGAAGTGAGCCCATGTCCTTTCTCCCCAGATCACGTCAATTAACAGAAAACTTTAAGCATTCGTCCTCAGCTGATATCCTTTTCATAGAACCTCTTCACTCTCTGACAACTGAAGTCTATCTAACAAGCCACAGCCCCTGCCGAGAGACAGGGTTTATTAGCACATGCTCACTCCTGTCGTAACATGGCAATGCGTCATCAAGCCAGCTCAGGATGTGGGCACAGCTCACTCAGCTTCCAGCCAAAGATCTTCTGGATTGATTGTCCAAATTACTATGTAAAAATTACAGCTCCTCTAGTCTTCATTCGGGGCTGTAACTGCCAGTCCAGCGCCAGTGCCTTGAACTGAACAACCCATGAAATGAGGAACAGAATCACAGAATGGTAGGGGTTGGAAGGGACCTCTGTGGGTCATCTAGTCCAACCCTCCTGCCAAAGCAGGGTCACCTAGAGCAGGCTGCAACTGGACCTTGTCCAGGTGGGTCTTGAATATCTCCAGAGAAGGAGACTTCACAACCTCCCTGGGCAGCCTGTTCCAGGGCTCCGTCACCCTCAGAGGAAAGAAGCTCTTCCTCATGTTCAGACGGAACTTCCTGTGCTTCAGTTTGTGCCCATTGCCCCTTGTCCTGTCGCTGGGCACTATTGAAAAGAGCTTGGCCCCATCCTCCTGACAGTCACCCTTCAGATATTTATAAGCATTTCTAAGGTCCCCTCGCAGCCTTCTCTTCTTCAGGCTGTACAAATGATGAACGCATCATTAGTGGTTGTCCACAAGAAATTTGACTCAAACAACTTCCCTAATGACAAGCAAGAATTTTTGGGGCAAAGGCTGGCAGTGATTCCAACACAGCAAGGTGCTATTCAGCTGCCTTTATAAGAGCACCCTCCTGTATCATCTGTACCCCTTGGCCTTGTTTTAGCTCAAAACATGTTCCTGCCTCTCTGCCCAACACAAACTTTTTCACAGAGCGTAACCAACTTGTGCCTTGAATGAAGCAGAGGTCTTAGGAGATATAAAGAAAGAAAACTGAACAGTGAAAGACAGTATTATGTGCTTTTTCAGAAAGTAGCCAAATTAGCCTTTCCTGTCTTAAGCACTACATGCCCTTGCTTGAAACAATTTTATTTGTCAGAAACAACAAAAATAGATGTAAAATAGTTTAAAAGTCACGTGCTTTAAGACAAGACTTTGAAAATCCATCAGTAGAGCCACTACAGCATGAGTTTGATGGGGCTTCAATTTTTTTTTTTTTTCTCCAAATAGCCACATATGTGGCTGCAACATTTCTGTGGAGACAAATACATCTTTATTTTAGCTACTGGAGTCCTCTCAAAAATGCGCCTATAAATCCTCCGGGAGCAAGGAGGAGTCACAATGGAAAGGCTGATGGGTCTGCAACACTACAGCCGCTCACATGGTTCAATTGCCATAACTGTTCCTTTGTGGCCGCAACATTAGCTGTGTGTCACCAAGCCTTAAATACACATTTTGAACTGTCATATCCAATATAGTGGACCCTTGTGGATAGTTAAAGGCAAAGGAGAAAAAATGAGCAGCATGGAAATACAATGTGAAAATACATTTTAAACAACAGAATAGAAGCTGCTGTTGAACATGGTGCCCGATGCCTAGTATATTCTGCTGGCCTAGAGGAGATAAAGGATTTAGTAACACAGCCTTTATGCACTTACTTAGCTGTACACTCTGAATGAAGATCTGACAGTATTTGGAGGCTCCCCTCACTCCTTTTTTTGTGTTCTCAAGATCAGAATATTCTCCAGCAATGCAATTTCCAGCTGACCTATCCTGAGGCCAAATGTAAACAATAGAGATTAACGGCCTAGGAAACTTTGAGGAAAATAACACAATCTTGGGATGAACTAGAACATGTAAAACGTAATAATCTTGGGGAAAAAAGCACAGTTCTGCAAACAGAAACCTTTTCCATGGCTTATTTAGCAATGAGTGTAAAAGGAAAACGTGCCTGACTGTTTTAATTTAAAATTTGCTGGCTATAAACAATGATTTTGAAATAGCATGAGTCAATATTATTTTTCTTAAAATGTGACACAAGGTCTAAAAGTCAAGTTCTTCTGTGGGCGAGGCTGATACCAGTGTGATCAAGAGCGGAATTTGTGTTGATTGCATTTGGTGCCTGGTGATGCTCACACATGAGACACGGGAAAGAAAAACTCCATGAATGAATGGCTTTGATCTGCAGACAACAACGGGTTGTTCCAAGAGGAAACGTGCTTTTATTATCAGTACAGAATTACTCCATGGTAAATAAATCATTTGTATTGCAACTGAAATATTACTCCATTATACATCAAGGACGCCTGCAACCTTTCCACTTTTCATTGATTTTTGTTTCATTCTGATGTCTTTTTCCAGCTTGTTAAGTACCTCTCCAAGGATCTACGAACCAGCAGCTAGAGGTTACAAAAAAGGCAAAAAAAAAAAATCCTAAGAATTATTCATATTGTACAGAAATCCATCCAAGTTACAACCAAACAACACTTATGGAACACAAAAACTCTTTAACTAATCAGCTTAAGCTGTCTTTCAGCCTCTATCTTCCACTGTATTACCCAAAATTCAGCCTTACAAAGTATCTGCGAAGAAAGGTAACCTTTGCAGAAGGCAACCAAACCTAAGCGTAGTCCACCCAAGAAAGCAAATATTTTCAAGAGTCTGGAAAGCATTTCCATGACCTCTGGAATGAGTCATACACAGCTTTCCATAGCATTAAATCCTGATGGTGGATCACTTGTTGTCACTTAATCTTTTATGACACATAGCTTCCCTGGTATCTCTCATAATACCTTCTCATGCAACTTCTCTAAAACCTTTTCAGAGGTGCCACAGAATTTCCTTTCTTTCTCGTAGATGCTTAATTTTCTCTGAAGCAAGTAGAAAGACAGCAAATTACTACCTCTCTGCCCAGCACAGCTGAAGTCAACCAAAAGGTCCTAGCAGGAGAATGAAGCCTGACACAAAGACAAGCCCCTAAGTCATATTGCTTCAGAAACCTAGGTTAAAAACACTATATTGGAGGTTCTGTGTAAGGTCTTTCAGCATGGATGATTACACGTGTACTAAATGTGCAACATGGAGATAAAGATCCCAAAGTATTTTGAAGATTCGAAATACTCCTGGAAAGCTCTGAAGTTGAGGCTTTGTTGCTTCTATGTGCTTTGCATCACTTCCCATTCAAAACGTTAATAAAAACAGAGACATGAGGAGAAGGAGGAGGAGATCTCCAGCAGAGAGAAAAATCTGGGCTAGATGCTAATATCCAGCTGTTGAGGCCTCCTGAAAGCAATTGAAATCCGTACTTAAATGAGCAGTGCCCTCACTTTGTCTGGAGCCGAGAAGGAGGATCCCTCTACATTTTAGCTGCCTCTTCCAAGTCTATCAGACTGTGTCAACTTTATCTAGATGAAGCATGAGCCAGTTTACCATTAACTAGGTGCTGGAAAGAGAACAGGGTTATCTTTCCACTTCACCTGTTGTGTGTGTATAATAGCATTCAAGGCTTGTGTGCCTTTTTCTACTGGCCTTGTATCCATGTGAAGAGACTCGAACTGTCTCTCAGGAACGCCTTAAAAGAGTCAGTGGCTTAGGCAGACAAGTTACCTTTAAGAACTCCCTGAGAACAATGAACCCACAAACACAGCTCCATTGATTGCTACCACGGTATCCCAGTGAGTCAACATATCAAAGCTGACTAACAGATGAAATAAAAGGAGCAGAAGTATTATCTTCATTTATTCCCAGGAGAGATCAGATGTTCTGGTATCGTCAGTGACATATCTGCTTTGCACAGCTGAGAAGGATTTAGGAAATCTGGTGGATTTCAGAAGTGTCCCAATTGCATCTGCTACTATTTTGATGACCTACTTCCTATTACACCAAGCAAAGATGTAATGTGGGTCAAAACAAAGAGAAACTTGCTATGTGTCACAAGTAGAGGACGGACTTCTAGTACCTTTTTTTTTTTTAATCTAGATTAAGTCTCATGGCCGTTTCTCCTTCATGTGCAACAAAAAGGAGATGATAGCTTCCTTCACACATCCCCAAGAATTTCCACACGCACAAATCAGCCGCTACATGCAAAAAAAATGAAAAACAAGTGGGGAAAAAAAAATCAATGCAGCCTGTCAGAGGCATACAAACAAAATTAGCATGGACCGCCACAGAACCTCTTGAAGGCTTAAACATTCTTCTTATGTTGGTATGTACTTTATATAATAGACAACTGTTGAAGGAAGTGATCTGTCCTCTGAAGAATGAACAAGTAGAGCTACGCTCAGAAGAAAAGGAAATAACAGAAATGTTAGACATATATTTTTCATCTGTCTGCACTACCAAAAGGAGAAATTGTTAACTTATGTTAGACATCAGCTGCACGGCAAGGCTGAAAGAACACAGATTGGGAAAGAATCTGTTCACCAGCTGAAACCAATGTTCCAGCCTACAGCACTTCCAGTTTACAAATACTTGAATAAGTTGCACAGCACACGTGAGCAGACACAGACCTCCCTCGACTTTGAGAAACATTAGGGTAAAGCAATAAAAATGAACACTATTAAAGGACGGCCAATACTCCTACAATAGTACATCCCTTAAGGTTCCCAAATTTCATACAGTCACTTCTGATGAGGTTTCAAATGCAGGGAAGTTGGTCTTGTTCTCCAGTGCTACTTTAGAACAGGTTCTTCACAAAAATGTCCCTGCAACCACTACTTCTTTTTAAGGAGAAAATGTAATGAAGGCTGTTCCACAGCATATTGTGATTTAACTTTATAATCAACCCAGACTAAAAAGCAGGGGAAACACAGCTCCCAAGAAGGATAAAAGAACATGGGTAGCAACGCAGTTGTTTCTTCCCTCTTTCTTAATTTCTCCTTTGCACCTTGCTCATTTGAAAAAGTCACAGGGATGAAGACTGCTTGTGGAATGGTTTTATGCTTTTCATACATCCCACCTTTCTCACCAAGGTACTGGGGCAGAGAAAGAAAGCATCACCTGGGTTCCTTTAGCTCCCAAGACCCTGACAAATCAGCATGCTCACTTCATTAGCCTAGTACACATCAGAAAAGGAATGCCTTTCACCAGTACTGCATCTGAGTAGCAGCAAGCACAGAGGGGGCTGCAAACCCTGACAATCCAGCCCTGGGCTCTGGCTGTCCATGTAGGTCTGGCAGCAGTAGCAGCAAGTAAAGAGCTGAATAACAGCAGAGATGATAGAGATACAACGCTCTGCAGTTAGGCAGATACAGGCACGGTCAGATCCAGCATACTTCCAACAACGCCCTGAAAGCTGCTTCAGCAGGAGCTAGCGGTGACATTTCTTTGCAGCTTTTGGCTTTGGTGAGGGTGGAGTTCTGACCATCAGACAGGTACTTCTCCAGTGCATGCCACAGCAGAAGAGAGAAGCTGGAAAGTGATGAAGGTGGGAAAAGGAATAATTTTCCATTGTGTGGGAAGGTGAGCTTGACATTGACACTTTAGAGGAATTTAACTAGCTAGATGCAGAGCCAAGAGGCCACACTGGGTGGAGTGCTAAGTATACAAACTCAACCTGCAAACAAATGCCTTGCCTGATCTGGGGACTCTTCTCTGAGCTGCAGAATGTTCCCAGCCCCGTCTTGAGCTCTGTACAGAAGGGCTTCGACTCGACCAACAAATGCTGGGCTTGAGCAGACAAAGCCTCAGCAGAAACGCAGTTCTTAAATGTGAAACCTTGCTTTCAAACAGCACAATGTGGTTGCCTCAACATACTTGGCATGAGAAGGAACTGGAGTTGCAGGCATTTGGTGGTTTTGGAGAAACACATAAGGCCTTATTTCACCAAATAACTTACTTTTTTCATAGCAAACTTTTTTTCCCTTTGGGGATGTTATGACTGGAATGTACAGATTCCATGAGTTTGAATTCTTCCCTTTTCTGTTCCCTTGGACTTTCTCCCTCCGCTGCTTTCTCCAGAGGACTTTGCAGAACAACAGTTGTTGTACGTGCATTGTTTTCTAATGCAAGTAAATATATCTTCTAGCATACTGTTTAACAGAGATGCACACTCCCTCCAACACCCCTACTTACACACTCTATAACAACTAAACCTATCTCTCTTCTCATGTTTTCTTGTTGCACTCACTTGCTTGGATCAGAGATCAGCTCATCCATGCTGGAAATTGATCTGTGCATGCATAATAATAAATAATAAATAATAAAGAATAATAAAGCTTAAGTTCAATGAAGATAGTATACTTGGCCAGAGCCAGAAGTCTGTCCCTTCCATTCTATTCTAGCACAGAAAGCAGAAATAAAAGAACATTAATAAGTAAATTGAACATCCTCACTGCTTTGGTACGTGTGTTCCCTCGTCATTTGCTTTATAGTGCTTTGGCTCGCTATTCTCTGTCATGTGAGCAGTACCAAAGGAAGCCAGATCCTTTTTACTTGGAAACCAATGAGGTATGTACCCAAGTGTTGATCCAACTGTCTTTATGGCCCAAGAGTAACATGCTTATCTTTTTTTGTCCCCTCAAGCTTCTTAATATTAATAGGATGGGTCTATACAAAGCCCTAGCATTTATAAATGCCTTCACTCAAACTTCCTTTTCTGAGGCTGCCATGCAGTTTCAACACAATCCCAGGCCAACTGTTTCCACATCCAAGCATCCCACCCTATTCTTACATTTATACCACTTACCCTGCTTCTTGTAAGTTTCTCCTGGCTGATTTCCCAGAATATCCTTTGCCTCTGGCAAGATAGTTACACAAGTCTAAACTACTGTCGCCACAGACCTTAGCTACAGTGTGTGCTGTTCACAGTACATTCAGGGGACTGGAAGCCTGTGGGAGAGAAGTGCTAGTTCCTGAAGAGTTAATTCTCTTTCATGTTCCAGAAATCACATGGTTTAGAACAGTGGCTCCAAGTTTAGGGTTTAGGATTTTTTAAACCCGGTGGAAAAGTTCAGTTTTCATCTACCAAGTGATAAATAACCAGCAGGGGCAAAGGCAGATGGCCTTTTGTCAGCAAGGAAAAAAGGCCTTTTCAGCAAAGTGGAGATTTTCACACCTTTTAATTATTTTTAGTTCAATACCTATTCTTCTACTGAAAAGAAGGGCAAATGGAAAATTTTAAGCTGCTGTCTTAAGGTATTTGATCCACTTACACTACACTTTTCTGAATACACTAACAGAGACTGAATGTTACCAGTCAAATGCCAGCTGATGACACAGCAGAGACTAAAATCTCAGGTCAGTGACCTTTCATGGGCACCGTGAAAGAATTCAATCTTCTTTCCAAAATTAGAGGGTGGGGATGCTGACAGACAGCACAGGCATGCTGGTAGACAGCGTCTGAGAACTGGAAGTTTCAGCCTTTCAGAGGCAAACATTACCATCAGCCATTCACCTCTCTGCAAGGTGGCAGCTACCAGTTCCTGCTATTTTTGGATCTCACCAGGGTCTGGGACTCCTCTCATTTCCCAGGCCTGCTCCAGCCCTTCTGCTGTCACTCAACATCTGTCCACTGACATCTTTAACACAGTCTCCATGGAAAGTGATCACTGAATTAACCTCTCTATCACTTCTTTGTGGGCAAGCGCAAAGCATCCTTCACACAGTGGAATTTTTCACATTAAAAAGTCTTTTTCTTCCAATTTGTGTGCATTTCTGCAGTTTGGTTCAGGCCACATCATGCACCTTGGTGACACCAAACTTTAGCACAGAGAAGAAGTAGTACATGTTTTTTCACCTTTACTGTTAAGGGCAGACTTTATTCTACTGTCTTCACTTGCACTGTTTTTTGTTTTGCATGTGTGGTGGGGAAGCAAATGAAGGCCGGGTCTCTCAGTCAGTAAGGATCCCTGGTACTCCGGGAAATCTGAGTAGACCAAAAGGTTGGTTGGTTGATCTTGGGATAGGAAGCCAGACATAGGCTTAATGGCAAGGACAACAGGTAAGGCATGGTAAAACCTTCACGGTCCAAGCATTTGTTTTCGCTACATCACAGCCCCAAAATCCATAGTGATAGCTGCTGAGGGAGGGCATAAGGCACCTAGAGGAGCAGGCACTGACAGCAGATAATGGGAGGGTAGCTTCTTGCAGATTAGCAGTTAGTGTCCTGAGCCCCAGGTCTTCTACTTCTGTCTCAACTCCATGTATTCCTCATATCTTTCTCATTGCAAGAATAGTCTGGCCCTGTTTTCCAAATCCGCCCATGCTCTAGGGAGCATTGCGCCAGGTCTGCTCACAACCTTAAGGATACTTAGGCATTTAGTCTTCCTTAAATTTAAGGTGAACTGGTTCCTTTGAAAAATCTGCGCCTGACTCTCTTGGATTCTTGATTGCACCTCAGACCTTCGGACATACGAGCTCTTCTGACACTACCCCAAGTTCATGAGTTCCTCAATTTACCATCCAAAACATCTTCCTAGACCAGTATTATGTTCTTGTGTGTCCCTACCTTCAGCCCTGTAAGACATTCTCAAGTGCTGACCTTCCTCCTGTCATGCTAGAATATGAAACTGTGCTTTCCAACAAGAAAGACTGTTGGTTTTGAGCTCCTGGTGATCACAGTTTGGGCTAGTGTCACTGCACCAGAGCTGGATAACAAACTGTTCTCTACATCCCGCATCATCTCAGAAAACAGACCTCCAAGCTAGTTCTCACTTATGCATAGATACACATTCTGGTATTTAAAGGAGAGCACTCCACTTTAACAAAAGAGTAATTGCATTAAAAAAAAAAAAGTGCATTGCTTCAGCAGAAATCCTGACTCAGAAATAAAGAGGAATTTATTATTCAAACAAGAAGATTAAACAAAGAACAGTGATTGCCACACTGCTCAGCAGCAAAGACACTGATCAAATGTGATTGAACACTGTCCAGAAGGATATTGATTATAACCGCTTGCTATTCACTTTGATGAAATTAAAAAGGTTGGATTCTACTCTCAATTACACCATAAGTTTCAGTGAAATCACTTTGAATTTGTATTGCTCTCACAGAACAGCACACAACCCATGTCTGTTATTCTTCCCCTCCTCAGTTTAGTTCCTCTCATACTTCATGTCTGAATCTCCACTGCTGAGGTTTAACAAGTATTGAATGAAAAAGGCAATTCTTCAAGCACACATTCAGGAAAATGTTAAGAAAGTAATAAAATATCCAGTTAAGTCAGCAGCACAAGTTTTGTGGTGTGTCAGAAAAGCAAATTTTATTTGGAGCTTGGGAAAAGAAAATATAAAACAATTCCATCAGTTGGTAGAAACGCAAGGAACAGTTTTATGTTAATAGCTAAATTCAGAATTGCAAATTACACTAGAGTCCAGCATTACTGCCAGGGCTGAACAAAGTACAAATGGAGGAAAAAAAAATGGAGTTAAACCAACTTGTACACAAAAATCCAACAACCCTTATATTTACTCATCCACATGAGAAACACAGCTGAGAAGAGTATTTCAACAATCTGTGTAATTTTATCTTTCCTGTGTTCTTATTTGGATATTATGTGTCATCCCTGTTTGCACAATAGCCAAGTGCCTGATCCTGCTTGCCTTGCCAACAATACAGATCATAAATCAGTGAGCACAGCTCATAAATCATGTGCCACTGAATACTGAATCAAACTAAGACGCCCAGGAAAAGACTTGGAGCTGCAGACTTTAAGCAGCCTGGGGGCAGCTGGGGTATCTCCTGAATGCATGGGATAGGCACAAGCACAGTCGCACTCAGCAATAAACATCCGCTGGTCAGCTTCCTCAGCCAAGCTGTCTTCAGGGCAGCTGCGGTGTGACCCAGCCTTCTTCTTCTTGGCCCATTTCAAGCCCATATCTACTCCCATGCCACGTACATGAACTGGACAATGTGGTTTTTCTACCATGTCCTTGTAATCCAGTTCATAAGTAGTCTGAGTGAGGGAAAAGGGGTCCATAAAAATATTCAGACTTCTGTGGCTAATAACTTTTGCTTGCAGTGACATGAAGGTTTGTTTCAATTTTCCTCTAAGCCCATATTTACGGGAAGGCAACCTGTTAGCAAACAGCCCAGTTCTGCTTAGCAAGGCACTCCAGAAACATTCTTCTGAAGCTGTAAGGTAGCCCTGAATGTACCACAGCTGCTCATAACATCCAGCCAGGCTGCTCATATGAACACTCCTCAGTCCAGGCAAAAACAAGCCAAATCAATTTAAACACGAGCTCTTTACAGCCCTTTCCATCCATCCCTTCTGCAATGCATAATGAAGCACCTGCACAGATGTTGTGCCACAGCTAATAAGAACCATGCAACATGCAGCCACAAAAAAACATATGCAAGGATCATCAAGAATGGGCTCAGGATCCAACCCACAGTCCTACACACAGCTCTTTGCAGCACTACATCTCTAGATGTGGGTGGGTGGGGAACATGCTCGTGCTTTAGGGAAGAGCAAGCCTGGAGTGACTCAGGGTTGTTTTTTGCTCTCTGTTTTTAGAGACATGGGGAGGAGAAGCTAAAAACATCCCCAGTGAACTGAGAAAGTGTTCATTTCAGGTCTTTCTCAGAGCCTGATCTCTTTCATCCCAAGTAATGCTAAATACATAGAAGAATGTCTCAGAGAAGGTCCTAGATGACACTGGATAGTAGGGGAAACAAGAATAATAAAAAGCTGGAGCCATGGGCACAAACCCATGTGGCAGTGCTACTTTCTCCACAGAAACCTTCATCAAACAACAGGCTACACCACTCTTATGCACGTCTGGTGCCATTCATGCATACACACCCTTCTACTTGTGTGCCCATATAATGATCTCAAGAGAGCAAGGCAACTATCTCAGCATATCACAGTGATAACTATTGCTACTATTTCACCTTGTCCCTCTCCATATCGGAAGTAATACAGATAAATTTTACAGACAGACGATGCAAGTGCTGAGTAGTGCCCAGAAAGGTACGCACACACACAGCCGCCCCCCCCCCCC
>Ga0065711_1038452_pt1 | contig 18738 bp, 14 predicted proteins | sample Hoacrofraction12_FD_59098 | JGI IMG/M metagenome (GOLD analysis project Ga0065711, IMG submission 59098) | Hoatzin crop microbial communities from Cojedes, Venezuela - Epithelial fraction 12 v2 (version 2) | ecosystem: Host-associated > Birds > Digestive system > Esophagus > Crop | place...
GTTCCTCCTCATGTTCAGACGGAACTTCCTGTGCCTCAGTTTGTGCCCATTTCCCCTTGTCCTGTCACTGGGCACCACTGAAAAGAGCTTGTCCCCATCCTCCTGACACCCACCCTTCAGATACTTGTAGGCATATCAATGCCTACAAATATCAATGGCTTATCAATGGCAAACATCAATGGCTTATTCTTTTTTTGTCAATTCTACTTCACTAAGGCTCTCTTCTATCTAAACCATATTCTTCAGAGACCTGTAGAAATCTGTTTTCAGAAAGTTATGTCTGCTCAGTTTGCTGTACCTTGACTGGATAGGAGGTCTAGCTGTGCAGCACCACTGCTGTTGGCTACAGCCTACAAGTCCTAAGAGCGAAGTTACCTAGCATGTTCCACAGAGCTGCAATCACCTGTCACCAAGAAGATGAAAATAACTTGAAGCATATACAGTCTCATACTCTTTTTAACATTCTTGTTAAAATGTGAGAAAATGGGAGAAATCTGAAAGTACTGACAAAGTGAAGGCAAAGACTAAGTATGTTTGCTAGCCATAAACACTTCAGGAGCAAACACAACGGGAGGAAATCCAGAGGCGTAAGCTGGAAAATGACACTGGAATGTGAAAAATTCTATATCAATCCTAAATCAAAGCAGATGAACTATGACATCTTTCTCCTAACATACCTGTCTGTAACTTCTGGGAAAAAAATGTCTTTTTATGAGGAACCTGAATTCTGGAGACATACTGGTGTTCCCATATTGAGCACTAAAATGTAACTACAACATCTAAGAAGTACTTGGACATTTGTACTTTGCAGAAAATAATTATTTGAAACCTCATTGTAATGAGTAACTATATTTACTGAAATCCAAGAAAGTCATCTTTAGGGACAGAAAATCTTTACGTTTTTTATTGATTTCCTCACCAGCTCTTAAGCAGTATCTTAATACGATGCCATAAGAGTCAGTGGTTAATCAGCACCTGGGTACTTTGCTGCTTACCTTGAATTACTTTTTCCTTTTAAGTAAAAATTATTACAACTTTCCTCCCTAAACCCACTCTGAGGATTTACAGGGCCATGTTGAATTCAGAAAAAAGAAGTAATTTCTGAAATGAAAGCTTAATACTGTCTGGATACCAGCAACCATGACCTGATTTCTCTGAACTTGCAAAGACAGAGATGGTCCCATCTGTAAGATACGTATTTTCTGTTTCACTTGGACAGATTCTTCATGCTAAGGAAATTTATTAGAGAAATAGATCATGAGAAAAGCGTAGCCACAAGAAAGTGGATGAAAACAAAGAACCCTTGAAGGAGAGTTTATTAGATTATAGCTACACTGCAAAATGAGGCTGGGCTCAGAGGTGGCAGAAGAAGTGGCAGAGTTTGGTGACTTAGGCAGTGTGCTTTTCAACTGTGAGCACCAAATCTAATATGTTTTCATGGCCATTTATAACAAATCAGTCCACACTAACTGCACAGTGCTCCCATATGCAGTGGACGTCAGCCCTTAAGTGATCAGGATAGTAAAATCCCACAGTGTTGTGCTCAGGTCCCTTCTTTAGCAGAGAAAAGAGATCACCCAGTGAACATGGACATAGACACTGATAAAAAATAAAAATTGTAAAAATAAGACTACTAAAATGTAAATTATGTGAATTAAGGAAACAAAAGAGGAAAAAATGTAATAGTGTCAGCATTAAATAAACTCTAGCAATGACAAAGTTCCATTATTATGTGAAGAGGGTGTAATGCTGATGTATGAAAGGTTACAAAATGTTAAGTAAGGGTGACTCCCTGTTAAGGGGCACTGCGGCACCCATCTGCCAACCTGACAGGGAGGCATGCGAGGTGTGCTGCCTTCCAGGAGCTAAGGTCCGAGATGTCACTGAGAGGGTGCCACAACTTGTAAAGAGCACAGACTACTATCCACTGCTACTCTCTCATGTTGACACAAATGACACTGCAAGAGGGAACCTGGGCAGAATTAAGGAGGACTTCAAAGCCCTGGGTATGCAAGCAAAAAGCATTGGTGCCCAAGTTATCTTCTCAATTTTACCAGCTGGAAGAATGGGAGCAGCCAGAAATAGATGCATAATGAATATCAACTCCTGGCTTCGTGGCTGGTGCTGTCACGAGGGTTTTTGCTTTTATGACAAGGGGATGTTCTTCAATGACAATAACCTGTTAGGAAGGGATGGGAATCACCTGTCTAGAAGAGGCAAGGGAATCTTTGGCAGCAGACTGATCAACATGGTGTGGAGGGCTTTAAACTGAAGGACTCGGGAGGTGAGGGGCAAAGACACAATGCTCAAGCCATCTCATCTGGCTGGGGAATAAATGTGGCCAACCAGATTAGTGGCAAATCTTCCTTAGCTACCTCCCAAATTGAGAAGCAGAAGACCAACAACCTTAAGGGTGGGTATGGCTACAGCAGATCCTCTTGCACCCCTCCAGGGAAACATGCATGCTCAATTACCTCTCTGAAATGCCTGTACACCAATGCATGCAGCATGGGGAATAAACAGGAAGAACTAGAGGTCTGTGTGTGGTCGCAAGGCCACAATCTTATTGCAGTTACAGAGACATGGTGGGACAGCTCACATGACTGGAATGCTGTCATGGATGGCTACACACTCTTTAGGAAAGACAGGCCAACAAGGTGAGGTGGTGGAGTTGCTTTTTATGTGAGGAAGCAATGGGAATGTATTGAGTTCTGCCTGGGGGTGGATGAAGAATAAGTCGAGAGCTTATGGGTAAGAATTAAGGGACAGGATCATATGGGTGACACTGTTGTGGCTGTTTACCACAGGCCACCTGACCAGAAAGAGGAAGTCGATGAGGTCATCTACAGGCAGCTGAAAGTAGCCTCACAGTCACAGGCCCTGGTTCTTGAGGGAGACTTCAACCACCCTGACATCTGCTGGAAACACCACACAGCTAGGCACACACAGTCCGGAAGGTTACTGAAGACCATTGATGCCAACTTTTTTACACAGGTGCTGGGGGAGACAATGAAGAGAGGTATGCTGCTGGACCTTGCACTGACAAACAGAGATGGACTGGTTGAGGAACTAAAGGCTGGGGAAAGCCTTGGCTGCAGTGACCATGAGATGATGGAGTTCAGAATCCTGCACAGAGGAAGCAGGGCAATAAGTAGGATCACAACCTTGGACTTCAAGACAGCTAACTTGGTCTCTTCAAGGACCTACTTGGAGAAATCCCGTGGGTCAGGGCTCTCGAAGGCAGGGGGGTCCAAGAGAGCTGGTCGCTGTTTAAACATCACTTCCTCCATGCTCAGGATTGGTGCATCCCCATGAGTAAGAAATGTAGCAAAGGTGGCAGGAGACCTGTGTGGATGAGCAAGGAGCTTCCAGCAGAACTCAGATGGAAGAGAAAGGTCGATGGAATGTGGAAAGAGGGACAGGCTACTTGGGAGGAATACAGGAACTTCATCAGAGCATGCACGGATGCAATGAGGAAGGCTAAGGTCCACCTGGAACTAAATCTGGAAAGGGATGTGAAAGACAACAAGAAGGGCTTCTTGAAGTACATCAGCAGCAAATGGATGATTAGGAAAAATGTGGGTCTGCTGCTGAAAAAGGTGAGTGCCTTGGTGTTGGAGGATACAGAGAAGGCGGAGCTGTTGAATGCCTTCTTTACTTCAGTCTTAACTGCTAAGGCTGGCCCTCAGTAATCCCAATCATCCCAATCCCTGAACGTAAGAAAGAAAGCCTGTAGAAAGGAAGACCTTCCCTTGGTTGAGGAGGATCAGGGGAGAGACCATTTAAGTAAACTGGACACCCACAAATCCATGGGTCCCAATGGGAGGCACCCATGAGTGCTGAGGGAGCTGGCAGATGTCACTGATGAGGCACTTTCCATCGTCTTTGAATCACCGAATCACAGAATGTTAGGGGTTGGAAGGAATCTCTGTGGATCATCTAGTCCAACCCCCCTGCCAAATCAGGGTTACCTACAGCAGGCTGCACAGGACCTTTTACAGGTGGGTCTTGAATATCTCCAGAGAAGGAGAATCCACAACCTCTTCCAGGGCTCCGTCACCCTCAGAGGGAAGAAATTCTTCCTCATGTGCAGCTGGAGTGTCCTATGCTTCAGTCTGTGCCCGTTGCCCCTTGTCCTGTCGCTGGGCACCACTGAAAAGAGTCTGGCCCCATCCTCTGGACACCCACCCTTAAGATATTTATAAGCATTTCTAAGGTCCCCTCTCAGCCTTCTCATCTTCAGGCTGAACAAGCCCAGCTCACTCAGCCTTTCCTCGTAGGAGAGATGCTCCAGTCCCCTAATCACCCTCGTAGCCCTCCGTCCTGGAGAACAGAAGTGCCTGAGGACTGGATGATAGAGGAGATTGTAAGAAACATGAAACTAGAACAAAAAAAAGCCTTAATATTTTCTAGTTTTTAGTAGTCTTAGTACTGTAACTTGTATTCCTGCATGCATAGTGATCTAACGATGCAACTGTTACACTAATCCCTATTTTCTCATTAAGGAAAGTAGTGGATGGACATGGGCACAAGCTGTCACTTAGACAAAATAATTAAGTGAAACAAAAGTGGTCTTTGTTCTCAGCAAATAATTGGGATAATTGTGGGATAAAAGAGACTCCTAAATAATTCTACTCCAGACAACTCGGCCTTGGGAGGACAAATGCGCCAAGCTACAGAGATAAGGAGGCACCAAGAGAGCAACAAGACTAGAGCCAAACAACCTGAAGGACACGGTATATGTGATCCTAGAACTGAGTTTGCGCAGAAACAAAGGTCAATCAGCGAACACCGCAATGAAGAGGATCGGCCTTCATCTTGGGACCCCCAAAGACCACCCAAAGATGCTAACAGACATGCGGGAAAGATATTTACATATGCTAATTAGTTCTTAGAAATATAATGAATATTTACATATGTGATTGTATATAACCTGAAACAACAGGGTGTCTGGCGCATACGTTTGGAGGAGAAATCCCCATGTGCCCCTGTGTGCCCGACGCCACAATAAAGAATACCTGCTTAACAGTATACATTGTATTGTTAGGTTTTTCCTACCGGATCTTTGAATCATGTAGGAAAGCCAAAGTCACTCCAGTCTTCAAAATGGGCAAGAAGGAGGACTCAGGGAACTACAGGCCGGTCAGCCTCACCTCCATCCATGGAAAAGTGATGGAGCAGCTCATTCTGGATGTCATTTCTAAGCAAGTGGAGGAAAAGAAGGTTAGCAGGAGTAGGCATCATGGATTCATCAAGGAGAAATCATGCTTGACCCATCTGCTAGCTTTCTATGATAGCATGACTGGCTGGGTAGGTGAGGGGAGAGCAGTGGATGTTTTCTGCCTTCACTTCAGCAAGACTTGAGACTGTCTCCCATAACATCCTCCTAGGGAAGCTCAGGAAGTGTGGGCTAGATGAGTGGTCAGTGAGGAGGATAGAGAACTGGCTGAATGGCAGAGCTCAGAGGGTTGTCGTCAGCGGCACTGAGTCTAGTTGGAGGCCTGTAACTAGCAGGTTTCCCCAGGGGTCAGTACTGGGCCCAGTCTTATTCAACTTCTTCATCAGTGACCTGGGTGAAGGGATGGAGCTTAAGTTTGCAAGTTTGCTGATGACACAAAATTGAGAGGAGTGCTGGATACACCAGAAGGCTGTATTACCATTCAGAGAGACCTGGACAGGCTGGAGAGTTGGGTGCAGAGGAACCTGATGGAATTCAACAAGGGCAAGTGCAGGGTCCTGCACCTGCGGAGGAACAACCCCGTGCGCCCATACAGGCTTGGGGCAGACTTGCTGGAGAGCAGCTCTGTGGAGAGGGACCTGGGAGTGCTAGTGGATGACAAGTTAACCATGAGCCAGCAGTGTGCCCTGGCTGCCAAGAAAGCGAATGGGATCCTGGTGTGCATTAGGAGGAGTGTGGCCAGCAGGTCGAGGGAGGTTCTCCTCCAGCTCTACTCTGCCCTGGTGAGGCCCCATCTGGAGTACTGCGTCCAGTTCTGGGCTCCCCAGTTCAAGAAAGATGAGGAGCTACTGGAGAGATTCCAGTGGAGGGCTACAAGGATGATGAGGGGACTGGAGCATCTGTCCTATGGGGAAAGGCTGAAGGAGCTGGGCTTGTTTAGCCTGGAGAAGAGATCCCCAGAGATCCCTTCCAACTTGTACCATTCTGTGATTCTGTGATTTTCATTCTAATCTAGATTTCCATTCTACTGGTAAAGGTAATGACATCTGTTACTTGAACTCTTTGGAGCCTTTATCTTGCTTTGATGTTCCTGTTGAAAATCAGTACTGCGCCACAGGGCACAAACTGAATGGATTAAGCCCTTAGTAAGTGAGGTTACATTCATACGATTCTTCCAGAGACAACACAGTTAAAGCTGCTGGAGACCTTTCCACTTGCTTATGCACTTCCATGCAGCCACAGTGCCACTTACAGGCAGCATGTGAGCCACGTGTCCAGTGTCTACACTGTAAAGGCAGTCTGAGAGGAAACTGTTTACCCATTTCATCAGTCTTGGCAGCAGACAATGTGAGGTCCCTCCAGGAAGGAATAGCTATGTACCCCAAGATTAATCTAATGACCACCCTTCATGTGGATCCAAGCTGGAAGGCAGATTACTCTTCAGAATCAAAAAGGGGGTTTTCCCACACTCTCTGTAAAGGTCTTATGTTTAAGAGGTGGTAGGAAACATGAATGACATCTCAAACATGAATAATTGGTATTATCAAGTGTAAAACTACTGAGGTAGTTTAAGCCATTAAATTGCTTCATCCAGTCTCTGAAAACTCACTGCATACTGTCAAACTGTAGATCATCACAGTCACCATGAACAAGAATGTGCAGACAGAATGACTGATCAGGACTGCTTAGTATCCTTACTTCATCCAAGATGTGTTTTAATGCAGCCAACAGCAAAGTTGCACATGTGAGTACAAGTAGAAGGTGGTAACAACACAAGAGAACACAGAGAATGGAAGAGTAACTCCTAAGAAGCACTGGTTGTGAAAGTGTTTTACAGACTGCATTGAACAAACAGATGTGGTGGTACTAAGAACTAGTATCACGAATCTATAATCAGGGCAATAGTTAGTAGACTTAGATTGCTTTTTCCATTGCATATTTGGGATAAATAAACCCAGCACTGGAGTATTGCATACTTTCAGGATTGCTTCTTAAAATCTTTAGATAATCAATAAAGAGCCACAGAAATATTTGAGGGCTGAAGGAAATTCTTCTCTGGGACAAGAGTGATGAATTTAGTGGGTCTAGCTTGTTAAAATAAAGCCTGACAAATTGCTTGTTTCCGATCTATATGACCATCACAGAGGAATACTCAACTTTAAAGAATTAGAGAGAAAGCAATAAGAAGAATTAACATCAGAAGATGGAAAAAAATTATTCATAAATGAGGAAGCAGGCAGAAGTTTTTCTGTTTGAAGTGATTAACAAAAGGAACAAACCAGCAAGGGAAGGAATGAGCTCTCTGTTCCCAGATACCTTCATGTTTGAACTAGATGCCAGTTAAGGGTTTCTTTTTCGGAAGGTTTCCTTTAGTTTAGCACAAGGCTTGTCTATGCATACCTGGGTGAAATGCAGTGGCCTGTGTTACGCAGGGCTTAGTGAATCACTGAGCATTTTGCCTTGCCCCTACAGGTGTCTTCTCTTGCCTCCACCTCCATCTTGCCTGCCTGAGCACTGAGCATAGCAAACCTGAGCACTTCAGACCAGTCATCAATATTTATTCTGTCCACAGGATCCTTGAGTGTAGGCTGCAGTGATCTATTCAAACATGAGGACACAGCTAACCACAGGCCTTCTCATGCCTTATGCTGTTCTGGCATACACCTTTCACATGATGAATGTACTGTGCAAGCACTGCTGCAGACCTTAAAAGGAAGCAAAATTTTAGCAGATGCACATTTAGTTCTCTCTCTTTTCTCCAATGGGAGGAGAATTTTGTCTGGCTTTCTTCATCCTGTTAGCCCCGTAAGGCAGGCAGGGAGAAATGCTTATACAAGTATAACACAAATTATGTGTACATACAGCCACATATTTTAAATTCATCTGTAACAGAAGATCCCAATAAACTGCAGTACATGCAGTTGTATTAATAGCCAAAATTTCTTAACAACCCATGTATTAAACATAAAGTTCCATAATTATGAGTTCTATGCCTTGAAAATCACCTGGTGACTCATGGATGTTGTCAACTTACGCAAAGTTCACAAGACAGCTAGCATACTCTGTGATTTCCATTTTTAATTTTTTAGCAGTCTGCCTATGAAGATACCTTATATCAAGTATTACATAGGAACAATAGACATTACTGAGAAATTACTAGCATGTCCTCATAATTAATACTCCCCGGTCATATGCAATAGCACAACCACCAATGAGATTGACATTTGCTTCAACCCATTCCCAAAACATTTTAACCTACAATAATTACATCTACAGAACAAATCTACTACCCATGCACCGCAGTTATGCACTATTTTACTGAAGATATTGCCAAACTAAGGAAAAAAAATGTTAAGCATAAGTTGTCAAGTTACCATGCCCTTGTTTATTTTTCCACCTTTGTAGTGTCTACTACAGTAACTCTAAAGTTAAAAATAACTTTGGATGCCAGTTCTTCCCCAAGAAGGAATACTGATAAGAAATCTCACTTGTTTCTCAATTGATTTGCTTCTTTTCATAATATTTCCTGGTAAGAATTCATATACAGTGTGCCTGAATACACACACTGTGGCCTTTCAGTATATAAAATGGGCATATAAGGAAAATAGAGATATATTTCTTTTGTAAGGAACATGGAAAGAGACTTCTTCAGATACCTGGACTTGTGCAAAACATTTGACCCTGTTCCACACAACATCCTTGTCTCTAAATTGGTGAGACATGGATTTGACGAATGGACCACTTGGTGGATAAGGAATTGTCTGGATGGTCACACTCAGAGAGTTAAGGTCAATGGCTCCATGTCCAAGTGGAGACCAGTAATAAGTGGCGTTCCTCAGGGGTTGGTATCGGGACTGGCGCTGTTTAACATCTTTGTTGATGACATGGACAGCAGGATTGAGTGCACCCTCATCAAGTTTGCCTATGATACCAAGCTGCGTGGTGCAGTTGACATGCTGGAGGGAAGGGATGCCATCCAGAGGGACCTTGACAGGCTTGAGACGTGGGCCCATATGAACCTCATGAAGTTCAACAGGGCCAAGTGCAAGGTCCTGCACATGGGCTGGGGCAATCCCAAGCACAAATACCAAACACAGGCTGGGCAGAGAAAGGATTGAGAGCAGCCCTGAGGAGAAGGATTTGGGTGTGTTTGTTGACGAGAAACTCAACATGAACCGGCAATCTATGCTCACAGTCCAGAAGGCCGACCATGTTCTGGGCTGCATCAAAAGCAGCATGTCCAGCAGATTGAGGGAGGGGATTCTGCACCCTCTGCTCTGCTTTGGTGAGACCCCACCTGGACTTCTGTGCCCAACTCTGGAGCCCTCAGCACAGGAAAGACATAGACCTGTTGTAGTGGGTCCAGAGGCAGGCCACAAAGATTATCAGAGGGCTGAGAAAGTTGGGACTGTTCAGCCTGGAGAAGAGAAAGCTCTGGGGAGACCTTATAGCAGCTTTCCAGTACCTGAAAGGGCCTGCAAGAAAGCTGGAGAGGGACACTTTTCAAGGGCATAGAGCGATAGGACAAGGGGTAATGGCTTCAAACTAAAATGAACTAGATTTAGACTAGATATTAGAAAGAAATTTTTTACAATGAGGGTGGTGAGGCACTGGCACAGGTTGCCCAGAGAAGTTGTGGATGCCCCCTCCATGAAAGTGTCCAAGGTCAGGTTGCATGGGGCTTTGAGCAACCTGGTCTAGTGGAAGATGTCCCTGCCCATGGCAGGGGGGTTGGAACAAAGCGATCTTTAAGGTCCCTTCCAACACAAACCAATCTATGATTTTATTATTCTATGACTTTTTACCATGGCCTGCAGTGACAGGACGAGGGGCAATGGTTTTAAATTGAAAAGGGCTGGATTTAGATCGAAAATAAGGAAGAAACTTTTTACAATGAGGGTGGTAAGACAGCAGAACCTGTTGTCCGGAGGAGTTGTGGGTGCCCCATCCCTGGAAGTGTTCAAGGTGAAGCTGTACGGGGCTTTGAGCAACCTGGTCTAGTGAAAGATTTCCCTGCTCATGGCAGCAGGGTTGGACTAGATGATCTTTAAAGGTCCCTTACAACACAAACTATTCCATGATTCTGTGATTCTTTGATTCTAATGTAAAGATGGGAAAGAAAGAGAGGACATAACAGGCTGCATATATGAATAAACTGATCAAAAGCACTTGAATGAAGAACGAAGAGGCAGTGAGACATTATTTATCTTCTAGGCAAAGGACAGTGTCTATAAATGTGGGAGTGGCTTGGTGTGACCCATTGATTCATGACTCTCTTTAGTTTTCTTGAAAGTTTATTTCAGCTTGAAAGTCCTGTTCTTCTTAGAATGTGAGAGAGTTCCCTTTAAGGTGAGTTGGTCAATTTGTTTTCTGTGGTGATCATTGCACCAATTTCTTGCCAATGGCTGGTATTTTAACAGAGTATGCCAAAACTGCTACCAATTGCACCCTGTGCAAGCCCTTTGACTTCAGTAAGACTGTATGGACTACAAATTAGGCAAAAATTGGTCCAAACTTTGTAGTCTTCTTTTGGAATCATATAACACATGCACCGGTACAAGGAAAGAAGCATTTATTTGCTAGAAGAACAACCACCTGCACTCCTTAATAGCAGTATGAATACGATAAACCACTTGAAAAAGCAGTGTCCTTGGATTTTCTTGCACAACAGAAAGTGCCGTTCTAAGTGGCATGATTCATAACTACTCAAATTCTGTATTTTTACAAAGAACATTTATACATTAACTTGGAATATGGGGTGTTAAAAATGACTAAGTAGTGCTCAGGGTTATTTTTATTAGAATAGATCACATTAATTAGACTGGTTACGGTGGGGAGGAGAAGTTTCTCTTGAATGCTCTACTCTGCAGTGCATTATTAATTTTTTCATTCGTTCCTTTTTAGCTCATTAGCTTTTACATGTTCTAGTTTAATGCTGAGGTGAAGCTGAAACTGTCTGTTCACTCTGCCATCCATTTCAAGCCATCTCACAACTATTGTCATAGTGATTAATTTATATTGTGGTGGTATGCAGTCTAGGGTAGGGATGCTATCACCACAGCTTGTGGTGATGACAAAAATGAACTCTTAAAGAGAGATTTCTTTCTGTACCATTTTAGGACATTTTTTGGGTTAAAATGAGTTAAAGAATCAGTTAAAACTCAAGTCACTTCCACTTTCTAAAAGCAAGTGGAGAACTGAGGGAGGACAGAAGTATGCAGTGGTAAGATTATGACATATAATGACTGCTGTCTGGAAAGAGAAGTGAAGACTGGGACGTTTCTCCTCCAGGTAGAGTGTTGCACTGTGTAACCTACAACTTCACACTGCCTTTGCACTCTGACTCCTGGCCAAACAATTAAAGTTTAGCAACTAAACTATTTGGAAAAAGTTGGAAAAAAATACACATTAGCAACTTCGTAAAATATAATCAGCCTCATTGAAAACATAATCTGGATTCACAAGGGAAAAAGCAATATGCTTACATACTCTAGCAGTCTCACCTTGTGAGATGGAAGAACATGACTTCTCATTCCTTTCCTCTGACAGCTAGTTATTATAGCACCAGGGCTTGGTTCACCAGGACCTCGAACCTTGTGCAGTGCTTTAGCCAACAAAAATGACCAAAAATGCAACCAACCCATGATACAGCGGAGTTTTAAAATCAGTTGTTACAGGAATGCATAACTAAATGAAGAGCCAGGCTGTGAACAACTTCATTGTCCAAATGCTGATATTTTTCTACAGAAGTTTCACACCATAGTGCCATATGGCCTATGGAAAATACGTGTTAGCAGATAGGACCAACAACTTCACTGAGCAACTGCATCTACTCTTTGTAGGAAGCAAGCACAAGAAGGAAGATTGTTAGAATACTAAGGCAAGTATTGTGGACTGGCATGCCCAACACCAGATGTCCTTTCAGGACTTTGAAGCTGTTTCCTTCGTTTTGCAGGATACCTCTGTGATTAAGGAATTACTAGGCTCACACTTTTGGAAGAGAACTTCCATGTGAGATCTTACCACATTTTATGGCCTGAGGCTGTAAACAGCTCTTGTTGCAGTACTCTTTTGACATACACCATGCAATGAATGTCATAGAGCTCTAGTCAAGTGACCTACAATTTCTTAGGTATAATTTCTCAACATACCTGTAATTCTTCCTTTGTCAAAAAAGACTCTGTCAGGTACACTGCAGAAAGTGGCTCCCTTCACCACTAAGGATTAAAAGTACCAGGAGCTGGTGTTTTTAGGAGACAACTGAAACCTGAGAGTTGTCTGAGAGCACTGTGACCCTGCTTTTATGTGCTAGAGTGTACTGCCGAAAGGATTATACAGGACGACACAGAAATATTTTCAGGCAGGTAAGGTTTCTCCCACACTGTATAAAACATAGGACTCACTTCATGCTAATCACACAGTATTTTTGTATCGATCTGTCACACAGTATGTGATAGCAATTTCTTCAGTTCTTGTCAGTAATTTGCCTGCTTAATAAGGTGGAGCTGCAGAAAGGGAACTGAGAATCAGTAGATGTTGAAAGTCAGTGAAATCTGAAATGTGAACCTCATCATGAATCTCCTCAGCTTTACAGTTTCTCTCATGCTCTCACCCCCGGCCTTCAAATACCTTTTAGAAACCTCCAATTATTTTAATCCATCCTTAATTAGAGGTCTCAGAAGAGCCTCTCTTCCATACCTACCTTGCTTACAAAGCAGAAAAAAACTAACAATGCAAAGTATGGCTGTGCCCCTGATGATGTGTGGCGAGAGCAGTCCTGGATCGAGACCACTGTGCTGAGTGTCCTGTGCAGCACAGCAACACTTTTCCTGTCAAGACATAAACTTTACATGTACCACATTGTACTATTAGGGGAGAGAGCTGATTTCAGTCTTGCTGAAATCTGTGTAAAGCAAAGTCACAAGAAGTTTATATTTTTTGAAAAAGTGTGGGGGAAAGGTCTGCTGCTTTTCTGGTCTTTACCTTTCAGTCCTTTTCATGTCTTCACAACAGCATTGCACCAGCAAGCACCCTTTTTTCCATGCCTTGTTTTTTTTTTGCATAAAAGATAAATAAGCTTGTAAAATAGATTATCTCCTGCTTTCCTCATCCCAGCCATCATGTCTGAAGTCCACCCTCCATGTCATATTGCACAATGTGCCACAAAATCTGCGCTCTATCCCTTTTCTCCCAAATATCTGAAAGCTTCACAACTGCTCCTTTGGAGAGCTGATGATTTGATTTCGGAGTCTGACTGTACCTGTGGTTTATCTGCTGGAAGCACAGTGCTGCAGCATCTCAGTTCAGATCAACAACGCTGTTGACAGAAACAAACCTGTAAGTCTTGATGTGTGTCTGTTGCTGGAGACTTTCCCTACAGTTTCATAAGCTGTACCTATTCATTGTGATCCTCTCTATTCATCTACAGCTGCTTCAGCCTCAGGGATTAACTTTGGACAGAGCTGTGTTTCCACCAAACATAACAGCTGACTGCTGCCAAAAAGGGGGAGTCCCACCTTCTCCTCCTGGCCACGCATTTTTGCTGTTCATCTTTTGCCAGCTGTTACTGGTGCCCCTTAAACTTTTAACCATGAAATGAAAATGGTGGATATTCTTTTCCTATTTTAGCAAGCCAGGCGGATCACAGTATCCTCTGGTGATCACACAGCCATTGTGCTCACTCACAAGAGTGAGTGCATGGTTTGGAGCAGAGGAGGGAGAAAGACTTGCCTTATTTGAGGGATGTGATTGAATCAGCTTGGATGTCTGCTGAACACCTTGCAGGTATTTTATGGCTTATCAACAGGGGCACCTTATTACGTGTCTTTGAGTCCACTACCTGGAGATAAATGGCAGTCAGTCACAAATAATCTCTGGACTCATCCTCAGAAGGACCAGAGATACAGAACTAGTAAAAAAATGAGGCAGTAAAGCTATGTGATGTGGTACAAGGTGGCATGGACTTACTACTCTGTACCTGGTAACAGCACAGCCTTACTGCCACCATGCTGTGTGCAAGCCAGCATACCTTGCTTCCTTAGAGTGACAGCGGATCTGTTTGGGAAGAAACTGGCCCCAAAGAACATAGCTGCAGAAGGAACTAGCTCCCACAAATATATGAGGTCTGAACAAATCCTCCATGCTGAGAAGGCTGAGGACAGTAGTCTTGCTCCTACCACAGATATGGCCTCTAGGAGGCTGTCAATATACTACGATAATGACTTGCCAGATCAAGTTCAGAAACAGGTCTGAATGGTGCCTCCCAGTTCAGTAGCTCACACACAGCATCACCCTGAAAGAGCTGTCCTGCTCCCAGTGAAGGGCCACTCCACCAACATCCACCTTGGTGATAACACACAGCCTATGGCACAGGTAGACTGAGTCATGTAACCCTCATGAGCCATCAGGTGACACTTGAAAAAGAAGACGTTACACCTATTATAATGTTCCATGGAACAAAGTGTTCATTCATCTAAAAATCTCTGTGTTAGCACAATTCTTGTACAATAATTATTCTCTTGCATTGAGATTTTTTCCATCTCTGTTGTGATAATAGTTTTCATGAACTTCCCTCCAGCCTATCAGAAATCAAAAGTTGCCAGCCTCCAGAAATTAGACGTTCTGCAGGTTCATTTGAGAAATGCAGTGTGCTACATCCTAGACAAAATGGTGATCATGAATTTATACGGTTACCACAGTTACTGTTTAAAATAAATGGAGAAACACCATTTTACTTACAAGTTTAAACGGTGGGGCCATTTCTGTTTCAGCAGCTAGTTCAAGACAGGTAAGAAAGGATGTTGACATAACAAAAAGACATACAAGCCATACATCTCTGAACTTTTCCAGATCAGAAAGCCTTTTACTTCTAAATGTCCTCTTATTCTCTTCCTGGAAATATCAGCTTGGTTTCTGAGTCGGCTGAGACCACCCAGGTTGATTTAATCACCAAACCCAATGCATGTCACTGGCAATTTCCACAGCACTGAAAGAGGTCAGACCCCTTCATCAGACCAACTACTGCAGCCCCAGCATCAAAATCTCGAAGGTAAGAGCCCATCTCAAAATCAGCAGTCTGCATGGATAAACTGCTTCCATGTAGTTCATACAACACAGTGTTTACAATAAAAGTGAGATGTAACTGATACAACAAAACCTTGCATTTCCTTGGCATTGGCATGAATTCTTCCCCTCTCCCTATGCCCCCAAATCAGTAATCTGTTTTCTTTTGTGAAGAAATGAATCGTTGAATTAAAACAAACAGGAAAAAGACATACTTCTTAGCTGGAGGGCCAAATTCACACAACATGTTTCTTCCAGGTTTTTCCTTCCTTGTGTGAAACAGGCTTTCTTTCTATTTCCCAGCATATCCTGTCCGTGTCTTGTCCAGATAACAGTAATTCCCAACCGTATCTTCTTTCTGTTCATTTAGAAAAGAGAAGTTGGAAGAACCCTACAGAAAGAAACTCTGTCTTTGTAATAGACATATAGAAATTTCTGGCTTGTAGGGCTGACTGGGCATTTAAGAGGTATGGCTCATCTTGTTTTTGAACAGTGGATTATTAGAGTTAATTGCTGAACAATCTGACAAAGAATGAGGCATGAAAATTCTTCCCTCTCCCTTTCTCTCAAGCTCTTTTCTCCATTTTTTGTTCATTTATCTTATGATATATGGAAGGCTCATCAGAAATATGTGCTCTAAATCAAGGTTCATGTGACTCATCACATTAGCCACTCTACACAGTAGTGGTGGAGGTGGTAAAAGAGAAGTGGAAGAGAAGAGTTGAGAAACTGGAGCAGAAGGTAAAAACCCTGAGGCACCTCAAATTCTTCAGAAGTGCTGCCGACTGGAAACATCACTGGCAAGAATTTTGTCTATTCATGAATGCAAAAAGACCTTCTGGAAAGGAAGACATGCGAAAGGTAGCTATTTTTATTTTGTTAATAATGGGTTGGACACACTAGATCTAATAACTATATTTAAGTGAGGAAGGGTATGACAGCTAGACAGTCACACATATTTGAAGAGTACTGTGCTCCGAGAAAGAATGATGCATTTGAAAGAAATAGGAGAAACTGAAAGAACAGGAGGAACTGCTGCATCATTTATAAGAGATCTGAGATTGTGGAGCTGAATACACAGTTTTGGATATTTTGCAGAATCTGAGCCCAGATGGGGTATCAGGGACTCAGAAATGGAACTGCTAAAGGTCCTTTTTTAAGCTGAGGAAAAGCAATTAGAATTTGTCAGGCTGCAAAAAACAGCTCTGCAGAAGGAAAGCAGAATAGTGTGTAGTGGACTGCAAGATCAGCAAGATCTAACAGAACGTGCAGAGGAAAAACAAAGCCATTTATCCTAAGAAAGGATTTTCAAAATACAAGTCAGATAGATTTGCAAGAAGAAGCATGATAAAAAAAGTGAGGGTTTATTTTGAGGAGAGTCAGTATGCCTGTGAGAAGCAGCTGTTTTGCAAAAACCTTGAGAAGGGAAAAGAATCTACTTAAAGAAAAGGATTCTTAGTCTACTTAGAGAATCAGAAATCTTTGTGAGAGCTGTTCAAGATACAGGCATATACAGTGCATAGATATTATTTTGAGGACAAATGAAACCCTTATAAATGGGCTACTCAAATGTCTGGGGTATTGTGTAAAGAAAAATGCATCGGCTGGAACAAAGAGGTAAATCCCAGATCTTACAATGGGAAATCGTTCTTTGTGATTGAAGTCTCATAACTGTTAAAAAAAATACAAGAAATAGTTAAAAGACAAAGTTAGAAGTTCTTCTGCAAACAGATTACCTGTTATTAGGTGGGAACACAGCCCACGTCAGGGCTAGGAACAGCCTCTCTCAAGTGGAGATGTCTGCAGCGTGGACATCTATGTCTGAGCTAGTCCACTGGGTTCTCTTCCACGCAATGCAGAGAAGAAAACACCTCTGTAATTCAACCGATGCATTTATTTCACATGTCCGCATCAGGATACAGTGAATTGTGTCCTCAGATTGCCCATTTCTCTCTGCCTGTTGGACTAGATGACCCACAGTTGTCCCTTCCAACCCCTACTATTCTGTGACACTAAGGGAGGGTGACTGACACATGAAGCCTGATAAATCTCACTGAAGGTCTCAGTGACAGGGTTTGTGCTTTCAGAGGGCTGGAGCCCAGAAGGTTGCAATCATCCTGTTATCTGTATTCAGCAGCTTACGGTCCGCCCCCCAGATGTTTTCAGGGAAACATTGTGCATCCAATATTGAGCTTGTTTTTATCCACTGGGGAAAAAAAAACAACCCATATCCATATCCAAAAATAATCGTGGGTTAAATGGGCTATCTCCTGTATTAATATACATTTACCAACATTGTAGACAAGGAATACCACTTCTGGTAATGAGAGAAAATCATCAGAGTCTGATTACTGTCCTTGTGCTGTGTGAAGTCTGGTCTGAAGGTACTTTGGCACTGCAAGTGAGGGGAACATCAACACACAGATTTTTCCCTCTCCTTCTCCCAAACTAGCAAAGACAGAGAGCGTAGCAGTGAGGTACCAAGCGAGCAGCTGTTGTCTGGGGAAGCACCTTGATCTCTGAAGCCTCCACCCAACACAGCGTAGACGTACCTGTGGAGGGTTGCTGCCTCACCCACCACCTGCACTGGGTGTAAAGCAACAAGCATAAAGAAGTCCAGTAGGGAGATTGTGAGCTTCTGCCAGCAGACGTGTACCTGGGGCTTGAGAGGCACGCTAATCTGGGCTGGGCAGTCTCATGGTCTGTTCAACGTACTCGTTTCTTCAGTTTGGCTGCTCTTTCACTCTGATTGCTTGTCTAAGGCAGATAAACCTGCCCTGTCAGTACTGCTTGCCTCCACACAAATGTTTTGGGTACTGAACTAATTCAAGATATAAAATGAGAGCAGCAGTAATCCAACCTGACAGCCACATGAATGATTATTCATATTGTTAACTGGGATATAAATTAATTTCATTTTCTGGAGTGTTTTGAGCTGTTTGGATTTCCTGGGATAGTTAGTTTGCAGTTCAGAGTAAAAGAGCTCTTGTGCTTGGGAGGGCACAACAGGGCTTCTTCTTGTGGGGTGCTTTGCATTTTTCAGGGTACAGCTGACAAGTGAGGATGTATCATTGGAAAAGATGAATTTTCCTCACATCTCTGAATTGGTAAATCTGTTTCCAATAACACGTGATAATGAATCATCACATAAAGAGCAGGATCAGTGATTTTGTAATCTGTCATGTTTTTGAGTGATGTGGTATTTTCCTGCCCCAAGTAAGAATCTTGCCATTACCTTTCCTATGACCGTGTCCCCAAGACTGGGAGAAATTTGAGCATGCTGGATATAAAAACAGAATAATCCTATCGTGTGCTAATCCTTTCAGCAAACAGATTTTTGTGAATATAACTGTCCAGAGATAGACACTGTCATTCGATAAATCCATTTGAAGTGGATAGAGAACTGGCTGAATGGCAGAACTCAGAGGGTTGTCATCAGCGGCACTGAGTCTAGTTGGAGGCTGGTAACTAGTGGTGTCCCTCAGGGGTCAGTACTG
>Ga0065711_1038453_pt1 | contig 18737 bp, 10 predicted proteins | sample Hoacrofraction12_FD_59098 | JGI IMG/M metagenome (GOLD analysis project Ga0065711, IMG submission 59098) | Hoatzin crop microbial communities from Cojedes, Venezuela - Epithelial fraction 12 v2 (version 2) | ecosystem: Host-associated > Birds > Digestive system > Esophagus > Crop | place...
GGGGGGGGGGGGGTGCAGGCTACAGGGGTGGCTTCTGTCAGAAGCTGTCAGAAACTTCCCCCATGTCTGACGGAGCGAGTGCCAGCCAGCTCCACGATAGACCCGCCACTGGCCAAGGCTGAGCCCATCAGTGACGGTGGTAGCGCCTCTGTGATAACATAGATAAGAAGGGGGGAACAGCAGGGGGACAAATGAAGTGAGACTATGTGAGAGAAACAACTCTGCAGACACCAAGGTCAGTGAAGAAGGAGGGGGAGGGGGTGCTCCAGGCACCAGAGCAGAGATTCCCCTGCAGCCCGTGGAGCAGATCATGACGACGCAGGCTGTGCCCTGCAGCCCATGGAGGTCCACAGTGGAGCAGATCTCCATCTACAGCCCAGGGAGGACACCGTGCCAGAGCAGGGAGATGCCTGAAGGAGGCTGTGACCCTGTGGGGAGCCTGTGCTGGAGCAGGCTCCTGGCAGGACCTGTATCCCATGGAAAGAGAGGACCCCACATTGGAGCAGGTTTGCTGTCAGGACTTGTGACCCTGTGGTGGATCCATGCTGGAGCAGTCTGTGCTTGAAGGACTGTGCCCCATGGAAGGGACCCATGCTGGAGCAGTTCATGAAGAACCGTAGCCTCTGGGAAGGACCCATGTTGGAGAAGTTCATGAGAGACTGTCTCCCATGGGAGGGACCCCATACTAGAGCAGGGGCAGAGTGTGAGGAGTCCTCCCCCTGAGGAGGAAGGAGCAGCAGAGATAACATGCGATTAACTGACTGCAACCCCCATTCCCTGTCCCCCTGCGTTGCTCGGGGGGAGGAGTTAGAGAAAATCGGGAGTGAAGTTGAGCCTGGGAAGAAGGGAGGGGTGGGGGAAAGGTGTTTTAAAATTTGGGTTTATTTCTGATTGCCCTATTCTGATTTGATTGGTAATAAATTAAACTAATTTCCCCAAGTCAAGTCTGTTTTGCCCATGACGGTAACTGGTGGGTGATCTCTCCCTGTCCTTATCTCAACCCATGAGCCTTCAGTCGTATTTCTCTCCCCTGTCCAGCTGAGGAGGGGGCATGACAGAGCAGCTCTGCTGGGCACCCGGCCTCCAGCTAGGGTCAACCCTCCACAACTAGTCCATCTGTAAAGACACCACAGATACTTGTAGTTAGTTTAGTACTTGTCCAGGTACTTCTCACAAACACATTGACTGCAGCGACGCTGCACACCTTTGCTTCCCAATGAAATCATGATGATGGCACAGTTCTTGGTACACCAAGTGCTACAGAGTTCCTTCCCTGTCTATTGAGATGACCAATGTAAGCAGACAGACACCAAGAGTATATTTACTATTAATTACAGAACTTCATTTTATGCATCTCTTTAAATGGCCAACACAAATTACTTACTTAAGGATCAACAGACCATTAGTACTCTTCCCAAGTTAATGGAAGCTTTCTAAAACTGAAGATCATGCTGGGAGAACTTACCGATTTGCTCGCTGCCTTCAGTGACAGATACTGATTTACCAGTGAAGAGAGGACACCCATCTCTCGCTTGTCTTCTGTCCAAGCTTGTATATAAGACATTGTTCAGGTAGTATCTTAACACTTCTTCAAGCAATTCAAGCACCCTTAGTTTTAAGATACATCTTATTCAGGATCTTTACCTCTGACAATGAGATACTGTGCAGCCGCTTCTCTTTCTGGAGATTCTGAATAGAGAGTCCACTCCTCTGTTAATAGCCAGACACTTCTAGTAGGTTAGAATGGTGGACCACTTTACTGTTCTAGTAAGACTGTGGATGACTTGGCTGCTGAAATGCACTCTCTGAAGCATCTATCAATTCTTTGGTTCCTAATATTCCTAAACTATTGTACTTGCAAATGATAAATCAAGATCTTGATAAAGTCTTTTTAATGTAAAAAAATCTGTAAATTGCTAAAGAATATTGAAGAAAATTAATCATCTTTGTCCATAAAACTGCATCACATTTTATAATTGTTGGTCTATATTTAAAGTTCATTTCTTAGTTTTCCAGTAACATGTATTCATTTCTTGGTCAAAGCATTCATTCATTGCTTTGCTTTTCTGGAATGAGTTTGAGTCTCCACAGCACCACAGCATCATTTTATCCACATATTTAAAATCAAAGTTTAGGCAATTTCCCTTCGAGCCTTTTAATGACTTATGAAATCACATTCTTTGTTGATAATGATACTTCTTGTAACTTATTAAATACAATATGCATGCATTCCATTGTTCTGTTTTTAAAATCAAGCGCATGAAGGTAATTCTGTCTTATTTCAACTTTTGATTTTTATAAAAGAACTAGCTTTTCATAAACTGTTTAACTCGTTAAAATTTTACAAAAATCCATTATAAGTTTCTCATTTAATCCAAATACTATTCATCAACATTTCTAATTTCATTTTAATAACTCCTCTTTTTAAGATTATAAGACTAATGCCATACATATCATTTACATTAACATTAAAAAAGCCTGAAATGGAGTATAGCTAGGGGCTTTTTTCTATTCTATAAATACACTGGAAGAAAAATAATCTCATTTTAGTGTAATATATTAGTCCACATTAAACAAGGAATTTTTCTTCCAAACACTTAACTTGTACATCAGTCAGGTTTAGATTATTAAAAAGAAGCAAAATATATTATTCGCTTGCATATACTTGTATATACTTTGAAATGTATAATTTGGAAAATTAAAACTTCCTTATCTTTATAGAAAAGAAAAAAGAAAGATGAAATGTATCTTTCTTGCAGGTGTTTCATTAAAAACCAGCTGTGACCTTGGAAACAACACTTCAGTGGACCAACTTATTCATAACTCAGTATTTCACATGTTGCGCCCTTTAAACATACGTTAATTCAAAATTACAGCCTGTGTTTCTCTTCACAGAAAAAGCTATTTAACTCACTGTATGTCTTTGTGTTTTGTTTTTTTTAATTTCTATCATAACATAGGCATCACAGGCACACAAACTCTTTGCAGCTATAGTTAGAACTGTTACACTGTAGCATGTTCATAATAGTCCTGAAATCAAGTGATCCTTGTAAGTGCCTGGGAGTAAATTTCACTGGGCAATGTCAAGCAGTGCTGGATGTCAGGGAATTGTTTCCTGGAATATGCAAACTACACTAAATGGCAAAAAACTGCACTGCAGTGAAAGATGCACCATACTATATACCAAAAGTGCCTTGCATAACAACACTACTAAGTGAGAAGTAACAGACTAGTGCATAACAATCCAGCTGCACCAGGCCCTTGTGGTCATACTGAATTGGTCTAATGCCAAAACGCCGAAACAGGCTCATCTTTTCCTTTTTTTTTTTTTTTATAAGAAATTAACATTATAAAAATTAAAGTCTGCAGTCAATTCCATGTGAACCATGACACTCATTCTAAAACTGCAGAAAGAGGTTTTTCCCTGTCAGATCCTCAGACTCAGTTTTTAAAAACATATGGGTTTGTTGCAATTTCTGGATTAGTGAAAATGCATGATATGTCTTGTAAAACTTGAAGAGACTATACATGAATAAGGAATTATTTTGAACTTTAATATTAATAGACCACGAATATGCTTCTGGTTCTTATTACAACTTCATGGTTATAACACTATAGCTTCCTATAAATCAATTACTAATGAGAGTCATCACTATTATTTTTAATTTCTCCAGTAGTACCAGCATGTGTGTGATAATATTATATGTGTAGCTAGTTAAACTTCCACTTCAGAAGTTCTTGCTTGGTTTTAGTGTAACACAAATGAGCAATGTATACAGCTGTGTTTGAATAAGTTTCATTATGAGAGACAAAGAAAACATAACTGGATCTTGTAAGCTACAAAGCAAGTTAATTTACTCAAATTAAAAAAACAGAGCTCCACTATTTTTTATTTAGAAACGGATGAATAAGTATTCTGCTTGTTGATTTTTACTAGGTCAGCTTTAACTATTTTTTTATTGCCTTTTACTGCACAGAGATTTCTAAAGCTGACTTTGAAGCATAACAAGTCCTCAACAGTATAAGACCTTACACAGTTTTGCATTGTAAAATCATAGCTAAGACATGGTAGGATAGCACAGATACACATGGGAGAGAGAATTATACAGTAGTGAATTAATAGACCTCAGATCCGTTTATAGGTTTAGTTCTGCTCAAGGACAGGATACAATGAAGTAAGAATGAGGGGCGTAGATGACGGATAATTACTAGAGAAAGACTGCCTGTGACTAAACGGTATCTCTCTAGAAAGAGAGAAAAACTGGGGAACACAAATTCACAGACTTGAACTATCCTGCAGCTGATGTTGAGCAACAGATACAGTCTGTCTGAACACCATACACAACCCTCATCAAAGATCATTATCTGGGCAAAAAATTATGCAGCCATTAGAGGAAGTAACATAGTCTTTCTGGATTACCTCTGTCCATAAGTGCTCTGCAGATCACTTCCATCCTTATGTTTAAAGGATCCACTACTTCAAAAATATGCTAAGCCAGAGCCAGTCTGTAATGAAGTGTTCTCTGGAGTCTGCCATCGCAGAGGGCCAGCACCTGGCTTGCACAGGAACTTTGGAGGCAGCAGACCTGAGCGAGAAAATGCTCATTGACAGAATATCTTAAGTTAGGCTCAGAGAAAGTCACTCCTTAGAAAATGGATGTGTTTCTTACCTCTCTGAGACCTTGAGTTCTACCAACCATGTTCTCTAACACCACTGATGTATTCAAGAATAGCTGTTTGGTTGGGTTTTTTCTCCATGATCTTGATAAACAAAATCCAGAGGTATTTTGATCATCATCTGTGTTCAGAACTAAACATTGCTGCAGTTTCTTTCCCAATGTTTCCCATTTTTTGATAGTACAATATTGTTCTTCACAGCAAGGTAACAATTCCCTGGAGACACTTTCCATCTGAGGTGGTATGGAATGGTACGGTGGCAATGAAGAGGCAGTAAATAAATAGATCTAACCAATTCTTACAATTTCATCTACTTCTAAACTTACATATTTTGCCGTCTCAACAGAGTATTTTCTCTTAAGGGTAAATCCTTGCATAGTAATATATACAACAAATATCAGAAATGGTTTAACAGCAGAATCACCCATCAGATGATTCTAAATTATATTCCTTCAATGATCAATGTTTCATCAATTCTGTGATGGTCAATATCATATTAACTATAAATCTTTAAGACTAGATACTCCAGTAACATAAGCCAGGGTTAATTCCATCACCTTCTTGTGGCATTTTATACAAATTGCATTACTGCATCCTTGCTGTTTTCTAGCTTTGGAATTAACTGGAGCTGAGTATGTTTTCTTTCCCAATCTCTGACCCTGTAATATTCCGTAAGGCAAATTTCCTCTCCCCCGCTTCACCTGCCCAGCATCCTCCCTCTCTGTTTTGAATTTGTGGGTGGATCAGACTCAATTTTGTCTTTCCAGCAGCCGAAGTGCAATGGTTCCCTACATACCTGTGAATGCTGTGCTGCAAAAAAGATCCTGTGCAAGCAAAAACCATGTAGTCATACTGACCAAGATCACTGACCCCTGGACAAATTCAGCATTCATTCAGTCAACAGAAGTAATTTCATTGATACTCGGTGGTTGTTAGAGGAGGCTTTTACATGCAAGGGGGATGATCCGGATTTGGCTATTATCATGTGACTGGTTTCAGTAGAGAAAGCACTGTTATTCTCAAAGATGTAAATAAGATCAGAATGAAACCTTAATAATTACATGACTTGCCTACCTTGCTTTATTAAGGAGTTCCAACTTAATTTAACATTAGTTAATGAGCTTCTAAAAGAAACTTTTAGCAATTGTTTTCACCTGTTTCAGACACTTTTCCAGATTAGCTAGATTTAGCAGTTACCCTGCTTTCTGTTTTTTTAAGACACACACATACACTTTTCACTGCTTTTTCTGGTAAAATATTGCTGTCAATTAGCATGTGAATACTAAAACTTTTCCTTTTTGTTTTGATAATTTAGTGAGAGTCCAATTCTGTTTTCAGTTAAGCCACTGCGAAAAAGCCTTACAGATGAATAACGTATAGATAGGAATGGTCCCTCCAAAGGCAAGGTATTCAGCCTTCAAGTTGTTGAGAAAGTACTTAAGCAGTTAATTAGCAATCTTCTTAAAAGGCAGGATGAAGAAGAAAGGCTGAAGTTCATCACCACAAACTCTGTTCAGGTCTCAAGGAACAGTTCTGACTGAAGTTTTCTTAGACCTTGTATTCCAAAGTGTTGCATTGCTGTAGCACTAGAGTTTTCTTATTTGACAAGGCTTATTTATGAAAACTAATTTCCCCAAGACTAGATGCTTGCCTATGTATGCACTGAGAATGTCCAGAGCCTGAAAAATGAGCCAGTAACCATTAGTCACTCTGACAGTATTAGCTGGAAAGCAGCCTGTCCACATCATGCCATTCAGCACGCTGCACCCTCCTGTTACGTCTCTAGCCCCTCATCCATTTCTGAACAAGAACTGCCCCTTTTCAAGTATCGCAGCAGGGCTAGACTTGTCATGGTAGGAAGTGTTGACTTCATTAATGGTCTGTATTCCATAGCCAGAAAAATCTGAATGCTAAGTGCCCCACTTAACTCAGAGTTCTGCTACTTGGCCTTAAAAAATGAATTATGGGCAGGAGAATCCATGGGGTAGTTTGCTTTTGACTCAGAATGCATTATCCCAGTTTGCATTAACTGGAAAATAGCAACTGACTTTGTATGAACTGAGGCAGAGAATATAAAGTCATGATCATTTATTAGGTAGAAAAATATATATAGTTATGAGATTTTTTTCACCCGAGGTTAAATTGTAATAGTAATAATGTAACCATGAAAAAGCTGTTACTGCAGAGTGATATAAATGTAAATGAGTCAATGTTTAATCAACAGAAGAAAAAACCCTACTGCAATACGAAACAAACCACCACACGTGGTTTATAGGAATATGTAAAATATTTGACTTATTTAAAGTTAAAAAATTGCATGGTCTCTGGAGCTGCTTTTTAAATTTCTTCTACATGGATCATTCTGTCCAGCTACAAAAAGGAGGCTGAGTTTGCAAAAGATAACAAAGTGCTAACAGACTTTGCTTTTTCAAGGTGTTTATTTTGATGTTGGCAATAATAATTATTAATTAGTGTTTTGTTTGGCTGCTGGTCAGGATCCCAGACACACAGGCACAGGACCAAAATTTACACATCCCTACAAGTCCAGAAGTACACTTTGAAAGTTCTTACAGCAAGTTTGGAACTGCCAGGCTTAAACATTATGGGAATAGATTTCAGCTAGATCAAAAGTATCATGGTTCCCATCTAATCCAGTAATGCTCATATCTCTGTAAATTTCCACTAATTCTTACAGTAAAAAACTGTCCCAGTAGCTACTACCCAAGAGGTGGGCAGCAGCGTTTCAGATTCTTCATTGCACTTTAAGTGCGCTCATGCAGGGTAGGTACAACTAATTACAGTGGTCAGACATTGGAACAGGCTGCCCAGGGAGGTGGTTGAGTCACCATCCCTGGAGGTGTTCAAAAAACGTGTAGATGTGGCACTTCGGGATATGGTTTAGTAGGCATGGTGGTGTTGGGCAGATAGTTGGACTTGGTGATCTTAGAGGCCTTTTCCAACCTATGATTCTATGAATTAAGAGCTCAGTCCTGCAAATTCTTCCCATCAGATACATCTGTCACCGGCATGGCTAGGGACAAATCCAAGTGGACAGAATTTACCCATTAAACTTGTGCAACACAGAGCTTTCCTCACTATTAATGGAACACCAAACATGAGTTTTCTCACTCATTGTTTAGCAATTTTAGAATCAGAAATACAATAAGTACACGACACTTTCATATAACAGTGTAGTCAGCTGAACTCAGCGTTATACAGGTATGCATAGAAGGTCAGTCTGACCTAATTATTTAGCTAGAATATGTACTCTAGGGTTAACAGAAGTCCAAGACATTGACAAGAGTGGCTGATACACGAACATCTAATCAGGAACTACTGTCCTTGGGAACGAAGTATATCTTGGACAAATATGTAAGCTAATTAAGATGGTTTTGAACAATTTGGAACTGACAGCAGAACGATAAAGAGTGCTCTTAAAAAAACTGTCCTCACTATAATACTAAAAACCACACCCCTTGAGTTGGAGACCCTGGCGCAAGAAAAGATCTTTGTTTACTGAGCATGCATAGTAAATTTTTGGAGTACTGTATCTTTACATCAAAGTGAGAAGAGAACTAAGCGATCATAGTTAGGAGGGCATGGCTCATAGGCAGAACTAACATTTTAAACTGTATAAAAGTGCAATGTGACTGTTACCAGGCGTGCTAGCTTTGTGGAGTTCCCACCTAGCACCTGTCTGTGCACAGACATGAAATTAACTGATATCTCGGCTCTGTGTGCGTATTGGATGTTGCACACTGGGTAGTAAGCTCTTTGTGAGACAACAATAGCTCTCAATTCTGCTAGCACATTCAGGTGCTGCCTAGCACAAGGGAGGGATTACCAGCTAGCTAGCTAGCATTACACAGCCCCATAGGGAGCGTCTGCAGGATCAAACACTTCTCTTCTTAAGTCATCTTCCTGCCCAAGGGGACAAACAATGCATACTCACAACCACAATTATTTTGGAACTGAACAGAAATTTCATGTGGTTTGTCAGCACTGCTGTGCAGGGAAGCGTGCATATTATCACACCAGTAGGAACGGGACTAGCAAGGATGAACAAATCACAGAACAATTAAATAATTGGTATTCCAATAGATAAATTCCAGTCCTACCTACGTGTCATATCTCTGTTGTTTTACAACACTGCAATAGATCTTTCCTATATGCAAATATCTTTGTTTAATTATTGTTCCTAGAGGAAAGGGAAAAATACTCTGGGTTTTAAAAGAATTTCATCATCCTTCCAGCAGTTTCAGAATTAGAACTTGTAGCAGTCATGCAGGTTTGATACGATTCATGCGTCAGTGGAACAACACTGGGAGAGGAAATGGGCAGAAGAATGAGGATCTCAATTGAATTTAGAGTTCTGCCAACACTGTTCATGCTGAGTGCTACCTCAGTCAGTGAGAGATCACACTGATTTTAACGTGTTTATTCCTTAAGCAAACTACTGGAGAGGAGCAGGAGGCAGGAAGGTTCCTTCCTAGGTTATGAGGCAATGAACAACCGCGCTTGCATACTGTATTGCCACAAGGCCCAAATTTGAAAATAAACAATGATGAACTAAGTGCGAACTGAACTTTGCATTAATAGTAACATGCACTTTATAAGAAAGGACCATTAACTAACCTTTCTGAATGTTTTCTGCTTTATTGGCACTTTAATACTCGACAATTTGGTCATCAGGTTTGAAAGAATCAGGATTCTACCCCTAAATTTTTATTGAATGATTATAATTTTACAGTAATCTCTTGTATACCTTATGAATGTAGTATTTTTTCTAGACAATGCTTTACATTATGCTGACCCACCTGGACAAGGTCCTATGCAGCCTGCTCTGGGTGACCCTGCTTTGGCAGGGGCGTTGGACTAGATGATCCATAGAGGTCCTTTCAAACCCCCACCATTCTGTGATTATGCTCTTCCCACAAAGAAGATCTTAGCTTTAAGTCTTACAGTTGTACTGTCTTTCAACATCCCTATTGCACACTGTAAGTGAGAATTTGCTGTGAAACTGAGAAATCTATAAGTGCACTTGGAAATTACAGTACTTGAATTGATAATTTCCTGATTTTTTTTTTAATTGGAATCCTATCAGTTATATTTATTGTATCAGAAATTGGGTGTTATTATACTACTTGCCAGAAAACTCCCTTTGTGAAAGCCTCTCACATTTTGGAAGAGATCAGAATCCTACAGATGAGAGGAGCAAATAGTAAGGTCTGTAGTGTATGGAGAGCTGTAAATATGACTACTTTACTTCTTTGTACTGCTGCTTCACAGCACAAATAAAAATCAGAAAATTCAACAGTGCTACTGGGAAATGCAAGTCAGCAATCCCAAATTTTAGAATTGTTTTTCAGGTACAGGGAGGATAAGTGGTAAGCTTTCAAAAAGATCTAACATCAACATCAATGTATTTTAACAAGGGAATGTGATCCAAGAAATTCTGCTGGGCTTTCATATTTTGTTTTCTACAGAGCAAAAGAATAAAGAATTGTGATTGATATAGTTCTGCAACTGAGCAAGTTTATTTTTCTTCAGAATGGGTTTATAGCAGCTTTTGTCTTCCAATCTTAGTAAATTAACATTGATTATAAGAAGCAATGTTTAAGCAACACATCCATAAGAATCTCTCTTTGTATATGCTCTGTAAGATGAAGATATCCATCATCTTCACGCAATAAAAAGTTGCTCACAAAATTGAAATGGATCTACTAGCGCATTCGTGAGGCATTTTAGATGCAAGTTGTTGACTGTCTTTGATAAACTAACTTAGAAAGCAGCAATCTTTCTCCACACTAAAAGCCTATTAATCAAGTAGAAATCCCTATTTATTTTAATATGAACATATTTCTTTGCATTGGCATCTTCTCTCCCACTCACTTTGCTTTTAGAGACCAGAGTAAACTGTTGTCAGTGTAGTTTATTTCCAGCAGCTTTCAGTTTATCTGTGCCTTGAAGCAGGAAGGAGGATTCTCAGAACAGTACTTTAGGTAATTCCAGTTATTCTGGGATACTTCAGACCTGGTGAAATACTAAGTGACACGGCTCAGATGTTAGAAGGGAGACAGAAATGGACAGCTGTGTAGACCACATTTTTGTGTAAGGCTCAGGATTACCCGATTTGTTCTGCCTATGCACTTGTCTAGGTCATTTCTGCAAATTCAGAGAACATGCAATGTCTTTCTACTGTTTTAGATGGAATCTGTGCAAAGCTATGTGATTACATTTAATGAGCTATGTGATTAAATTTAATGACAATCACCTTTCCGAAGAAATAAAACATGCTCTGCTTAGACTCTGTTCTGAAGCCTAAGTTTCAAATATATTGTATACATTTCCTCTTGCTGATGATATGTACATGTACATATATGTACATGATACATACATGTACATTTAAGGACATTCAATTTGCAGGGTAAATATTACAGCTGGGTACTATAAAGTACATCAGCATAAGGAGAAAGTGAGTAAATTAACAAGACTGTTGCTTTGCCAATATCATTGTCAGATACAAGTTTGGAAGCACAAAAGATTAAATGCTTCAAAATTCAGCTTCAAATTACAATTTGTATTGAAAATTGTTTAGTCACAGAAGGCTAAAATCATTGCTAGTCAGATGGAGTCAGCAATAGCAGAAGGAAGAGCGATAAATTATGGAACATGAGGCATCACTCAAGCTAGGCAGCCAGACAGAAGCCAGGGTGTAAAGCACAGTCTATGGAAAATTCCTATACTGCAAAAATCAAACCACAGGTTCTGCAAACTGCAATACCCTTAAGGAAAACCAGTTTACTTCTCTGGTCTGCACAACATATTGCATACGATCCTGGATATCATGCAAAGAAATTTGGGTATAGACACTGCAGAAAAATTGAACATTTTGCTAGAGTATGGTGTGTTGCTTCCTGTAAAAATGGGTAAATAAAACTACTTTTCCAGGCATGCCTCATAACTTTGTACATAAATATTCCAATGTACATTGTATTAGTAACTTACTAGCATTTCTGCTACATCAGAAGGACAGACACAGGTGATTAATTAATGTCAGATACTGGCTCTGCAGTCTCTCTGTCACCCAAATTCACTTACTTGCAATGCTTTAGAGGTTTGTCACCTACTGACCCTCCATTATCTGCACTGAGTGATCTGGGTAACCAATTTCTATGCTTGGTTTACTGTACATGAACATGATTTTTGACCTAGGTAGTACACTTGCCGAATTCAGTATTGTGCCTAAACGTATGCTATTCAGAATACAGTGTACCTACATGTAACACAGGCACCTGTGTGTTACGGGAAACATGCAAATACCTACTCATCTGGAATGTTTCAGCAGCACTGTGCACTACTGTAGCAGACTGCAATGCCAGTGACCGTGACAGTACTGAAAAAACACTGCTATGTAAAAGGTTTGTTCACAGAAGCAAAATCCAATCTTCTGCGTTATTCGTACAAAAGACACAACCCACCATTTGTATTGCAACCCACCGTTTGCATCACAACCATTTAAAAATAATCCGGAATGTCATTACTGATGAAAGTGAAGTTTCAGAATGTGTCTTACCAATAAAAGTGAAAAGACCAAAATTTTTTATCTTTGCATGTATTCAAGGAACTCAGGCAAAGCCAAGCAACTGCCCCTCATGTATTTCCATAAAAAAATCAGAGGTCTTATTTGCAGAATGCATAAAGATGTCATTTGCTCCAGGCACACTGTGTATTGCTACATAACTTTGTGGAAGGGCAGCCAGAACTACACAGCCTTTAGCTCACTTGATGGATTTCTCCATTTTAAATGGGTATGTCACAGACTTTCTTCTGTGCCCAAAGCTTTTTAAAGAATGACAGCCATGTTTCTCAATAATCAGTCTATAGTCTGCTATCAAAATAATTGGCATTTTATTGGAAAAGGTTTCTCAAGCGCTGTAGTATAGTCTTAGCTTTGCTGTCAGGACGTATTACAGCACCTTGGCAGAGTGAGGTGGAAACCGAATCTTGCCTGTCACCACTTCATGCTGGAAGAATTGTCTTGATTTGGTTCATAATGTCTCCAACAGGAGCAAAAATTCAGAACAAACAAATATGATTATAAAAGTTTCAGCACCACCATGATCACCAATATGTTCTGCTCATGTGCTTTTCCTTCACTGTGTGGACAGAGATATAGGCATAGTTGCAGAAATAGCAAACATATTCCTTAGCATCAACAAAAGAGCCTTTATGTATTCCTTGCTTAATGTGTCCAGTCCAACAAAAACGTCGACATCTTGCCCACAAGATCTGCTAATTCCAAACGCCATTGTCCAGCTCTGTCTACCTATTATTTCAGCTACAGTGTAACCCTTCCCCACCAGAAAGCTGTGATGCAAGTTGGTCAGCAATTTATTATTCTAGACAATTTACAAATACACTACAATAATTTATATAATTGGAGTAAGATTCATGTCAATGGATTGTCAGAAGAAAAGAACAACTATAAAACCTGTATTGTCAGTCTCCTGGCAAGGCAGCAGAGACTTGCGCATCACCGTTGCAGGCTGTCCCTTTACATGATTCTTTGCAGGGAAGGTTTACTACTGATAACAAAGACCTATTTGTTCATGCACCATTGATTTCTGCTTTGCCATCATCCTGAGAGATTGCTTCAATAAATGGCCAGAAACAGCATTTACGTCACAAGTCTTACCTGCTACTGTAATTACTTTCCTGTCCACAGTTTCCCACGGAGTGGAGCCCAGAAGAATTAGTATCCAATAATGGATCACAATTCACCCTCACAGAGTCTGAAAATTTTCTGGGGAAGTGAAACACCATACATAGAAGATCAAACACTTTAATTAAACTTTGGAAGAAAGGTGTATTGACTGATGGGTGGAAGGCTTCCTACAAACTTACACAGCACATACTTCCAACTGTGTAACACAGAAGACACTTCCTGAATGACTATATATGAAAGAGAAGTGAAAAGCTAAATGCTACTATATTAAAAATAACCTACTCTGAAACAGAAGCACAACTGGATATAAGATAAAACAGCCCAACTAACACAGTAAAATCGCGAAACAGACCAAAGTTCCCATCATGGTGGGAAGAATCTGTAGGCCTCATTTGTGAGAATAGAATCACTTTGATTCTTTTAAGGAGGAGAATCAAAGTCCATGTTGCTTCTCAAGACTGCCAGAAAAGTAAAAAGCAAAAAAACCAAATCTTACACCTCCAAACTACCCGATAAGACAGGTCAGAGTGCTTCTCCCTGACTAACACAGGAAACACAGCTTATCTGCTGATAACAGAGGATGCATAATGGTCCCCAAACGAGAGGACGGAGAAAATAAAAACTATTCAACATTCCGCCAAATCTTGATTAACCACCTCCAGGCACTGGAGACCATAAGGTAAATAAATGTAAAAGTTTAGGCTTTAATTTTAATAATTTTGTCCCAAATCAGTTCGCCTGTTTTGTCCCTAAGTATATGACTGCCTAGTAAGTAGTTATATAACTACTGAGGCAGTAGGATAATAAAGTTACTATTTCATTATTGCTTCAGAATTATAAATATGCAACATCTTTCAAGAACTTGGGCATTTGTAGTCTTGCAGTAGGTGCTTAGGTGTTTGATGGGCTGTCCTCTCTCTGCAGATAGCCCAGACAGGAAACTTTCTGTCTTGCTGCTGCCACTGCTAAATCCTATCAGAATATAGGTCCTGAAGCCTGTCCTTCACACTTTATCTTGGCTACACTCTTAACCACATGGAGAAATTAATCCTGAGTTATAATTACCAGTCATTACTGAGCAGCAAAATTCCTATAGCTCTTTTTCTAAAAAAAAAAAACACCAAAAAAAGACAACAACAAAAAAAAAACCACACTTAGATAAACACTTGCAATCTCTGCAACATAGAAGATAAAGAAGCCAGAGACACATAGGGGGAGGCCTTGCAAGGACGCATGATTTTATGCCTGGTTTCCAAGAATTATGGATATCTGTTGAGGTTTTGCCTAGTCTCTTCCCCACCACACTTTTCAAGTACATTCGAGATCAGCAGAGATATATCAAAAATTAATAAACTCTTGCAAGTTTATGAAAACAGGTAACTAGATACATAGCAGACTGATAAATGTCTAGACAGAAAAAAATGAATCATTAGGTAACATTTTAAATTAGACTCCAACAAATATAAGAAAGCTCATATGTGACCCTTCAAACAGAGCGTGTAATCAGTGGTGAGGTGGAAATCCAGAGAAATTCCAGCTCAGTTTCATATAATACATTATTGCTGAAAAGAAGAAAATTGTTGTAAAGAGTACAGTGCGCAGTTCTTGGGTACAGCAGCCATCTTTCACAAGTCAGTGTTCCAGAGAAGGATTTGAGAAGCTGCATTTGGCTGTATCTGTCACTGTAAAAAAGAATGGAGAATGCCTTGGCTGCCCTACCACCACGGAGCTGTGGGCACATACTGATATTAATGGTCTGAGCGCAGTTGTTAATATTGAGATCAGATAACCACTGAACTCTGCTGGCAGCAATGCATTGCTTTTTGCCATTCCTCATTATCTATCGTCGAAAGTGGCATTTAAACATCATAAAGTAGAAGGTGACTAATGTTATAATATCCTGGATAGTAGCAATCATTTCTTATTATGATATTCTGTTGATTTTGTCAACCTATGTTAGTACCCACTGATTTGAAATGTCCCTTAGGCTTAGAGGGGACACACATCTACAAAGAGATAAATATAACAATTCTGTCCCAGGCATTGACAAGATATTTAGTGCATCACAAATCAAAGGAAACATTTTCACTGAAGAACAGGTATATTATTACAGCAACTGCCAAACATCTGCCTCATCCAGGTCAGAGAGGCAGGCAGATGCTCAACTGACTTGAACAATCCAGAGTCTGAGCATGAAACACAAGTTTAAAGAAAAAAACCTACTGTGTCCTTCCAGGATCACAGCTCTCAACCCACAGATTACTCCACCCTTCCCTCAGCTCAGCTGAAATTAAACAGAAATTGCAGCCTGTTCAGAGCTCAGCTCCCACCTCTTTTTGTTTGAAACCATGCATTTAAATACGGGGGCGGGGAGGAGGGTGTGGAATTCGGCTTTGGTCATCATTATTTTGACCCAAAAGCATCGTTTGCCTGACTTTTCATTCTCTTAGGACTTGACTTCTCATTCATTTTTGAGTGCTGTATTGCTAAGGTACTAATCCCATTCTAAACATCAACAAGACATGCCACAACACTGTGAGCAAATGCCAAACTGAATTAATGGTCTCCACTGTAAACGATACCGCAGTCATATTCACACAGACAGATTTCTATCACAAGTTTTTCTTTTGAGTCTTTGCTGGTTTATCCAAGTGTTTTCTAACACTCGACCAAATTAGCTCCTTACTTGAATCAAGTAAAATACTCAGTGGTAATCCAGCTTCCCTGGATCCGAGATTGTGTCATTGTATTCCTGCATAAGGGATGTAAACAGTGACAAGGCAGCCCCAGAAGGAATAGTCTCAGCTAAGGATAACTTCTGACAGTGATGTAGTTCTAAGCAAATGTTTTTTCCTCTCCTTTTCCCACAGGGTCATACCACTGAGGAGAGTTAGAGAGTAGACAAAATTTCAGTCTATTCAGATAATTGTGTCCCCTCCTCTCTCTAAGCTGGCTTACTGTTTGCCAGAAATGTCAAATCTCTTTCAGCAATGCACTAAATTCTGTCATGTGGGGACAGGTGTTTCATAGAGCTGGGGAGAAGCTTTACCCAGCTTTTAACCTTTCAGCTGCCTGCGTTTTAAAACTGAAAATGCCTGCCTGCGTGATAAAAGCTGTGCTAACATTCTGAAGGTTAAGGTTACATACCACGAGATCCAGACATATTTTCATACCATTTATTATAGTGGCTTTAATATCTTCTCTTACTCTTACACAGCATGCCAAGGACCTGTTTAACTATTGATTTAGTCAGCTGTTAATCCAAACTAAAAGGCTAGATTTGGAAGTAAAATTCTTCCACACCTTCAGGTTTTAGCACTTAAGTTCTGACTTAAGCCTGCCTCCTTTGCTGAATATTGTCAGTGTTCCCTTCATTTTAATGCTTGTAGAAACTGCCTTTATCTTAACGATGAACTGTAAAGGAAAAAAATGAGCCTTGGCATTCTTTCCTTTGCTTTTTTACAAGGCAATTCTGAAAGCTTACTTTAAAAATAAAATTGGTGGGGTTTTTAAGCTTGGTTAAGGTAGGGCTTTATGTCATTAAAAAAACAGGTCTGCTTCCTCACCAGGAGATTTGTATTTTGCCAGCCAGTCAAATGAGTCTTCCTTCTTTTTTTTTTTTTATGTTGTGGTATATAGGGCTGTAAAGCACAGACAGCAGACTTCCCTGTCCCTGGCTACGCACACCCTGGCTTCCCTCCCAATAACCTGCTCTTCTGGCAGTGATTCTCATCTGGGTTTTCTTGCAGTACATCTGGGATCTAATTATAAGCTACCAAGAGAATTAATTGTGGTAGCTCCAAGCTACAGCTTTTCTTCTCTGGCAGACTGGTAGCTGGTCCTTTCATAGAGCATCTCACAGCTGCAATTGAGAGGGGGCAGTCCAGAAGTTCATTATGAATGTTTCTGGTTTTATTGCACTATCAAAGTTCTGGCATCTGTCAGGTATTACTGGTAACGAGATGCTCACTTGTCTGTTCAACACAAATGGAAGATCCGGGATACACAGTCCTGAAATGCACTGACTAGTCGAACACGTGAAGAACCATTTGTCTGGAGCAGAGTCTGAAAACAGCCCTCAGTCACATATCATGAAGGGACTGTAGGACAACGTTTTCATTCAAGTTCTATTCCACTCAATAGGGTCTACACAAGGTCCCATGCTGGTGTAAGGACCCACCAGTATTGTAGTCTGCTGGACTAGCTACATCTGCTCACTGTGAGAAACAATCTTGAAAATTTCTATCCTCCCAGAAGAGCATATTAATCTACTCATCTCAATTTTTGATCATTTTTGCCCAACGCCCCATCAAAAAGAAAGTTTTCATGCAAGAAAAAAAAGATCTGTTTTCCAGCAACCCATTGCTCTATGCATCATAAGATGAATAAGGAGAAATGCAGGTCCTCCAACCAATATGCTCAGTCAACAATCACATAAGTCTAGTGAGTCTGGAGCCCTTCTCAGAGCTGGAAGGAAGCAGAGTTTGTAACCAGGAGTCTTTGTGATCACGACAGAAAAATGAGCACTGTGCTCTCTTACTCAGACAGGAAAGGGACATGGTGGTAAGCTAGATCCAAACGCACCTTCACTGGGCACTTTTGGTTACCGCCTGTTCCCTGTTCAGTTTTGGGCTCTTTATCCATCCTACCCGACCTGGCTCTCAGCCACTCTCCGTTCAAGTTTTCTCTCCTCCTCAGCCAGTTCTCAATCCTTTGCCAAAACCCACACAGGGCTCTCAAATTCTCTCTTTGATCACATCTTTTCCCTACTCTCAAGGGATCCAGGAGCACTAACTGTACTTTCCTACATTACTGGAGCAAGCCCTTGCCTACCTTTTCACGTAAGAAGCCATGACGTTTTAATCATCAGGTTCGTATTCATTAAACTATCTATAGTACCTACAGTTTGATCGATGTTTTCCTCAGAGGGTAGTCTGAGATGAACCATCAAAAATTAGCACATGGTGAAAAATCATGTGGCACTAAGACAGGAGCATAAAGAAAGGAGAAAAAAAAAATATAAAAGTACCAGTGCTCAAACAGAAGAAAAACAAACCTGATTACCTTCTAACGAGTCTAACCTGATCCAACAGAACACTTCAAAAGTGAATGTTAAACTAGGAACCTGTCAATTTGTCAATGTGCTAAAAGATAACTGAGCCAAATTCCCACTGACGTGACTGGAAATGATCAGGGTTTCACTCCTATGAAAGGAAGCTTCACAGGTAGGGAAGGTAGATTTGCTGCTTGAACATGAAGGGATGTAAGATTTTTTTTTTTTTGCTGCTTTTTTTTTTTTTTTTTTATATCCCTGGACAGTACAAAAAGCCCA
>Ga0065711_1038454_pt1 | contig 18737 bp, 10 predicted proteins | sample Hoacrofraction12_FD_59098 | JGI IMG/M metagenome (GOLD analysis project Ga0065711, IMG submission 59098) | Hoatzin crop microbial communities from Cojedes, Venezuela - Epithelial fraction 12 v2 (version 2) | ecosystem: Host-associated > Birds > Digestive system > Esophagus > Crop | place...
CAGGCGGCGGGGGCGGCGGGAAGGGGCTGTGACTCTAAGCGGGATTTGTGAAAGGGGAATAAATAAAGGGAGTGCGGAGGGCGGCTGCTGTGCCGTGCCGAGCCGGCCGGTTCTCGGTACAACCCGAGGCTTGTCCAGCAGTCCCCAGAAGGGTTACTTACAAGCACAGAATCATCGAATGGTAAGGGTTGGAAGGGACCTTACAGATCATCCGGTTCCAACCCCCCTGCCGCAAGCAGGGACATCTTCCACCAGACCAGGTTGCGCAGAGCTCCATCCAGCCTGGGCTTGAACACTTCTGGGAAGGAGGCAGCCACAGCTTCTCTGGGCAACCTGCGCCAGTGTTTCATCGCCCTCATGGTGAAGAAATTCTTCCTAATATCCAATCTAAATCTGCCCTCTTTTAGTTTAAAGCCATTCCCCCTTGTTCTATCACTACACACCCTTGTGAAAAGTCCCTCTGAATCATACACCCTACGGGGAGCGTACTCCCAGGGGAATCGATAGACTTGAGCTTGCAGAATACTTGCGGACAAGTAAATCCTGGGTTATCCCCTCGAAACACGTGGCAGGGCGCAGGTAGTGGGGCCACAGCTGCCTCCTTTCCCACTTCGGGCGAGAGGCACCCAGTCTGATACTGGGGGGCACGCTTGGCGCAGAGCAGGCTTGCTCAGGCCCCGAAGTAAGGCTCCCTCAGAATTGCAGACGAGCGGTTCCTGCTCACACAGGGAGTATCAGCGGAGAATAAAGCGTGAGGAACAATAATGAAATGGAAGGCCTCTGCCTGCCTGGTTCATTAGCACATTTGGAAGGGGATGAAATGAGAAGTGAAGTAAGAAAAAGCCTAGACGCCGCTTGTTAAGTACGTGTATTTATGGTTGATCTTGACCTTATCTGATTAAGAGGCAGAGCCTTCCCCTCTCCGGCTCTTTCCCAAGCTGCAGAGACAACTCAGATGACTCGCAAAAGCCCTTGTAGGCTTGATGGGGGCCGAGTCACCTGAAACTGTGGGTTACAGATGATTTCTCCTGTAATTCTGGTAGCTCATGCAGTGGTTCTGTTCATGCTGTCATGTAGACTCTCAAGTCCACAGTTCAGCACTGGCTTGCTGGTTGTCCTCGCTGCTCACAGACGTGCGGCCATGCCTTTGGATCAAGGCAAATCACACTAGAGGCATGAGGGCTTGTTGGAGGGGCCAGGAAAGACACTTGATGTTGAGGTGAGGTGTGCGCACAGCGTGTGCGCAGGCAGTGGTTTTCCTGGGTTGTCAGTCAGGCTCTTATGCCCGTAACATGGGGCTGGGCATGCACAAACAGAGCACACATTTTATGAAACCTTTTTCCAGTGTTGGTCAGCTCTTCTGCTGCAGCATTTTGGGGGTACACTGCAAAGGCAGAAAAGAAAATGTGATTTTATAGATCCAGATAACACATAGGCCATTTGGGAAAGCTCACAATTATCAAGTAATCTTCCCCCTAAGTTTATTAAACAAAAAGGAGCAAAGGAGTTATTTTAATGTCTGATGTTAATGGAGTAAATGGCACAAGTCTTCTTTGTAATTTATAAAACATAGGGGCATAAATATTTTTATCTTGGATGTAAAGAAACTGTGAGGATACTCTATTTATGTATAGTTTTAAAGCAAAAGACTTCAGTAGGGGTGTTCCTTCTTGGCACCTCTGAAAATGGATGTGGTGTTTTCTTTGGTATTTCAACTTCGTAAAACCAGTTTCATTTTCATAATTTAACTGAAGGTTAGCCCTCATATTAACCAATTCATTTGTTAAAGATGGGAACTATTTCTTTTACATTCAGGTCAATGATTTTTTTAATGAAATTCTTTTTCATTAGGAAGGAGAATTCTGAACCATCTGTAATTCCATTTATGTTCTGAAAGTACCTAGAAGATGAATAGAGTATGTGACTGCACACAACATTTTGTCTGCTACCCAAAGGTTCCCAAAGGGTGGGCAGTGCAGCGTGTGCCTTGATGTCCCACCAGTTAAAGAACTCTCCGTAGTGAAACCTTAGGATGTTTTCTGTAGTGGATCACAGATAGTGCCATCCAGCGCCTGCAGCAGAGGACTAACCAAACTGAAAATCAAGCACACGTTGGATGCATGTAATAAGCAGAAAAAAAAGCAGGTGGTGAGTCCAGTAGACTGTTTTAAATAAGCATTGGACAGATAAAAAAGTCTGCTGTCAATTTTTCTACAAACTGATGCAGGAATCCAGTGGGTTGTGCTGAAGGTTGTAGTAGATCACAGATTATCTCACTTACTATCTGTGAAAACACCCACCTTTAAAATAGCTACTAGCAGTCTTCTGGATGTTCGTTTTAGCTGGTAAGTACTGTTGGACAGTTCTGTCCCTGGCTGTCTCTCCCTCCCTCAGAACGGAAGAATTCTATTCAGCAGCTCCCTGTAGAAGCTGAGAGGAGGCACCTGTCTCTGGGCATCACCAGGCATTTGCTTAGGGATTGTTCCCTCTCTTATCTTTTACCGTTTTTCCTATAACCAGTTTCACTCAGGTACCAAAGATTTTAAGTATGTCACACCAGTGTGCTAGACTTATAAATTCAGATCACTAAAACACTCCCGTGTCATTCTGAAAATGATCAAGAAGAAGCCACTTCGGCAATCTTTAGGTTTAATGGTGAGCATGCAAAGACTATGCATTCCAAACTAAAACTTGAGAAGCTATAACAAAACAATGAGAAAGCAGTTACACAGCCATCGCTTTTTGCGTGCTGTGTTTAAATAGCTCAGAGTAAATCCTGGCAAAGATTAAATATTTATGATTACAGTATCATCCTTTCCATGGACTGTGCATCTCAGACAAATATGACTTTTTTGAATGTCAAAGTTCATTTGATAAGCCAAAATTTTGTCCTTTATCTTAAATCTTTTCCTGTAGTTGATGAACATAGATGTTTTTCTCGCATTTATTATGTCTCTCTACACGATTTTCCTCCTTTCAAACTTGCAGAATGCTCTTGTTTCTGCTTGTATTTCCATAAAGCCTATTGATCCCGGTCAGCATCACATACTTTTGTTCTAGAACTGATACACGGACAAAGTAAGAGAGTCTCTGTCCTGAAGAGTGTACAACCTACAACGGAAGGCTCTCCAGACAAGAGCCAGCAATGAACAGGCTCACAGAGCTCAAGTCCCTCTTGAACCTTATTCTTTGGCAGATTTTAGCCGCTTCAAACCTAGACCCAAGCTGAAGAGGCTGCAGTTCTACACTGTAAGACCTATATTTTTTGCCTAGAGTCCCAGTGAAAAACCTAATGACCGAATTGTGGACTCCCCTGGATGTGAGAGTCACACTCTCCCACTGACTCAGTTCACTGCACGGAAAGGCATGAGAAGTTGCTGGGTCTGGGGAGAAGAAGTCCAAGAAGCCTCGCCCAGCAGTTGCTTGTGGCAAGGGAAGTAATCCAGGATGGAGGAATACCATGCTCTGGTATTTTCCTGGGCCCAGGATAATTTCTGCTTTAAGTAGACTATGCAGTGTAAATTGTCCAACTAATTCTGAGGAATAAAGCACGGTACTCCCTACACCTTCTAGTTATGCCGTAACCATGAGATAACTAACCCAAGTTCCACCTCGTCTTCTCTCTCTCTCTCTCTGTCGTGCCAGAGTAGAAAGCCAAACTACTGGTAGCATAGCTAGCTGGACATCCTGCCACTTCATAGTTTGTTTCCTTGTAAATATTTGTCCTATTCTAGACTGGGAAATTATGTCAGTCTGAAAAGGATGGCAAATCCGTTTCCATGGTACGTAGCTCATTCTCTAGAGCCAACTAACTGTCCCTCCACAAAAATCTGCTGGCTCTGGTGCCTTTCTCTTCTTTTATTTATGGCTTGCGTGCCCATTTAGATGACTTTCTAAAATATTTAGAGTCCTTTCTTGCTTAAAAAGAAGAAACTTCTTGCATTTGCACATTAAAACCAACATGAAGTAGCCTGGGACTTCGGAGCGTGTTGATTTGCAACTCTCTTAAGCTCCACAGCAAACCTATTTTTTTTTCTGACTTCGTGCTTCTGTGTGAAACGGGAATTTCTCTTGCTTTCCTTGACTGTTGTGAGTGGGTGACATGTAGCTAGCTAGAAGGGACGGATATTAGTTTTACTCCTACCACCTACTTCCAGGTTATTAAGTACTCTCCTCAATTAAGATTTCCTGTTCACGGAATCCACCCAGTAGGCCCATGGTACTATATTTTAGCCCAGACCTCCCATACAAATAGACCCATCCTTGCAATGAAGACAACCACAGCATGATATTCCGAGCAAAGAATGGTACTTGTCTGAAAGTCCAGAACCTCAGCTGGCCTGTTGCAACAAACACCCCGCATTGCCACAGACAGATTGGTTTGTTCCCTCTCTTCATTTTTTCAGTAGGAATATGGCAAATCACACTCTCCTTCCTTTGGCTGGTTTCCTTTGTTAAAAATGTTATCCTCACGTGAGTGGGTTACACTAGGTATTGCTTTATTCACAACTCAGAGTTGGGCCATCACCTCAGTGAGTGGCAAAGCTTAACTCGCTAGACCAGTTTATATACATTTATTAAACTGATTACATCAAGTCTAGAATCTTCATAAGTTTCTAAGCAACCGTTCCATTCCTTTAAGTACGTCATTTATTAAGTTCTTTCTGTTCTTCTGTCTACGTAGAATTCTCCCTCGCTGGTTTCAGGCCTTGCTTGGTTTCAGGGTCGCCTCGGCTTCTTTTGTGAATTCTGTTTGATACAATCCATACAATTAATTTCTATCCCAATTGTACACATACCGATTGTATGGTTTCTTAACACAGCTGTGTTTACACAGCTGAATCTATGTTCTAGTTCTATGATTTTATTCTATTCTATAATCAATCTTTATAATCAATCTCTAACATCCTTTAGTATTGAACTGGAATCTTTCAGGAAAGAGTCTATCATTTTTGCATGGGCTCAGGTTTAGACGAGAGACTCCAAAGATCAGTGATACCAAGAATACATTTTCGAATTTAGAAAATCTGGCGGAATTCAGATATTATCTGTATGTAGGCAGCTGCACAGAAATGGCCTGATTTCCAAAAGGTTTTGCAAGCACACAGTGTGATTGACTTGAACAGGAAGAGGACTTTTAGGAGTTTTTGGAAAAACATCAGGCATCTTTTGGGCCTAAATAAGACTTTGGATATGTGCCTTTAAGTCAACATGTCATGAAGTAGATATAATCTGGTGGGGGTTATTTGAGAGCTAGTGTTCTTCTCCTGAAAGCCTGACTATTAAGTTAGGTTTCCTAAAGTGATTCTTTAGATCTCCTGCTCTATGTCTTAATCTTTGTCCTCAGGATCCATTTCCCCAACACAGAGATCAGTGAAAATCTCTTTGATGTCCAGTTCTGCTTTCCAGTTTATTTATTCCCTGTCTACTGCAGCATAGTCTTAACACCCCTCTTCCTAAACTGCGCTTGGACTGGGTTCTGTTTTGACAGTCTGAGTAGTTTTTCTCTTCCAGATCAAACATCAGCTGCTTTTCCTAATGTGTCTGTGCATGCACACTGAGGAAATGCGATGTCTTTTTCCTTCTGCTGTTCAATTCTTACTTGTGCCTTGTACTTCTAGATTTCCACCTAAGGACTATATTTCTCAGGTTACCTGAGCTGCATTTGTCTAAGCAAATATACAATATATTTTGTGTGCAGGTATATAGCATTGATTTTTACCACAAACATTTCAGGAAAGGAAGACCAAAGCAGATTCAAGTACCCTGAGTACATATCTAGGCAGGCTGTTTCTCAGGAGGTAGGAAATTTTCTGAAAACGTGGCATAAAGGAACCTGTTCATTATTTGGGTAGAATTTTGTGAATTGATTCAACTGAACAAAGTGGCAGGAAGATTTGTGGAACATATCAGAACATTTCCCTTTGGGAATGCCAAAATGTTTTGAGAAACATTATGTTTTGCTTGAGGGCAAACAAAGTGTTTTGAGCTGACCCCGAGCAAAATCTCTTTTGATGTTTTACTTAATCTTCTGTTCAGAAAAGTCTGTTTCAGTTTAACTCAAGCCAGTTTCTCTTCTCTTGACTTTTGATTTGGCCACTGCACAGAAAAAAGAAGCCATTATTCTGTGAACTCTGCCTGTTTATACACACAGGCTGGCCTCACCACTAACCACCTGGAATCTTTGAAGTGCATGAGGGAAAGCTGGCAAAGGGCTGGAGTTAAAACCTGGCCCCTGCAAGCTAAATTCTGTGTTTCACAGTTTAGAGAAAGAGGAAGAAAATCAATTGTGTAAAGTTTTATGGTTGCTTTTCTGAAACCCTAATGAATTCAGGGTTGTGTGAAGCAAGTGTTCTTGCTGTGCTGTGCAGGATGCAGTGGCAGAAGCAAAATGACAGGTTTTTTTAATTAGAAAAGGTAAAGCTGAGAAGATCAGGGAACAGCTTTTACAGTGATGCGAGGCTTTAGTTTGTGTTGTGTTAGAGTTAGGTTATGTAAAAATAAACCTGAGTACAGAGACCTCCAGTCTTAAGTAGAAACAGATGGGTGTGCAGCTACTCAGTCCATCTGTAGATCAGATCATGTGCAAGTACAAAAATACTGATAATTAGCTTTTAGAGAGGACTCTCATCTGTTGATCTTGAAGCGTTTTACAAGGAGGTCAGTCCCATGGGGCTAGTTCCATTTGAAGAAGGAGAAATAAAGCCACAGAATGATGGAAAGGCCTGGAACAACAGGGCGATAGCAGGAGGAAGAAGTCTAGGATATCCAATTCCAGTGGCCAATTTTTTGGTCCAGTTCTTCTCTGTCTGCGAACATTTGGGGCAGTGGAATAGAAGTGAGTACACAGGAAACCGCTGCATTACTAGGACAGCAGTCTGCATTTGAAGTTACAAGAGAGGTTCCGTTTCAAGGATTGCCGTGTGACAGACTGCTGAATAGTGGTTTATTCTCTTTGGAGGACAGTTATCTAAGTTGTGTGCTAAATTCCTGAATTTGAGTGTTTTGCTCTGCAAATGAGACATTCACTGGAAGAACTTTGTTTGTTTCTCAGTTTAAACACCAATTTCATTACATAATACAAGTAGTGTATGTATGTTAGGAAAGCTTACAGAGCTCTGCTTTACAAACTAATTCAGAAAATTGTCGGTTTCAGCTTTAACTATTGTTGTGAATGAAATCCTGTATTAGCAGTTCTTGGCAGGTCTCTGGAAGGACAAAGATACTATGAAATCATTGCAGTAGCTTTGTCAGAGAAGATCAGAAAGAGAGTTCAGCCCAAGGGTTTCTGCAGCACCTTCACCAGGGTGACCAAAGGTCCCCTGAGAGTGTGACTGCCACCATGGGCACAGGAGGCTACAGCTAGGTTGGCATCACACACATGCCCCTGACCCTGGGTCCAGAAGAAGGAAGAGAGGCACTGTAATCCACTCTGCCTCACCAGAAACCTAGGCTTGGTCATCCTGTAGAAGGCATGACCAAACAATCATTTACCTCAGAAACATACAAGAACTCTTAAAAAAACCAAAAAGCATAAGACAAATTGCAAGGCTGGCAAAGACAGGCTGCAAACTTAGTTATTTCAGTGCAAATCAGACTACCCTATGTACTTCTTAGCACTCACTCACTGCTGGTCACCCTAGGAATACCCTCAGTCAGGATTTGAGGACAGAAACAGGAATATTTTCAAAAGCACCACATCACTTGCTGCTTTACCGTACATATACAGATATGTGCTCTGAAGGCATGAACAAGTCAGCATGGCTTAGTCAGTGCTCAGTCAGCATGTCAGCTGCAAACTGTGAGCACTTTACACTTCAACGGAGAAGCATTTCCAACAGTCGAGGTTGTTAGTGCTGCACAGTGCTCACACGAAGTGTTCTGTGGCTCTGGCCTAAAGGGCTTGCACTTTCTGGCAGAGAGTTGTGTCAGAACAAGCTTTGCTGCCGATAAATTTCTGCTTGTAAACACTGGAATCTTCCTGCATTTCAGGGGCATGGGCTTCTTAGCACCAAAACCCATTGTTATGGGGGGAACAGAGTCGTCCAAGAATACAAAATCAAAAAAAATACTGTAGCCATGGGTCTTACTTGGCTACTTCACCCAATGCTGCACCCGTGTACCTGATTCTGGGTGATTTCAGAAGGAATCAAAGCTCAAAATCCTGGAAAAGAAGCCAAGACTTGGGCTCCTAAATTAGTCAGGCACTTTGAAAATATTACCCCGTAGCCTTTAGACTGCTTAATATCAATTTTCAAAAGCTGCACTGTGGGATTAAAGTAATTTAAATATCATGGTACACCACGTTGGCAGTAAAACGTATTCTCTGAGATCATGTTATTCATAAATAACTTAAGACGACTATGAAGTGAGTGATTATTAAGTAGCACTGAGACTTATATAGTCCAGATAATGGCCACAATTACATTCCTTCATTAAACAAAACATGCCTGCGCTTATAAGTAGAAAACGCAAAAAGATAACACAACTAAAATGTTGTTTCCAAGGGTTCAAATCACTAGTGTTGGTCTGTCGCCCGATGATGGTTGTTTTGCAGTGAAAAATGCTTGTTGAGACATTTCTCTTCTCTAGGTTTCTGGGGGCTTGTCAACAATGCAGGAATATCAACATTTGGCGAGACAGGGTGGCTGTCTATGGAGAAATATGAAAAATTTGCAGATGTGAATCTCCTTGGGAGCATCAGGACAACCCTGGCATTTCTCCCCCTTCTAAGGAAATACAAGGGTAATGCTAATCCCCTGTTATTTAGAGTTGTAGAATAATTAGCTTACTATAATCAGGGTAATGTAGCATCTATAAAAGAAGCCTTAATTGTCTCTCACTGAACAGAAATGACAGCCTCCTTCTGTGTGGCCTGAAAGAGCAACTTGATCCTGAAAAGAGGGTAAAGTCGTAAGGGGAAAAATACCCTTAAAGATTCTGTCTTTACAATACATAGACAAAAGTGTTTAGAAATAATGAATTATGTCAGCGTTTGACTCAAAAAAGAGAAAAAATGCTTACGGTAGATCATTAAGCCCAGGCAAGACTTTGTAAGCACTGACAGTCAGAAAACACAAAGATCCAATAAAATCCTTCTTAACTTTATTATTTAGGCTTTACTATTTTACTGTTTGGCAATTAGGAGCGGAAGGATGATCCTACAGAGGTGAACTAGAGACGTCCACCTTCCAGTTCCAGGCCTAGCAAGACCCTCTCTATGACCTTGGGCAGGAAACTTGAAGTATGTGAAAGAGTGCCGTACAGAGATGCATGGGTATTGAATGGGATAAATGCACTTGCATGGACCTCCATACGCAGGGCTTTACCTCTCTTCGAAAAAGTGGTTCAAACAGCCCTCTACAGCATTGCAGCACATCTCAATTGCTTTGCAGTTTGTTCCCTACCTGTCCCCATCTGTATTTGCGAAAGAAAGATACCCTTATCCTTTCTCCCCCTTTTGCTTAGCTTGTCTATTTAAGTTGTAAGCTCTTTAAAGACGAGGATTTGTTCTGTGTGTATACAGCGTCGAGCACAGCAAGGGCTAGGTTTCATCCGGAAGCCCCAGATGCTACTGTTACACAAAACGTTGGTAAGATAAAAGCATCCTCTTTTTGGCTACTCTGCTTGGCTGCCTTTGGTTAATGACATTCTGATGCAAGAAAAAAGAAACCTTTAAACACTGCAAGCTGAATGTGTTTTTGCAAAAGAATGTGCTACTGCTTATACCCAGTGAGTGTGTTATGTGGCCATTACACGGGGAGACATCACTTTTTTTCTGTGATGTCCTACTTACTGCTAAAACTCTGTGATGCCGATCCACCAGAGGCATTTGTATGATTTCATGAATTGCAAGGGGTTACTCTGAAGTGAAAGGGACTAATTGTGTGTATGATATTAAGCACACACACAAACTCTTAGAAGATTGGGGTCCGGATGGCTGCACATACATAGTACCTTATCTCAAAAGAGCATTCTGCATCTCACTTCTGTCTGTCAATGCTGTTTTTATTAACTGACCGCACTCCATTTTCAAGTCCCAGCTATGTAGAAGAGGAGGCCATGGCACTCTTCAAATGAAAAGCTCGAATTGTAGATATTAGAGCATTTGCCTGGGAAAGCTGGGTTTCAATTACCTTGGGCAAAGAGAGAAGTTAAATGATGCATCCAGCATCGTGGGTGTGTGCCCCAAATCACTTTGCTACTGGATAAAGGAGGCAGAGGTCATCCTACCATCCTACCACCCAGTAGCTGTGTTCTGAAGGAAGGGGCTGACTGCCATTTTAGCATAAGCACCTGTTCCAAGAAAAACTTTAAGATTATTATTATTATAAAGGGAGATATTGCCCTCCAGCCTAGAATTAAGCATCCTACTCCGAGAGGAGCAACGCTTCCCCATAACTTTTCCAGATGGCCAGGCCAGCTGATGCATCTTGATCAGCAAGCTGGTAGTTGTTCTGTTATTGTATATAAGATTTATTCCAGACGCAGTGTAGGAAGGCAGGGAATGTAATTCAGAAAGACAGATTTCACTGCATTCCCTTGATACCCTTTTGATATCCCACAAGCCTATAGCGTGTGGTCAGATTCGGGCCCAGACATTATCTGCATCTGTGAGAGCAACAGGAATGCAACTACAGTCTCCGTATTGTTAGCGATGAGGCCATCTTCTCTCTCACCTCTGGTATTTATATATCCACATTTGCACATTTCTTACTCTATGATATGACGATGTGATAGAAGCTTACAAGTAAACAGTGGAAATGAACCACAGCCCAGCGCCTCAGATCAGGAATCCCTGCTATTTAATGCATGCCTGCACTTGGCAAGAGTTATAAAGGGGAAAAAGCAGCACAGATCAGGGAAACCACAGCAAAGCAGTGTAAGGCTGCACACATTTTGTTGTCACCTTTCTCTGGGGAAGCTTATCACTGTGCAGTCTGATTTTGACTTTATATGCACAGTTGTAAGCCAGGTCTCAGTGCAGAGACATCACTGGCGCAGAAAAAATGGTATTAGTAGTCATATATCCACTGCAGGGAAATTTGCCTGCTACTCTCCTCTGCAGTCCTTCTCCTATTACTGGCATAGTCTTTTAGTACTATTTTTCAGTCTAAAGCTTTTAGGCGACTGCTTTGTTTCCATCTCTTTCATCCTGTCTCAGACTCGGAAGGAATAAGCAGCACGTTGGGAATGTGTTACGCTTTGTCCAGTCCAGCATCTGTCACTAGATGGAAGGGAGATTTTTGTGTGAAGTTCTCTGCTTAGCAGAGCTGAGTGCACTTCTGTGCTGGGACTGCACACTTACATGGCCCAGCTTTGGCATACTATCTAGTAAAACAGCATCATACTAAATACCAAGTTACTAGCAGTTCAAAAGACTCGGGTAAATCAATTCTGTGTTAAAAACTGAGAGTAAAGTTATATTTGCACTATTTTCTTTCCAGGACGTATTGTTTTCATGTCCAGCATTATTGCCTATTTTGCTCTGGGAAATGGTATTTATTCTATGACCAAGGCAGCTATTGAAAAATTCTGTGATGCTCTAAGACTGGAAATGAAGAAGTTTGGTGTCCAGGTAAGTGATGTAACTATTAGCTATTGTATGAAACTCCCTGCTATTTTTAACATTGATTTTCAAACAAGAAAGAGAGAAATTTTGCTCTTGAAACTTCCTGCAGAGCCAAAATGCATCTTTTTGTGGGGAAAAAAGCAAGCAACTTGCACAAAGAATACCAGACAACAGCGTGGGAGTGGAAATTTTCGCCAAGGGAACAAGAACAAGCATATGGAAAATAATATCTAATCTTGTGCAAAGTGAGTTCCATGCATCTGAATGACAAAGATAAAGATCAGAGCTGAATCCATGGGTGCAGCTTCCCCTTGGAAAGAGGTGGCTTCTCTGTGGCTAGTCAGTGAGGTAGAAATCACTGAGAACAGTGGACCTGGCTGATGTTTGCAGTTCTGAGAAGCTGCGGGATAGCACTCCTCCTCTTTGTGCCAGCACTCAGACTTCCACTCTTTCTCCGCGTCCTCTACAGTGGAGAAACAGATTTCTGAGCCAGGGCTGCCTGAGCAGCGCCATGCTCTGTGGAGAGCTCCTAACAGCACCAGGTAACTGAAACTTTGGGCTGGCTGCTGGAGCAATGAGCCCAGACACGAGCGCTGTGCAGTGAGAAGGAAGGCTTGTCACCTGCCTGAGGGGTTCTTTCTCTCTCTCTTCTCTCACCTCAGTGCTTAAAAGCTCCTTCCTTTTAGGGGGAACAGCTACACTGCAAGAGGCAGTATCGTGCAGAGTAATTATGTTTTCATTCTCTTAACCTAAGAGGCTCTAAGAGTGCTCTTAGTGCAGTGTAAAAGCAACACTGATAGTCAAACCTGAAGCTTAGATCACTAAGTAGCTTCACCGGGCTTTTTCACTGGAGTCACTCCACTGCTGAAACACTCAAACGTTAAAAATATTTCTGAGCGGATTTACATTGGTGTACTTTTTATATACAGAGATTTAAAGCATTGTTCATAAGCTTTGTGTTGGAAGAAGTTACAGCAATGCTTCTATTAGCTACCCCTCTCAGATAAATATGTAATGCTATAAAATGCAAGTGGTTTTACGCATCCTAATACCACACAGCATGATGAGGATTTGAACCCATTAACTGAGGATAATCTCAAATGCATGGAAGAGCTTAGTTTAACAGGTTAGCTACTCTGGTTGTTCTGGGATTTTTACTGTCCCACCATCCCCAGAATAGCCCCAGCACACCATACAGTGAGCCAGGCCGACAAACATTTCCAGAATATCTGAGAGCGCCATTTTTATGTTTCTCACTGTGTGCAAAACACTGGCTGGCATTTGCCGCAGAACCTACTGTGCAGAGAGCCTGCAGAATACACGGTCCCTCTTCCCTGCGCTCCCCTCCCCTGCTCTGCTGTTCCCTTTGCCCTTACAGGAGAAAGTCGCCCAGAGGTGGCAAGGAACAGATGGAGCTGTCTCTGTCCCACTGAAGTCTGGCCAGGCAAGCTGGCTGCCTACAGGAAACAACGTACGTGTCTTCCATAAGAAAGAAGGCTACAGAAAATCAAGGGAAGGGAGAAAAGTATCATCTCTCGGAAGTCTAGCCAACTCCAAAAAAGCTCCAAAACATGAAGTTTTCAAACCTCCTTTAAAATAAATGTGGGAATTTTACTGTTGGCATTAGTTTGGCTAATACCAAGCACTTTTGAAAACAGCACCCACAAGGAGGGCTCCAAGAGACATGCTGTGGCAAACCTACCTAAGGCAGCGTAAGATGCCCCCAGCTCTGCGCGCTGCCTCTCCGCTGGAGCTGACCTGCATTCCTTCCTGCTCTCTGCACCCCTGCAGCGCACAGTGTGCCGGCTGCCGTGCAGGCCCGGAGGCAGGCACGTGCCGGTACGGACACACAGCTGGTAGCCTCTGGTAGATGGGCTGGGTGGCAGGTTGGAGACACTGAGGATTTAAACTACCACAGACTTTCCAGAGAATGCCTGCCAGATCCCCAAGTCTCTTACACAGCTCAGCACTGTTCTTCCTCACCTTGTGCTGTAGTCTTTAGAAATCACGTCAGTTAAATGCCGTGGAGTTTTTAATGTGGCTTATCTACCAATAGTTTGAACGAGCCCACTGCTAACTGAGGAAAAACATGCATACTGTGAGCACTCAGCCTGCTCTGAAATTCCCCAGAAGCCTCAGAAGTTAGCAGAACAGTAGTAACAACACATGCAAAAAAAACAGGTGCAGCAGCAAAGGATTTGTATGCTTTCAGTTTAAATCTACATGCAAAGAAATCTACGGAAATTTGCTAATGACTTCAGTGAGAGCTAGACCAGGACCTTCGGTCCCCTCTGTACCTGGCTGACAACAGCTATTTTCCTTTTAATTACACCTGCTTGGGGAAAACAGCAGTTCTTTCCCCAGTACCTTCTAATTTTCTTTGACATGTCCTTTTGTCCCAAACTGGGGCAAAAAATTACCAATTGCAAGATTTGCCGCTGAGTGAAAAATCCAAAGTATTCCACTTTGGAGACATCAAAGTCATGCTGAAATGCTTTGTCTCAGCATTGTCAAAACATTTATACCATTAAGCATTCTGTAAAAATCAAAGATGCACTACTGCATTCTGTGAAGGTATGCTGAGTAGTCAAAAACAAGAACTTTAACATGAGAGCGAAATGAGGAAGTCAGAATAAAGCACCTCTGCAATCCGAAACATTTCACAGGAATATATTTGATATCAGTCAAGTTTTCAAGGCTAAAATTTCAACAAAGCAGCATTTGCTGGAAGAAATCTGTCTGCATATACCTTTTGATCTCTTTTATTGACTATAGTATTTAATTGAATTCAGAATGACTGATTGCATCTTGATAATTTTTACATCTTGCTTTTAGGTCTGTATTATTCAGCCAGGAAATTATGCACGCTCTACAAAAATTCAGCCGCTAGTCAGTGCCGAAGAAATTTGGAATGAACTCAGCGAAGAAGAAAAGGCAGTTTACAATAAGGAGTATGTTCAAGAGCGGGCGAACTTTTTCAACAGCATTCTCAGCGAAGGAAGCGCTAATGGCCATGAGGTTGTAGATGCTATGGTAGATGCTTTGACGTCTCCTGCACCCAAGGCACGTTACATGGTAGCGAAGCTGAAGGAAAAAGCACTGGTGTTTGTGTGTGCTTTATTCCCGACTGTTGTGATGGATTCTGTTTTGTCTTATGCTCTGAGTAAAGTAAAACTTGCATAGCCTACGTTGGTACTGTTCAGTGACTCAGGCGGGGCAGTTTTTTAAAATGTGAAAGCCAGGGCTGAATCGGATGCTCCTAGAAATCAGTATAATGACACCAATTACCTGATACAAACTTTAGAGGGTCTCCCTAGTCAGAACTGTCACTTTTTCATAGAGAAAAACATAAAGGACCCCATGTAAAATTAATATATTTTTCTAGGTAACTTTATTTCATAGCATCATAGAACGGTTTGGGTTAGAAGGGACCTTCAAGATCTATGCACTGGGAGTCTAAAGATTTCTCCCATGTGGAAAAAAGATATGGCCACTTATGCTGCTTTAGGTATTGCTTAGAAAATTTAATGCAGCTATGTCTAATGCAGTACCAGGTTACTGTGTTACAGACATGACAGAGACAAAATGTAGCATATCCTACAGGGCAACTGCACACCCGAAATCATTACTGCAGACACGAAAATACCTTATTTGTAGGAACCCAAGTAGTAATTTATTGGAGGTGATGCAAAAGGTTAATGGAAAAGTCAGGAATGAGCAATAGACCTTGAAATACTTTGAATGGAGTTAAGTGGCTGTAGAAATTTAGGAAGAGTCGAATAATAAAGTTGTAATATGGAAACAGTGTCTTGGCTAACTGCAGCATTTTTTCAGGTGTTCTGGATAAATCTGTAACAAAGCCAGTGTGTCATGGACTCTGGAAAATAAGTAGCACAGTCCATTTACAAATGAATATTCAATCCTAAGTAAACTCAATATTTTATCTAATGTCTGGATTAATCAATGCGTTAACCTAAAGTGTAGTCAGAGCGCTAAACACCAAGGTGACAGATGTATGCAGTAGCAACCTGTAGCTCAGAAAGAACATATACAGCCTGAAGCTCTGTTTTTGCTACTATTATAGGGAAAAAGGTGTGATGAAAAAAATATTTATTAACATGAACAGGAAAACTTTATTAACATATTTATATGAGTAACTGAGCACAGTGGCTTCATTAGCAGTCTCCTAGTAACTGTTGTAGAAAAGATTGCTGTTTTACACATACAGAGTTTTAAATTTTGCTTGGTTGTGGCATGGCACAAAATCCAAGAACTCTGGGACCAAAAGACCCCGGAATAGCTGGGATCAACTGTGGTGACAGCAGCAGAACAGGGCAGCAACATGGAGCATTAGCCTCCCCCGTGCCAGGTCTCCCACATCGAACCAAAGACTGCTGTAAGTTAACCTAGTTAAGTTTTGGTCTGAACCAGAAATTGTCTTCCCTTGTATAATTACTGAGAAAAGTTACTCTTGTGATGGGTGATGTGACAGTCAGGGTCAGGAACATAGGTGAGATGAGCAAACAGTGACTATTCCAGCTCCTCTCCTGATACACTCAGCAGTGGAACAGCCCATCTTACTGCACCTTTTGTAGATTGTGGAACATCTTACTTCTCTTTCCAAATGCTGGACCCATCCCTGGAGCTGGCATTGGTAAGAGGAGAAGCCAGGGCTGCCACCTGTTGCCCTGCCCATCAACAGCAAGATTATCAGATGATTATCATCCACTCTCCTCATTAAACCACAACAGAGCAAGGCCAAGCAAGGGAATAGGAACAAGGCTTATTCCAACTGTTTTCTCGTATAGGAATTCCCCCTGCTTGACCTCAGGGATTTCAGCAGCCTTACATTGCTTTGGGAGAGTTGCTTTCATGCTCTTAGCTGTTCTTTGTGCAGATTACCCTTCCTTACACTAAGTAGCACTGAAGTCAGCAAGCATCTTTGAAACCCAGATGTTTCTCCATCAGGGCCAGGGTACATGTGCTTCTCTCTGCCTCAGAGACAATGTCACTTTCTGTTACGTGGTCTCCCTTCTATTTGCATTTCTTAAAGCTCCTGCAGTAAGACGTTGCTGAGAGCCAGCACCACCAGAAGAGCTGCCTCCTAGATACTGACGACATGAAATAACTTTCAACTGAAAATTCCTCCTTTATTTGCTGTTTGTGTGGCGAAGCATGTGATCAATATTTCAGTAGCCTCATGTAACATAAGATGAACAACACTCCAGAACATTTATTCCTTTGTCTTGAAAACTAAGAACTCACAGTGTGTAGTATCTCACAGGGGGTACAATTACAGGACGGATGAGAACAGATGGGACAAATGAAGGCAGTTTGTATTTTCATTGCTGTCTAACCTGCCAGCATGGAAGCTAACTGAAAAACAGCTCCAAAATTACTATCTTTTGTCTTCCCCCTCAGCTTTTTAATATTATGATCTGCGTATAAAGAACTAATCAAGAGAGAGTCAGAGCTTCAGTCATTACCAGGCCTGATGCCTCCCACTGAAAGTCATCTGGAATCCTCCCACAGGAGCTTCTATGTGTTCCAAGGCACAGCGTTAGACAAAGTATGTGTAAGAAAAAGTAGCAGGAATGATTTCAGAGTCCCAGGGCTTAATAGGAAAGAGACCCTCATAAGAAATGGTGATGAAAAGGGTGCAGCACTCCCTCCTCCACACGTCTCACAGGGTGCAGAAGTTGTAGGACTAGTAACAGAAGCTTTTAGGGAACAAACATTGCTAACCAAGTCAGTGACAAACTCCAAGGACCCCCAGAGCTGTCGGCTCTTCAGCTGAACTCCTGCCCACCTATGTGTCACTGGAAAGCTCACCCGCCTCTGGGGATCCCAGCCCTCACCCTGACCCACACGGTACTTGGGGAGCACACGCTGGGAAGTGCGCAATTGCTGGCCTGCCCCACCATCCCTTTTGTTACTTTGCCACATCGTAGGGTGAGGAGTGCCTTCCTCTTAGCCAGTAACCCTGAAATCACCTTCACCTCAAGTCAAGTTAAAGCGCAGATCCATACAAGAAGCCGGCATTTACATAAAAAATAAGCAACAGTTACAGTGTTTTAGGAAAAACTTCAGTGACAAAAATAAAAGAGAAAAAAAAGTGTCTATTGACACTGCTCTTACATCTGGAATGCTCCTCTCCCAATACCCAGCTAACCTGCTACAGACGCTTTCCTGGGATTGTTTTTCCATATAGCAGTCATCTCAATGCATTCAACAGAGAACTTCTTGGCAGAACACATTAGCTTTTATCACTACTCATCTTTTGTAAGCCCTGCTGACAGTTTAAGGGTATGTTCAAAGCTCTGGGCAGTTCACACCTTTCTTTGCTTAGTGCAGTCGCTTACATTTTTATCACCGCCATCCCATTTGTATTCCTGCATTACCTTGGTGCTCCTCCAAAATTGAGCTGTCAGCCAAAAAGAGCCCAATGATTTGAGGCTTCAGACCTTCGAATTATTTCCTCTGGTGAGTTTTATTTATCTCTAAAGACAGGGAATACTGTAAGTTTCTCTAATAGGATTTTGATCCTATTTATTTTGGAATTGCTGCAGTACCCTAATACCAGAGCAGCAGCCAGCAAGGCAGAGATGCTCTGCTCTTGAAGCCACAGTGCTTTGAAACATCCAGTATGACGTTCAGCTGTTGAAAAAAAGATGTTTTGCTTCTTAAATCATGAATCTTTATTAGCACTTTCAAAAAGCTGCCGGAAAGATGATCACTGTGAGAAAATAAATCAAGCATAAAGATCTAAATATCCCCCCCCAAATACTTATACACATATCCACACTTGAAGTGAAATACCAAGTACCTACACTTGTTATGGTCTGATTCCAGAGTTTCCACAATTTCCAGAGTCAAGTCATGCAGGTGTTCAGACAGCATCTTCAGTTATTTTTGTACTGGACTAAATTCCAGAACACAGGTGCTAGCGTTTCTAATGTACATTTAATGTGTGCTATGCTATAAAGTGAAAAAAGGAGAATTCACCTGGGCCTTAGGCCAAGACATAGGTGTCTCTGTTTTGGTTTCGGCTGCCGCCGGCAACAAAAGCGCCACACGGCCGCCCCTCCCCCCGCCGCAGTGCGGAGGAGAATGGAAAGAAACAGGCAGAAACTGGTGGGTCGGGATAAGGGCAGTTTAACAGAAC
>Ga0065711_1038456_pt1 | contig 18737 bp, 10 predicted proteins | sample Hoacrofraction12_FD_59098 | JGI IMG/M metagenome (GOLD analysis project Ga0065711, IMG submission 59098) | Hoatzin crop microbial communities from Cojedes, Venezuela - Epithelial fraction 12 v2 (version 2) | ecosystem: Host-associated > Birds > Digestive system > Esophagus > Crop | place...
GCCTACTGTAGGTGACCCTGCTTCGGCAGGGGGGTTGGACTAGATGACCCACAGAGGTCTCTTCCAACCCCTACCATTCTGTGATTCTGTGAAATACACTGCTGTTGTGTTATAATTGCTAGTAATAAAAATTATTATTATTGTTGTAACTGTGAGTGAGTATCTGTCTATAAAAGATCATGATTCCTGACTATAATGCAAAAATTAAAAGGGAAAAAATAGTTCTTCTTTTCTACATTTCATAAATCTGAGTAAAGGTTATAGATGTTGTACGTATTGAAAACATTTTTCCAGAGTACCAGGATATCATTCTAAGCAGTGCAAACATGTGGCTACATAGATCTATGAAATTCTTCTGAGAGAAGATTAGATGTAACAATTTTTTACCTATCAAAACTCACGAGCATCCTTTCCAAGCAGAAGAGTGTATTTAAATAAATGGAACTTCTTGCATTACAGGATTGCTCTGGAGAGAACCATGTGAAGCATCTGAGGAGAACAGACTAAACAAATACTACTTTGATTGCCAGCACCAGGTCCAAATTCACATTGCAATGGTTTTGTCATCATCTAGAGGTTTCGGTGATCATATGGAGAGCCTCTAGGCAGCTGCTAAACCTGAGATGTGTGACAAGAGAGTTAGACCAGTGGGTGGACTCAGTCAGAAGAGTCTTTTTCTGGTGATATATATAGTTTCCTAAAATATCTGCATCACAGCTGAGAGTCAACAAATCCTTAAGAGAGAAATTCTAATGTGTTCAGGTTGTCAGAAAAAAAAAAAAGCACACAATCTGTCCTAATTACATCTCGTAGTGATCAGTAAAAGGCAGCCTTTGACCCTGCCATTCATTTGTCTCTTTTTGTCATGAAGAGGGATTGGTGTAAGAAATTACAGAGTGGACTGACAGTATTGACACCACTATGTTTTTTCTGCAAGGTCATATCCACAGGTATCGAAAGGAAGAAAAAAATTAATTTAAAAAATGAATATTAGAGAAGTCCTTGAGATGAAGCTAGGAAAGCCACTGAGGAATATAATGCGAAAGTGTGAAAAGAACACAGAAATATCCCAAAATCTGCTTTGACTTGCACCACAGAAAAGCAAACTGATTTAGTGGAACGTGAGTGGCAGGTTTCCTTGGAAGTAAAATTTGTTTCGGTTCAGATTTAAACATTTAACACATTATGTAAGCATTCAAGAAAGAATAGGAAGTTTCCTTTTTCCTTAAGCTGACATTTTGTGCTCTGTAGCAAAGGAGTACCTTCCAAAGAGAAACATACTCTAACAAGCACGGAATAAGTTTCAAAATGAAATTGAGTCATAGCTTCAGTTTTAGTTGTCCTGATTTAAATAAATTTGACATTTTCTGTGTTTCCAGATGAAATATAAATATAAAATGTTATGAGATGCAAAAGAAGATTGACCATAGGAGTGTCAGCTGGATCTGCTACGTTTTGGAGGTTTCACAGTGGTCACCCAACTACCAGTTACAGCTAAGCAACACTTGCTACGTGCATTCCTTAGACTAACTTGTTCAATATTCGAACTGTCCCTTTGGTTTTAAAATACTCTGTACTTCTCCAACTTCTATGACCCACTCCATCAGTTACCAAACCCCTGTTTTCATCCTTTTTGTACTTCTGTTTTCATCGTTCTTTTTTGTGGATCAAATATTCACCAAGTCACCTGCCTCACATCAGATGAGGAGTCATTACTTGTGGGATAATAGAGTATGCAAACTCTAAATACTAACCATGGTACAGATAAATTAAAAACCTTCAGGAGATGTGCATGACTGGGTAGATGACAACTGGAAAGGGTGTCAGATTAGGAAAAGAGCATGGGAGAACAATCGCCAGCAGATCCATCCTCTTATCTTGCTCCCATGATGGAATGCAAGACACTAGAGCTTGGAAGAGGTTCATATAGAGTATTTGGTCATATAGAGTCTTTGGTCATATACAGTATTTGTGTCTCTACCAAGCCTCTAGGAAGATAACCCCTGATGGTTATACCAACAGTCTTCTGCAGACCAAGCATTAATGTTAGAACATGAAATGCGTGGGGAGTAAAAGCACATTATTGTGACAAAAAAATTGGAAAAATCTGAAGTATATAAATATAGAATCAGCACTGCAGTGGAATAATAGGTGTCATGCTAGGATCATGAACAGCTATTCGGGGTGCTGCTTAAGCTCAAAAAATGAGAAGAAACTTGCATTGTGTTTGTCATATCCAAGAGGAGATCAAAGTATATGCTTGGATCTAATCCAATCAGCAATAAAATCATTACAGTTCTTTTTCTAGCAAATCCAGTCAATATGTCGATCATACAGATTAACACTCCTACGACAGCAGATGAAAAAGATGCAGTTGATGAGTTCTATCAACAGCTTGAAGAGAGATTCATTAAAAATGAAGCAAAGCTATCACCCTTGCAACTGGGGACCTAACTGTGAAGATTCAGCTGTCGGAGGTATAAGCTCTCCAAAAGGAGTAATGGGAAATGACTACTTGTCTTGATTTACTGAATGAAAGAGGAATCTGGTTGAACTTTGTTACGTTCATGTCCATTCATTCTTCATTTAACACGTAGACTGAATGTCCAAGATATTTGTACAGATGCATATGGCATCATGACTAAGAGCCAAGTGATACTGAAGGATGAATATGTAGTAAGCAAAGAACACCCTGAGTTGGAAGATCCATTGTTGGCTTTTAGAATGTCAGAAGACAGATGTTGAGCAGCACATTGCTGCTTGTCCAGAGGCAGAAAAATCTTTGTGATATCTATCCAGAAGAGGTTGATGGTATTGGCATGGAGGAGTAGTCAGTTAAGCCCAACGGGCTAGAAAACTGCCAAGTGCAAGCTACAAATAAACACAACCTGATAAGTCAGTGCTGGGCTCTGGACATCTGTGAAGAGCAGCAAGCAACCATTTCATTAGACAGAATGTGAAACAGTAACATATGCTGCCCAGAATTTTTGAATGTGTGTAGAGGATTTGTGTTGAGAGAAGTTCTGAAAGGATTTGCAAACTGAAAAGGAGTGGCATGTCCCACCCCCCTACGCCCCGGAGAACAAGTCAGATGAGCCGATGAGATAGCAAAGCAAGCTGCAGTCCTGCGTAATAGGCAGCAAATGCTGGAGTTAGTGAAAACCATGAGTGAAAACCACATTAAGGACCTTAATGTGGGAGGGAATGAAATGCCTGTACACTGACTCAGTTACCACAGATAGGGTGCAAGAAAACATTACCTAGTGATCAACTGCAGAAGCAATAAATCCAGTTATCTGGAAACTTTTATATCCAACCACAAAGCTATTCAAAGGGAAGTGGAGGCAGGATTCCAATTCAGCTGCATCTTCTCACAGAGAAAAGCATGAGAAACCCTAGAAACATTTAGAAAAGTACAAAGGTTCAACAGGTGAAAAACTTTATTTTTTTCAGTACTGGCTTGGAGAAGCAAATTGTAGGCAACTAAGCCTGATTACAGAAAGAGAGATGAGATGTGTAGGCTTTATGTGTATAGTAGACAGAAAAGAATAAAAATGCTTGTTAGAAGTATTGAAAGATAGAAGTGGTCTCCTGTAAGAAATCAGCAGGAGCAGCTTTGGTATCTTGATGCTTAAGACGTAAAGAAGAGAGGAGAGATTTACAAAGGAGGGAATGACTGTGCTTTGTACCAGATGGGAACAACTAGAATGATACGGAAAGGTGGGCTGTACTGTGCTGTACTCTGCATTTCAACAATGTATTCTCTCAAGAAGGCTTCTAAAAATTCTGTCAGATATGTTCCCAGCCAAATCCATTGCTTTTTCTTTTATTGTTCCATCAGACTTGACCAGTCCTGAATTCTCTTGTATTTCTTGTGAGCTCCTCAGTGGCTTGCTCTAAGTGCCACCTTAAAAACTGCTGTTTACAGCCGAGTGTTCTTTGAGAAAGACACATAGTGAAATAAACCGTAGAGCAGTCTGTGAGCAAATGAATGTAAGAAAAGCAACTTATTGCAACTTTGGTCACTTAGAACAATAAAAGATTAGTGACTGTTCTATTTAAGACTTTTTTCAACACATTTGAAGTCCAAGGTAATTAAGAAAAGCAAAGCAGATACAAGCTTATTCTTAACCTATTTTTCTTCCCATTGTACGTGGATCAATACTTTGGTAGCTTAGCCTGTGTTCCAGGCACATCTTCTAAATCTTCAGCAAAAGCACCAGCCACTGGCAGTATCTACACGTAATTTAAAATCTCGTTCCAAATTACTTAGGCTGGTACTAGAAGGAAGTATTAATGTCATCAGTGTGCAATGTACACCTTTTGGCAACTGTTCTACCTGAGAAGATCAGGTTAGATATATGCTACATGACTCTAATGAAGTAGTACTGAGACAAATGGTAGTTAGCCTTAATATGGATAAATCTTCTGTAATTTTAGATCTTTGAAATCCAGTTATTCTGGACTTTTTACCTCAGTGCTTTCACAGCCTTTCTATATTGTCCTCTTGTATTTTTCTGTGTCATGCCTACAGTAATTGAAAACTAGTTTTGCTTATTTGATGGAAAATCTAGACAGATTGAAATGCAGCACATTGTGTCTCTGCTCTCTGCTGCTCTTATGTCCAGACTTTGAACAACAGCCACACAGTTTATCATGCTCGTTACGTTTTATTGTGTCTACTGCCATTCAGTTCTTTTCTTCAAAACTTATTACTTTAGAAGAAGATGTAGGTTATCTAACAGTTTCCTGGACCATTTACAAATACTGGGTTGCAAAATACTATATGTAAGTGCACTCAGAACAACAGATTCAATAGGATAACTCGACTTTTTAGTACTTTTAATACTTTTTTCCCTTTTTTCTCCTCCCCAAAATAAAATCCCCAAATCTCCTATTCTGCTTCTGACTTCTGCCGTATCTCCATCCACCTTTTCTATCTTTTATGTACTTAATTGTACTGTTTCCCTCCTTTTGGTGCACAGAGTGATCAAATTAAACAGGTCAGTATGTAATCAAGATAATGTTGGACTTTGTTCTATATATTTCAGTTAAAGCTGACCACACATTCATTGCTTATGGTCTGATTTAGATAATTAATAATAATTAATAGATAATAATTTTATTTTTTTAAATCATACTGTTTTCATGCTGCATGGAAGAAATTTGGAGATTGATATTCTCCCTTCCAGTCCTTGTTTTCAACATCCTAAATTGCAGGTTTTGTGGTGATACTATAGAAATAGTTGGAGAAGGCTGCATGGTCTCCAGAACCTAATGCAGGAGATCAGTTCTCTGCCCCTTCCTCTCCTGTTTATATTTTTTTGCAATCTGTGAAATACAATGCAGCTTTGCAGTCGTGCTGATGCTGTTCAGCCTCCCCTCTTGTGTATTTTATAGGAAACAAAACCCAATTGGTTTTTCTGGATTTATTCTTAAACAATTAAGAACAGAATAAGACCAGAAAAGGGAAAAAAAAGATAATGTTTGATGAGCAGATCAAATGCACAAAATGATAACTTGAGGTTTATCCAAAGGACGTTTTCCTTTACCCAGACATGCTTTTCCTACTTGTTGCTGTCATGATTGATTAGTGAAGCACCAAACAATCCATGTAATTATTCACCAAATGCAGACCATCTGGAGTTAGGAATTTGCAGTCTCTTTCTAGAAATGTATCTGCACTGGGTTTGCTGTACTCTTTTGAGCCTAGTACTTAATCACCACATGTGGGAGGTGTTAACTAGGGAATTGCCTTTCCAGTCTAACTACATTATCATTTATATTGTGCTGTAAATGTCCATAACATTTAAGATGCTTTGCAAAGGGTTAGAATTGTAACACACATAATGGCTCGTACCCCAAAGAGCGTAGAGTTGAAGTGCACAAGTGGGTACCATAAAATAAAAGGCAAATGATGAGGGGAGAGTGGCTGCTAGAGAGGTAAAGGAACAGATGTCAGAAATTTTTTGTAGGAGGAGGTGAGTGAGGAGGAGGGAAGCTGTTCCCATGTGAAAGATGATCTAAAATGGGGAGTGGGCGAAGGAAACAAGTTGGAGTTTCTTACAAGTATGTCTGCTGTCCTATCAAGAAGTGTTTGCGCTTTTGAAAGCATGGCCAAATTTGACAGGAAAAATAAACCTTTTAAACATACCAGTGTAAAAAGAAACGTAAAACCCCTGCCCATTGCATGTTCTGGACATACTATACATTGCAAAAGTAACTCTATCACCAAAATAATGCATGTCGTGCAACCAGAATCTCTCCAAAAACTTGTAAACTCATCATAAACTGCATCTCTGCTCCTCCGGAGATCAGGCAAACCAACCCAGCCTGAAGAACGACCTGAAGGTCAACAACTTGGACAGGAGGGTCAACAGTCTGGCTTAGTGGACATGACACAGGAAAGCAGGAGGCTTGTTCCTCGGCTGGGGATAAAACAACGCGTGCAGGATTCTGGCCATCTTATAGTTAAACCCGGGATTGCCCACATTTTTCACTGTGGTACTTGACATATGCCCAGTGATGACTGGGAATGACACACCTTAGTGATACGGTCTTTTTGGTTGAGACTTTAGAAATGTATTGCTTCAATATCCAGCAGAGACAGCTCTATCATTATTGTTAAAGCTATAAATACGCTTTCTTAAGGAATCATTAAATATGAAAGGACATCTATGATTGGGATAATGTCTCCTGGTTGGGGGAACATCCATGCTGCTTCATGCACTTGTTAGTTTCTGCAGAGCTGTTTGTACAGCTCTTATGATGCATATAGTGAGGCTGTTGTCTGTATAGTCTGAAGTAACAAAAGCCAACTTGTTTATCAGTATTTCTGTATGATATATGGCCTTCCTTCCAAGACACAAAAATAACTTCATTTTAAAAAGAGAGGAGAGGGATAGATTTGTTGCATATGCAGTTTTCCTCCAAAGGTATGCCACAATGCAAACATATGGGCTGCATCTCTTTATGCTAATAAACATTATAATGCCATGGCCTGTTCTCTGGCAGAGCTTATAACTATGTGACTAAGCTCTTCTCCTGGTATAATCTGTCCTTGCTACTTACAGAGAATGGACCTTGTCCTCCTGCTGAGCCATGCTGTCGCATTGTCTGGGGGAGCACTATTTGGTACGGACCAAACTCATGTCAGGCATCATGCTAACAATTAAACAATATAAATTGTGATGGTCTAGTGCTGAAATTCATGCCCTGTTTAGACACGCAGTACACTTGTACAGATGTAACAGCAGCAGCTAGCTAATTCAGAACGATTTTTAGACAGCAGATGATAACCAGGAAGCCTCCCCAGCATACCTGAATTTCTCTGGTTTCTCACAAACTGTACTGGAGGAATGGAAGCCATGGAACAGGCTGAAATACTCCATCTCCTATTGGGATGTCAGCTACTAGCCATATGTTGCCCCTTTGATTGTGTCTGGTTCTCTCTTTCATTCACTGTGATGCACTTTAATCTTGTCCTTAAATAATTTGTCATCCCTTCCCAGTTTATAGCATCTTGAGTATGTTCTCAACAATCTCCATCCTGTATCAAATTAATTAAAAATAGTCATGAATACTAATCTCAGATCCGTGTGGAATCAGTCTTGATGCTGGGCCACAGATAGTTACTTAGCTAATTTTTGTAACCAGTGCATACGGCAAATGAAGGGGCAGGAAAATTAGGTGAGGAATGATTCTCTCCATTGATCCTGTAATTAAGAAAAGGTGAGAAGCAGTAAATATCACCAAAGTTGTCATATAGACTGAGCAATGTTTTACATTCTATCACACTTATTCCCATTCTGTCTCTCTGAGCAGGCAGCTGCTAGACTTAACTTCAGTAAGATAATGTCAGAAAACAGAAGCAAAATATTTTGATCTGGGGACTACAGATCTGTGGGTGGTGTAAACGGTGGCCTCCTTGTAGTTCAGAGACGAACCAGGAAGAACTTTTAGAAGAGTGAGAAGCTAAACTATGCTGTTACCAAATTAATGTGCTATTCTTTCTTAGATCAATAAGGGGTTCATTATAGTCTCCAGTGGAGTCAAAATTTCCTTCTCAGTACTTAAATCTCTACCAGATTAACAGAAAAAGACTCAAAAAATCACTTGCTGTACGTTTTTGGAGACTAGATATATTGGATTGGTGTATCCCACTTAGCCACATCCTAGCTGCATATTGGGTAAGACTCAAGCATTCACTGGGTTTTCCACTCCTTGGTGCCTTGATTTCTACTAAGTGGGAATCTTGACATATGGAACGGATAGAAATCCTCGTCTGCTCTGAGCTTGTCTCTAGTCTGCATGATCACAGGACATCTGAGAACATCATGGTACATATCCATACATCACTTTAGATGCAGCCTAAGAAAACTGCTGTCTTCAGAATGAAAGAGGTAGACACCAATACATGGAGAAGCCCATGTACTTCCCATAACAATTCAGTCTTTTTACCTGGAGATACTGCTGTTTCATAAATGGTCTAATGCTTATTTTCCTACATGTCACAGGAAGGTAGTCTTTCAACACATTAGGAAAGTGCTTTAACCAGGCTGAACAGTAGTATAACATGCAGTAGAAAGATGGTGCGAACCATCTGGTGACACCTTGTCTGATTCAGACCATTCTTTTGTAATTCATACCATTTTTTCATTAAATTAACACAGGTCCAGCACAAAAAGGAAAGAGGGGAAAGAGAAAGGAAAGTGAAAAGGGAAGAGAGTCTTAGCCTCAGTCTTCTAAGTAAGAGGAGCCCCACCTCTGTTACTTACCCCTCCAGGATATTTCTTCCCTAATACATTTAAAAGTCCCATATGCTAGGGAAACAGACCACTGTCTGGGTTGTGTATCTGCTAAGTTGTAACAAAAGAGATTTTATAACCAGCTCTCCCGAAAACCTGTTTTAGAAGAAACTTTCATTGCACACAAATGAGGTAATGAGAGGGAAATGCCCTCATCTTTTCCAGAAGCACCCAGCACAGTCCTTAAAGCAAATCGCATAACTTGATCTGACTCATTCATAAAGGCGAATTTTTCTTCCCAGAACACAGTAGTATCCCTTGGAAGAAAGAAGAGTCTGTAATGTGACCTGGAATCAGTAGGCCTGTACTGCACCTTTGGTGTACCCAGTGAGCTATACAGTCACCTCGGCAAGTGATGATGAAGCTGTATGACTACTCACATTCTGTCTGTGCAGACTCTTGTAGGAGTCTGTAGTTTTCTGTGCCACACTGACACAGGCATATCAGAGGTGATTTCATGAATAAGGGGGCAACGAAGGTAAGGAAAGGTTTTTAAATTGGGACATTTTTCTGCTACATTTTAAATGAAGAGTAGTTATCAAATTGATTCGTAAACACCACCGGCCACTGGCAGTTCTTTGCTGCTTCCAGATTAAACAGAATTCAGGCCAGTGATCAAGAGGCAAAGGGTCTCTCACTCATTAACAACCCTGTGAGCCATCATTTTCCTGAGAGCACTAGGTTTTATAGGAACATCAGGAAATATGCAGTAGTCATGGCACAGTGTATGTTTAAAATGTTAATGACCTTTCTAGCTTAAATGTCTTTGAGTTACTGTAATTAGACAGTTTTTTAAAGATGTGTTCCTGGAGCAAGTTAAGCACTGTTTCCGTTAGATGTCATTCTTCAAAGACAGAATCTGAAATACGTATCTGAAGTGAAGCATCCGAACACTGTTTAGTTTACCTCAGACTTCACTGTAGCAGCCTTCCCTGAATTTAATAAGGCTGCATTAGGATGAGCAGTGCCCAGGGTAACCTGAATCAATGAAAAGCAATTTAATTTAGTTTATGGAAGAGCCACATTGTGTCTCTCCCCCCCGCCCCCCCGCTGATTAAATGAAAATCTTTCTTACGTATTGAATGAGTGCTCTCAGAATTGTGTATCATACTGTGATCTTTATAAATTCTTGTGTAAATTTGTGTATTTGGGTCACTGTGTGTTTGGTCGAAGATGCAAAATGAATACACTTCCCTAAGCATACATAAAGACAACCATTTAATTCACTGAAAAAATTAGGAACAAAATGGCTGAAGCACAACTGGTATAAACAGGATGGCTGTGATAATCGATGTATGTGTGCTTTTATTCTTTACAGTTCAGTAACACATTCAATGCCATATGTACAGGGCACACACTAGGAAATCCTGTCATTACTGCACAGTTTGGCTCTCTGGTGACATGGCACAGTAAAATATTCAGGGCTAGTGTCCAAAAATACAAAAGGGTTATGTCCTGTGCTGTGTGCTGATTTGAATTTCACACTGATGCCAAGGGCCAGTGTATGTGATACTTTATATGTTGATAATGTGGAAAATGACGACATCCCAGAGACACCCTAACCTCTCAAGCTGAAGAGTGACCTCGTTAGGTCACAGAGGAAAACTTTGAAAAGACTTCTACATCCAGGATCAGAGTCAAGATACATACACGAGACATGTTCTTTAACATAACAGTAAATACCGTCTTTGAATACTGTGCATTAATCAAGACAACGAAGGGTGGGGCTGTACATCACCATACAGGCATATGGCACAGCGCAAATTAGTGTTCACAGCAGAGGTCACTAACAGAAACCATCCTTTGCCACAGGTACAGAAGCTGTGTGTTTTAGTCCTCTTTGAACTACAAATACTCAGAAATTGTGCCAGGATGTATGTTGCACTTTTATTTCATGTTTATATTTGATCTCATCTTTCATGGCTATTTCATATATTCTGTTTTTCATATTAAGGTTTCTTACAGCAGTTTGAATCTTCTTGAGGTGTAGATTCTAAAATCAAATGCCTGAGTATGGAGGTCAGCATTTGTTATTCTCTGCTTTGGACTGTCTGTGCTAACATTTAACAGCAAAATGTAAGTGTACAGGATGCAGCGCTATTAAGAGTTAGTTCTTCTGGCCTAGAGGGCATCTGTACTTCATTTCTTGCTACCAAGGCAACAGTTTAGCTTCAGGCAACAACTCATAAAGTAACTGAATATGCTAATAAGATCAAGCTTCTTCAGAAAATAAAACTATGTCACCCTGTGATTAGTTGTAAGAGTGAATTAATACCAGAATTGCAAAGCTAAACATAATCTCTATAACACCAAATTTACTTCTGTCTCTAATAAACTGAGTTCATGTTTGAGAGACAAATTAAAACCCAACAAGCTGAACTGCTCTAGCAGTAGAAAAAAGGTCAGGAGGAAGGTGAGATTTATTCAAAGAGATGCCCATACTTTTCTTAGAAGTATGCTTATAGGGACAATATATCACCACTGTATTCAATGTTTGTTCATCAGAAATTATGTCACAATTCAGAGTACATAATTCCAAATGTTGTTAACATCTGTACATACTATAAACAACTAATGCATCGTCTAATAATACCTTCTGCTGTTTGGAATTGTTATGGACTAAGTTTGATCAGCCATTTTGGAAGACATACAAGTTTCATGCATCATGTATGTCTGGCCTGATTCTCTGTTCTTCTGCTATAAAAGTCACGGGTAGAAAATGGCAAAAAACTGTACAACGTGCTGGGAAAAGGTAATCGAGTTAAATACAAAATAATGGGCTGGAATACCACACTGTGTATGTGCATGAAAAAGATAGCAGTACTTATCTGGGAAAACAAATCCCAGTAGGTATTTACTGATGAAATTGATTTGTGAGTCAGTCAGAGCTTTTATTGCTAACATGCCATACAAGCCACACTGCTCATGAGTCTCTAATTTTTTTCCATTTTTTTTGCGAAGATGACCTTCCAAACCAGTCCTGTGCAGGACTTGAGCAATGTTTGAGAGATGCCATGGGCAGCCCTTAGGGAAGCCTGAGTACTGGGGAGAGAGCAACAGTGTGGTGTGTTTGGTGGTGGTGGTATGGGGCTGCTTGTTGGAGGATGTGGAAGGATCCCAGTGCAGTGGCAAAACCCCAGGTAGTGTGCTGGTGGGGACTCTGAGCTAGTGCTACGTGCTGGCTGGATTCTGGAGGCAGGAGACTGGAAGGCCAGGGTGCAGCAGGGCTGTGGGTCATGCAAGATCACAGTGTAACATGGAGAGCTTCAGGGAGCACTGGGAGGCTGGACTGCAGGGAGTGGGGAAATAAGACTGAGATGTAGCCTTATGGTTGGTCTGCAGAAAGGTACTTGAAATTCGTGTTTGGTTTCCACTAAGGTAAATATTTCGCAACCCTGCTTTACAGATTGTATTTCCATGGCTAGACAGAAGCATTAATGAAGAGCTTTCAAATTTCTGAAGCCTATTTATATAATCCTAACAGCCGTCAAGGTTTATATTAGCAGCTATTCTGTATGAAGAAGCAACTCTCAGTAAAAGAAGGGCATAGTACAAACAAGCTCACATCCACCCCAAATTACATGAGCAGGCAGTGACGTCCTCTTAGCATTAGCAAGTACCTCAAAGTTGGAAGGCTTCTTTTGGGTGCAGATTTGGTAGAGCTCCCCATGAAAAAGGCCTTTTAAGCCATCACACTAAATGTGATGGTACAGTCATTTCCTAAGTCAATGACTCCCTGGCCTCCTACACAGCAATTGCAGTGCTGAAGCCTTCTCCTGTTTTACTCCAGCTGCTGCTTCCTTTTGCATACTTCTGCCTGCATATTCCATGGAAGAAGATCTTAATGACCTTTACTTTTCATATGTCATTTCAGGTAGAGCTAAGGCAAAGAGAGCAGTCATCAAATGAAAGAACATTGTTGTATATGTGTGTATATATATATATATATATAATGGTTTTCTAGACTCTCTGTATCAAGCTACTGTTGTCTAGAACTACAATCCAGCTTGATGGCTCCCATCCTCTCTTACTTTGCCCCATGTCTTCTGCAATGAAAGAAAAAGTGCTTTCAGAGACAAGCAATATTTCCATCAATAAAACAATTGGGACAACTTTTCAGTATGCCCAATTCTTACTCTGCTTTACTGGACACTAGAAGAAAAAAACAAGAGAACTCTGGGTCATGCCCTTTGGAGCTCTTTTCCCATCCTGTTTTATCTAACAAACCTGAGTAGAACTTTGTAGGAGTAGGTAGACAAATACAATAAAACGTAATAGCACAGATACAACAGGGACAGATGGTGCAGAGTGTGGGCTGAATGTTCATGCTCCCTTTCTTCTTTATGGGAAAACCTTAAACAGTCACCAAATAGCAGAAAAGTACTAAGAAAGCTGAACAGCAAAAGAGAGGCAGCCAACTTCTGAAAATATAGTTGAAATTTATAATTATGTTCAACCAGCATCTCAGTATACATACTCATCCTGGGAGACCTACCATGTTACTTTCTGAATATCATCATCCATCTCAGCCTGGCCTCTACAGAAGGATCCAAGCTCTGAATAATTCACCTTCCCTCCACGTAGAGTTTGTGCTAATGCTTTCATCATGATGTTTATATGAGAACATCCGTATAGAAGATCCACGTCTCTCCTCACCTGGGATTTCCCATTCAGAACCTTCTTTAGTCTATTCAGCATACAAACGTATTTTCCAACTCTGTATGAGAAGCCTATCCTAATTTGTTTTGTGGTTCCTTCTGGTCAAAGAACAGTTCTAGGAGAGATATTCATTAAAGACTCTTCACACCAAATATTGTCCTCATTCAATCAGACACAATTCTGTGGACCATACTATGCAACAATTTTTTTCAGATTCCTTCTGCTCTCCTTCCAACCTTTCCTTCTTTTTGGAGTGGAGCTTAAGCATCACCTTTCATAAGCTCTTCATGAAGTCCCAGACACTTTCAGTCTACTGCGGTAAACAGAAAGTATCCCACTTTTTAATCCCTGAAATGAATTTGAGATTCTTATATTTGATTCTTCTGAAAATTCTCCAAGTGACTAAAAATTCTCATAGTCACTGTGTCACAAAATTTTAACAGGAAGCCTGTGACTAGTATAATTTACAGTGCCCTTTGGTACTTGACAAAATGTGACTATAGTAGAGAGATCATCAAAACATTTGCCTGTGTTTTCTTCTGGTTTACCCCACAGTAACTAGATTAGAGGAATTTGTCTTTCTTTCTTACAGAGATCCGTCTCTGTAGCCAAATCAGTTGTTCTGGATACGACCACACTGAGGATCATAAGGAATGATTCAATTAACCTTCCTTTGAAAAGTTTGTTGGTGGCATGTGAAATTAACCCATAACAGCTAAATTAGTAATTCTCTTCATCCTGTTCTAGTTTCGACTTCTAATGAAGTGGCTCTCCTAAAATAAACCTATGGATTATGGATGAAGAAAATACTAAAGTATTTATTTTGCCCCTTTTGGAGAGATACATATTTCCTCTTATCACAAATCCTTTGCAAAAGAAAATAACACTTTCATTTCAGTAGGAAAACAAAGATAGCTTCAAAGAGGGGATGTGAAGTTGAACACCAGAAGAAAGCTAATTATTGAAATAAACAAAAAAAATCCTCGTTCAGAAGCCAAAGTTTTTTATAATATGTTGGCGTGGGGTATTTTGGATTGTTTACTCTGTCTTGATTCCAAGACTCTAGATAATATGTGCATGTTATATAGAATGTATTTATACCTCATTTTTTAACTGAAGGGGAGTGATCTTCCTCATTTAACTCTTTATGTATATATTCCTCTTGATATATGATAACATACCTGTTGTTTTTTTGTTTTTTTTCAATAATTAAAGTTTCCTGTGATGTTAAGTGTTAAGCAAGGGTCATCTTGGTTTTTTGCATTGTTCTGGTTCAGAATTGGACCAGCATCTGTTTAGAGATGAGAAGAGTGTCGAATTTTGGACATGAAGATTTTAGTAATTTGAGTTGCTACTGATTTGCATGCAGAGACAAGATTATTGGATAAATGAAAATTTGACATTCATCTTCTCATATAAACAGAATGATTTATTCTTTAAATCAAAGTAACCTACTTTGGTTACTGTTAAAACCTTCTTTCATTTTTTTCAACATCTGATGGAGGTGGGTTTTTTCTTTAGCAAAGGAATTTTATGTTCAGTGAGTTCAAATTTACTGAGTCCTGACCTTAGAAATTGCAATTTCTGCCTAGCAAGTTTTATTTCTGAAAATAAAGGTTGACTGCCAGTAGAAACCATGGGTAAATCTTAACAGATGGCAGTACATGCTGCAATTTTATGATATTCCTGCGCATGACTGTATATACAACTTAGGCTGCATAGTTGGTAGGATGTGTGCAATTCAGTATTAATATATATTATGTGGGATTAGTTCTGCCTAAAATGAAGAGCTTGTGTGGACTGACATGGTGACACAAATGCATGTTTTCTTACATGTGTCTGAGCCTTGGACAAAATTGCATGAAGCCTGACATTCAATCCAAGCTGTGTGAGTGTACGATGCTTCCTGACGTGGCCCTAGTGATTGGGGCTGACGTGTTTCCAAGATGATTCATGTACACATGTACATGAGCTGAGCCTGTCATAAAGGTTGTTTATGCCGAGATATATATACAGATGGACAGAAGCATCTGTGGAAAATTTGGTCAACAAGAGTGCAAGTAAAGACCAAGGGATAATTTGGTACTGAGCTATTTGCCCTTTTTAAGGAATGTGACTTGTTTGGTGCCGCCGGGATTCCGTTATGTTCTGTGTCCCCAGCACAAGGTTGGGGTAGTATGAAATTACCTTGTGTGGCCTCTGAAAAGATTCTTTTGCAACAGCTCTGCTACTTGATTAGTTGGCAAGATCCTACTGTACCGCATATTGTGGCAGCTGGACCAGAACGACTGTATATCACTCGCTTTTGTTCGTTGGGAATGATTTCTGGCTGGCCATGAAACAAGTTGGATCTGACTTGCCAAGCTAAAATATAATCACTCTTGAACTCCAGAGGAAACTTGGGTAGATTTTCAGAATATTCTCAATTCAGCAGTCAAGTGTGTCAAAGTTTTTTGTTTCGTGAAATATGAGGGAACGCTGAATACAGAAAAACAGATATTAGTTGAAAATAGCATGAAAATTCTAATGTGTATGGAGGAGAAAAGGTTTAAAGTGTTTAAATAACCCCTCTGCAAACCAAATAGTTGCTGACTAGCATAAAAGAGTCAATTACAGCTTGCTTTCCAGTAAGTAAGACCTTTTTAATACCTGCAGGTGTCCAGTAGATTCTTTTGTGTCAGCTAGCCGTAAGGGGTAACACGATCCTCCACCGTTTTCTTTTGAGTGGAAGTAGACACAGTGTGTAAGGTAACAGAGAAGATTAATAGCTAGATCTTTATTGAAAAGAGAACGAACAGCACACTGAAATGCCTTTCAACTTTTTGGAAGTTCAAACTGGGCTCCAGCAGGGCTCTAATCTGCCTTTGAACTTAAACTGAAACACGCAGATCAGAGCTGCTTTGTATGTTTGGATCGCTCCTTTACAGCTGAGTTCCAGCCCCATCCTGTTGGAAACCCCCACGCCCTGTTGCTCGCTGCCTGGCGAGGTCAGGCTCGGGCTCCTCACTGCCAGATATGGCAATCAACTTTTTCTTGGCAGCTCTCTGTAAAAGCTAGTTGCCAGCTGTTTCCTCTGGCTGAATGAAGCCAGTGCTTGCTGCTACTGCTTTCTTTGGGGCTTTAATGCCTTTTATCAAGAGTTTTCTTTTTATTAAAAAGACTACTATGGCAGTGCACATAAAAAATTAAAAAAGCTTTAGGTAAGGAAGAGACTTCAAATGTTCAGTGTCATAATGAGGACAACAATGGCCAATGGATTCAGAAGCTACTCTGAGGTAATGCTTTTGCTCTTCTACTTGTGGGCCCATTAAATCATTTGCAGGGGACTGCATTCCCTCTTCTGTATCCTCACTTACACTTTTGGAGAAAGAAGGGTTTGGGTGAAAAAAGCCCTCCTCCCCCTCAATTACACTTTTTATGCTGAGATAACTCTGAACAACCTTTCTCTTGTAGACATTTCTGACCACAAGAAACTCTTCTTGAATCTTCAGATGTCCAGTGTTCTTAGAAAATGGGTTAACAGCACTAACTAAAACACTGCCAGTACGCTTTGATTCAAATATGTATTCAGATATAGCATTGCTAAATTGGACTATAAGACTCAGTTTGAGAGCCTTCTGTCAACAAATAGCTTGATGTAGAAACCATGGACCTAAAAGCTACAAAAAGTAATTTTATCAGTCATTAAGCACTTCTAGGAAGTGATCACATAAAAAACATTAGCAATGCTAGAATAGCCATCCTGCATAACAGTGTGAAAATGATTATATTTCTTCTTTATGAAAAGTGCAAATCAAAAGCCAAAACCAGAGGTGCTCTTTTACTTTGGGGGTCTGTTATCCTTCTGCATTGATTCTTTGGCCTTTGTTCTGACAAGAGCCTATTAATTATCTTTCTTATCTGTAAAGTATGTACTGAAATACAGATGCTTGCAGAAGCACTTCCTAAAATACAACATCATATTTAATTAATAAGCTAGACTTACACATGCTAATGCTATGTGTACACATATAGGCATTGTGAAATGCTTCCGTAAAAATGGGACCTATGGTCAATACCCTAGGTATGTTGTTATTGATGTAAATAGCTACCATGAAAAATGTCCACACCAGTCTACAGCAATGGTCTCGTTTTTGAAAGCTGCAGTACCATCTAATGACAGGAAACCTGTGAGTAACCAGGACCTGACCCACAGAAGGCAACTAAACAGTCATACAAAGATCTAGTTGATTCTTTAAAGTAAGTACAATGATCTGTAGATTACAACATCAGAAGCGGTCGCAGAGAATTCAGCTTTTCTTCCCTCCATAGCACTGAATTTCGCAAAAATAATTGCTGTTAGAACCAAAGTATAATTTTTATGAAAACCTCAGGTTCCTTTTTCAAAAACGACCAGCCAAGGAGATTTCACCCCAGCCCTTGACAAGTTTTTCCGATGCTTAACTACCATCACTTACAGAAAAAGCACTTTATTCCCCATCAAGACCAGTCCCTCTGCAGCTTTTAGCCAGCTGCACTCATGTCTGCTAATCCAAATGGCCTTTAACTCCTCATGTTACTACTCACAGAGAGGGGTTAAATTGCTTCTTAACCTTTTTCATTGTAAGCTAAATAGACTAAGCTTTTAGTTTTTCACTGATGCAGTGAAGAACTTTTGTAATCCTTTAAGCATTCTCATGGCTCTTCTCTACATTTTTTGCATCATTTTCATTATGCTCCTTGAATTGTCAATACCGGAATTGGAGATAATCACCCTATAACTGCAGCAGGAATGCCAAATGATGGGGTTATGCAAGCTTTCTACTCCTACGAGGTTCTCCTTGTTATGTATCCATTATTTTGCACCTGGTGATGCTATTTGACAAAGGGAAATTAGAAATATGGAGCTCTGTGTTTCTGTCTGGAAGGTATCTCTCTCCCACGCATATTGAAGGCTCTCAGTGTGCCTGAACCACTGCTGCTTAGTGTTGCGTGCTTTGCTCATAAAATGAGGCAGGGAGTCACAGGCTTTTGCAAATGGAAGAACCAATGCAGAAGGACCCATTTCTGGCATGTTTTAAACCAACAGATGTTTTAGGGACTGACGATTCAGCGTCTTCTTTTCCCATTAAAAAGCCTGACAACAAATATGTATTAGGCACTCAGCGATCTACTGGAGCTCTGATACAGTCTCACACCAAGCGATGAATTGCAGCAACGTGAAAGGTCACAGAATCACAGAATCACAGAATAGTAGGGGTTGGAAGGGACCTCTGTGGGTCATCTAGTCCA
>Ga0065711_1009478_pt1 | contig 18735 bp, 9 predicted proteins | sample Hoacrofraction12_FD_59098 | JGI IMG/M metagenome (GOLD analysis project Ga0065711, IMG submission 59098) | Hoatzin crop microbial communities from Cojedes, Venezuela - Epithelial fraction 12 v2 (version 2) | ecosystem: Host-associated > Birds > Digestive system > Esophagus > Crop | place...
TGGAAAGGGTTGCCCAGAGAGGCAGTGGAGGCCCCATCCCTGGAAACATTCAAGACCAGGCTGGACAGGGCTCTGAGCAACCTGATCTAGTTAGTGGTGTCCCTGCTCAATGCGGGGGGGTTGGACTAGATGACCTCTAGGGGTCCCTTCCAACCCAAAACTTTCTATGATTCTATGATTCTATGCATGGCATGGAATCGAACACCTTGTTGGTCAATATCGGGTCACCTGTTCTGTCCGCCCCTCCTCACAAGTACGAACCCTTCTGACTCCTCACTTGCGGGACCTAAGAGGTCTATTGGTGGCCTTGGCTGCTATAGTGATAACTATAAACAGGGGCCATTTTCTGCATTCCTTTCCTACCGTTGGCTCAGTGTAGCTATAAACATTAGGTGCTATCAGCTTGGGAGCTGACAGTGTCTGTAAAATATGCAGCCAGCTTCAGAAAAATGCAACTACTTAGAAGAACTTCAGAAAAAAAGAAAATCAGTTCTGTTTTAACCAAATCCTGGACAGACACCTTCTGTTCTTGTCTGCATTGTGGTCTTGAATGTATTATATTCATGTTCCCGATACTTAGACCATTTTATAAGACCAGTACACATTCCACTTTGTATTGTTATTGTTATTGTTATTGTTATTGTTATTGTTATTGTTATTGTTATTGTTATTAATATTTTTACTAGCATTATTAATGTTGCTATAATTAGAGATTAACAAGGCACCTTACTGCATAAACAGAATTCAGGCACGCCAGGAAGTGTTGGATTAGAAGCTCAGTATGTAATTTCATAAAATATTGTGACAAAATCAGACTTAACAAATATTAGAAAATATATAGCTGAGCATAATTCGAAGACTGTATTTGCTATTTTAGTAAGATTTTCTGAAACAGAATGACAAAGCTTTTAAACTGCATGCTTTACCATGGAAGTAGACAGTTTTATAGAACTTGTATGCTACAGTTCTAGCTTTTAACATGAATAGATACCACCTGTAAGAAATTTCAAGCATTATAACAGAACTTTATTACTATGCAGCATTATAATATGCCCTGCAGCGCCACCAAACAACTGTATCAAATAATCTGTATTTTTGTTCTTTCCAACCTTAAGATTAACGCATTTACACAGTTCTCAATTTTAAATTAGGGGCAAAAAGATAAATAAATATGCCTCTCAATAGAATGCAAAAATTGCTTCATATATCTTACGGCTTCGTAAAACTAGCATGGGATGTAATATATTCAGTTCAATTGTGCGTTATTGCTGCTCTGCTACACTTAGATATAAGCTGAATTAAAGTTGTAGCTTTTTTAGTTCAATTAACAGAAGTATTGGTTTCATGATGTTTGTTTCCACTTGGTTCACTGCTCTTCTGTTCCAAAGAATGAATGAATCCTAAAAGAACTATATTCCATGGAATTCTAACCTTTCATTATAATCTGAATAGTTAGTTGTTAAAGTTTAATAATAATGCTGATTCATTCTGTAGGGATATTTAAACTTTAGAAATGAAGCAATGTTATATGCATGTCAAAATAAACCAGTTACATTTCAGATGAATTATCAAGTTTCTCTCATAAGGATTAGTTTAAACTCAACTGTCCTTTAAATATTTGTGCTTTTGCTTTAAATTCACCTTTCACACCCTCATATGACAATTAATAAGATGCATTAGTCTCTCAACAATCTAGTTAAGTGAATTATACTCCCTGTATTGATCTGTGGTGGGTTGACCCTGGCTGGATGCCAGGTGCCCACCAAAGCCAGGCTATCACTCCACTCCTCTGCTGGACAGGGAAGAGAAAATATAATGAAAGGCTCAAGGATTGAGTTCAGGACAGAGAGAGATCACCCACCAATTACTGTCACAGGCAAAACAGACTCAACTCAGGGAAACTGATTAGTTATGAATCAAAGCAGAGTAGGGTAATGAGAAAGAAAAACAAAATCTTGCAACCACTTCCCTCCACCCCTCTCTTCTTCCCAGGCTCAACTTCACTCCCAATTTTCTTTACCTCCTCCCGCTGAGCGGTGCAGGGAATGGGGAACGGAGGTTGCAGTCAGTTCATCACACGTCTCTGCGGCTCCTTCCTCCTTAGGAGCAGGACTGCTCACACTCTTCCCCTGCTCCAGTGTGGGGTCCCTCCCACAGGAGACAGTCCTCCATGAACTTCTCTAACATGAGTTCTTCCGATGGGCTGCAGTTCACGAACTGCTCCAGTGTGTGTCCTTTCCAAGGGATGCAATCCTTCCGGAACAGGCTACTCCAGCATGGGTCCCACATGGGGTCACAAGTCCTGTCAGCAATTCTGCTCCAGTGTGGGCTCCTCTCTGCATAGGCCCACAGGTCCTGCCAGGAGCCTGCTCCAATGTGGGGTCTCCACGGGGTCACAACCTCCTTCAAGCACATCCGCTTGCTCTGGCATTGGGTCCTCCACAGGCTGCAGGTTGATATGCACTTCACCATTAACTTCATGTGCTGCAAGAAGACATCCTGCCTCACCATGGTCTTGAATTCTTTTGGGGGTACTGGTCGAAAGCTGGCTGAACATGAGCTGGCAGTGTGCCCAGGTGACCAAGAAGGCCAACAGCATCCTGGCTTGTATCAGGAATAGTGTGGCCAGCAGGAGCAGGGAGGTGATCATGCCACTGTACTCGGCACTGGTGAGGCTGCACCTCAAGTACTGTGTTCAGTTTTGGGCCCCTCACTACAAAAAGGACATTGAGGTGCTGGAGTGTGTCCAGAGAAGGGCAATGAGGCTGATGAGGGGTCTAGAGAGAAAGCCTTACGAGGAGCGGCTGAGGGAACTGGGACTGATTAGTCTGGACAAGAGAAGGCTGAGAGGAGACCTTGTCGCTCTCTACAACTGCCTGAAAGGAGGTTGTAGTGAGTCAGGTTTTGGTCTCTTCTCCCAGGTAACTAGTGACAGGACAAGAGGAAATGGCCTCAAGTTGCATCAGGGGAGGTTCAGACTGGATATTAGGAAAAATTTCTTTAGTGAAATAGAGGTGAGACATTGGAACAGGCTGCCCAGGGAAGTGTTGGAGTCCCCATCTCTGGAGGTGTTCAAAAAACGTGTAGATATGGCACTTCAGGACACAGTTTAGCAAGCATGGTGGTGTCGAGTTGACGGTTGGATCTGATGATCTTAGAGGTCTTTTCCAACCTTAATGATTCTATGATTCTATTCTGTTCTATGATTCTCCACGGGCTGCAGGGGAATGTCTCCTCCAGTGCCTGGAGCACCTCCTCCCTCTCCTTCTTCACTGACTTTGTTGTCTGCAGAGTTGTTTCTCTCACATATTTTCTCTCCTCTCTTCTGGCTGCTCTTTCCCCCAGGAGGTTGGTTGTTTTTTTTTCCATTCTTAAATCTGTTGTCTGAGAGGCACTGCCACCGTTGCTGGTTGGCTCAGCCTTAGCCAGCAGCGGGTCAATCTTGGAGCCGGCTGACACTGGCTCTATCAGGCACAGGGGAAGCTTCTAGCAGCTTCTCACAGAAACCAACCCTGTAGCCCCACTGCTACCAAAACCTTGCCATGCAAGCAAAATACACTCTGTTTTTGTTAATAAATTCTTCAGTTTGTACTTCATTTTTGTATATTGCATACAAGTTACTTTTAACAGTACAGGCTTCTTAATGACTTTTTTCTTGATTAATTGGTAAGTTATTTTATACCTAATGCACTTTATAGCTTTTTAGTCCATGTATGAAAGTAAATCAAATTACTAAGTTCAGAAGGAAGTGGTTTTGACTGTATCTGGAAACACTATTTAATTTTTTAAATTTTTTTAGAATTTAAGTACAACATTCTGTACTTCCAGCAGAACCATGTCTGAAGAAAACTACACAAGGGTACCTAAAATAAGAATGAAAATATGAAGCTAAATTGTAATACAACTTCTAATATTTGATTAAAATATCGTGTAATTTCACAGGCTTTTTTATGCTTTATGGAAGACTGGAATCAAGTGTAACAAGATTAGTTATCTTAGATATGCCACCAATCTGTGAAAAAAGATCGTAAAGTTAGAGCATGCTGTTATTCAGACTTGCAATGCTGTGATTCTATGGGGACCATTTAGGGTTTTTTTTTTTTACTTTTAATGGGGAGGGAAAAAAGTTAAATACATATGTTTACACAAAAACATATATATGTATTCCAGGGACTTCTTTAACTAAAGAAACAGAAAATATTTGTGAATATGTTGGAAGTAAACAGAAAATAATATTAAAGTTTTTGATGTCTTTAGGGAAAAAAAAAGACAACGAATGCCAATTTAGTATACATTTTGTATACATTATCGTATTATTATGTTTCATCAGGAGCTACAACTATTGAAAAGTATGATCTCAGAACAAATATATGGATCCAGGCTGGAGTGATGAATGGCAGGAGGCTTCAGTTTGGTGTTGCTGTCATTGATGACAAGCTGTTTGTCATTGGAGGCCGGGATGGTTTAAAGACATTGAACACTGTTGAATGTTATAATCCAAAGACCAAGGCTTGGACTGTGTTACCACCAATGTCAACACATCGGCATGGCTTAGGTAAGGAAACAAAATGTTATAAAAAGACACCACGTATTTCAGATACGCAATTTGTAGTGGAAAACTCAGTACTTTTAAGCTATTGTAGCACTCTAAACGGTAGCAATAACTGATTACATTGTTCTTGTTAGATCACTAAGAATATATAGAAGGTTTTTATTATTTACCAAAATAATACTAAAAAAAAAGAAAAAAAAAAGACACAGGAACAGGGAAAGAACCCCTGAATTTACAGAGGTTAGTGAGAAAAATTTGGTTTATATGCACTGATTTTGAAAAAGGACATCTTTTTTTATCAAACAATTAAGGTATTATTTATCTTTAATCAAAAGCATTACATATTTTCCTTTATCCAGTATGATAGGAAATAAAGGCTAGAAACACTGTGTCAGTGATGGACTGATGGACTTTACAAAACATCTGTAGCAGAAGTTTCACCACGACTGAAAGCATATTTTCCCGTAGCCTGTTTTCATATAAGTTGGGTTTTGTTTTGCTTTTTTTAGTAGTATTATCCATACCACTGTCAGAATTAATCAAGACACATTGTATCCCTGTTCGGTACTCAGAAAAATTACATTTGATGGGGGCTTTTTATGTTATGCAAAAGACAGTTATATTGCTTCCTTGAAAAAATAAAAGTAGTTTTTCTATTACGTATATTGTATGTACACAGGAGGAAAAAAGCTCTAATTTATTCAATTACATAAGTAATTTTGTGATGTTTCAAAAATATTCTTTTTTATTCTTATCTGTGGAGAGATGAGATTTTCTCACTTGGAGAAAGAACTTTAGAATCCATATGACATACCCAGCAGAATGTAACCTGCATAAGGTAAAGAAAACGGAAGCGTTCATTATCTGCTCTGCTAAAATCACCTGGTGTGATAGAATCATTACAATGTCATAAAAAATAGAAATGGAAAAGACATTCTAGGTTATCATGTCCATTCCCCTGAGTCACAATCAGCAGCAAGACCATTAATGGATCGATATCTCACAAAATGATGGTGTTTTCCCTACTGCTCCAGCATTTGAGATCATAATATGCATCTGTACAGTGGCTGGCATAATGCATTTTTGCTATTAAACTTGACTTACAATAAAAGGTAGTGATGGGATTCTATGTCAAATGGCATCATGACACTAAAAACCTCTGTGATTTGAAATTGTTTCCTAAGTTTGTATTTAATTATAATGCTGCAGCAATGCACGCAACGTCTTTTTTACCAGAATCTATGAATAATTTCAATGCTATTCCCGAGGATGGTAAAATGCAAAAACTTCAGCTGTAACACAGGACAGTTTTAATAAAACATTAGGGAAAGACTGATAGAGAAAAAACTCTAAATATGTTACATCCATGTAGTGATACTACTAGAGCTGTTTGAATTGGGTTTGATATACCACATTAGAAATAGGCACCCATCCTTTAGGCTGATGTCGTTGTTGACATCAACAAAAAAAATTTCAGATGTACCTTCTTGTAACCGAAGTCACAACCATGCAACACAATTCACTTTTTTCTGTCTTCATATAATCTTCAACAGAACTATGTGTGTAGAAGTTGATATATGGAGAAATTAGAAATTGAAACATGATAGGTCTTGTAGTAAAAATATATAATGTAGGAAGTCATATGCTAGGCAGTTTCAGCCTTGTCAATGGCAGATGAGTGGAAGTTGTGGTAGTGGTGGTGTTTGGAATAAGTGGTGCTAAAGTACAAAAAAGGATAGACTGTGGGATCCAAATATTATTTCAACTAACAATGATTCTAATATTCTTGTCAAGTAGGCCATAAAAGACTATGGAATATGAAACAGTAATAAGAAGCCAGAAAGGCAGTGGCAAGCACAAATGAAATATGGGGAAGGTGAAACCTGAGAAACAGAAAGACCAAATCAAAACCAGTATAGGAAAGGCAGACAGAAACTGAAACAACAAAGAGGAAAAAAAAACATAAACCAGATTGTGGGTTATAAATTCAACAAAGAAACAGCAAAAGTAGGTGCAGAATTGCTTCATAAAAAGACTTGCAAGACTACACAGAAGGAGGTGAGAGAGAGAAAATAGGGAATCAATGACAGACTAATTTAGAACTTAGATATTAAATTCAGTGGAACTGTGGTTAAAAAAAAAAAAAAAAAAAGTAACCAAAGAAGAGATTGATGCTCAGCTTGTCTTTCTACAGTCAACAATGTAAGTGCCTCAGTGAGAAAATTAGAAAATTAGGCTTCCAGTATCGTTAAGGGAGAAGGGCATCCTTTTCATGTAGGTGTCCTACATTGTCTCACCCTTTCCATGAACTAGGTAAAGAGTGTGTAAGCTCCTATTTTAGCCTAGATTTACACAGGTAAGCCTAGACTCGAGCATTGGCTTTTGGCTTTGTAAATCTACCGATCTCACTATCCATAGTCAAACGTGTATTAGCAAGATGACATTGTTGAAGGAAGAATAACAGGGCATGGTATTACCTCACAAACTCCTATGCAGCTTGGAGTGAAGGCAGGTTACATAATTTTCCTCCTCCTCTCTTGGAAGAGAGAATTTTGCAGTTGTATTTTCTGAGTGAAAGTGCTACAAATGCTATAAAAATATTAATTGCTGATGGGAAAGCCTTATATTTATTTAGATAGCATATAGGCCTAGGGTATATACAGTTCACTCTACCCAAAGTGAGTGGTCCCAGAGGACCTAAAGAGTTTCTGAGCCTCAGTTTACACAGTGGGTTATGGCTTCAATCCATTGTTCTGAACCAGCAAAATGTGTAACGTAAATGTATTCTTAAGGGATATGCTTAAAGACAGGTAAATACCCGCCTTGTGATTGCCATGAAACGGGTATGTGCGGGAATGAATATCTATAAAACTAAGTTCAAGAATCAGAAGTGGAAAAGAAAGACAGGAAATTCGGGAGTTGTAGGATAAAACATCCCAGAATACCTTTGATATTGATCACAAAAATATCAGATGGCTTTATGTGTTTGCACAAAGATCGATTTCTATAATTCATGAAAAGAGAATGACCCACACTGCTGCTTCGTCCCTGGGGAGGAATAACCCCATGCACGAATACAGGCTGGGGGCGGACCTGCTGGAGAGCAGCTCTGTGGAGAGGGACCTGGGTGTCCTGGTGGATGACAGGTAACCATGAGCCAGCAGTGTTGCCCTGGCTGTCAAGAAGGCCAATGGGATCCTGGGATGCATCAAGAATAGTGTGGCCAGCAGGATGAGGGAGGTTCTTCTCCCCCTCTACTCTGCCCTAGTGAGGGCCCATCTGGAGTACTGTGTCCAGTTNTGGGCTCCCCANNTCAAGAAAGATGAGGAGCTACTGGAGAGAGTCCAGCGGAGGGCTACGAGGATGGTGAGGGGACTGAAGCATCTCTCCAATGAGGAAAGGCTGAGGGAGCTTGTCTTGTTTAGCCTGGAGATGAGAAGGCTGAGAGGGGACCTAATAAATGCTTATAAATGTCTGAAGGGTGGGTGTCAGGGAGATGGGGCCAGACTCTTTTCAGTGGTGCCCAGCAACAGGACAAGGGGCAATGGGCACAAACTGAAGCACAGGAAGTTCCACCTGCACATGAGGAACAACTTCTTCACTTTGAGGGTGACGGAGCACTGGAACAGGCTGCCCAGGGAGGTTGTGGATTCTCTTTCTATGGAGATAGTCAAGAACCGCCTGGACATGGTGCTGTGCAGCCTGCTCTAGGTGACCCTGCTTCATCAGGGGAGTTGGACTAGATGACCGACAGATGTCCCTTCCAACCCTTAACATTCTGTGATTCTGTGTGATTCTGTGATTCTTAGGCCCAGTTTGATTTTCCACTTCCACGCTTACTGCTCTAGAATCCAACACATGAGGCAGAGGGAAGGAAAAAAAAAAGATTGGCTGGGGAAAAAACAGGGATAGCTCTGTATTTTTTAAGTAATAATGAGAAATGTCAATAGAGGAAAAGATTGTAGAGAAACTGAAATACCAGTTAAAAAGCTGCTAAGTTATGTTACAAAGAAAATAGGTAAAATCAGAGCTAACAAATCCAAAATAAGATAGGACCAAGATTGGCATGATTACCCTGCTTTTGATCCATAAATAATAATGGTACATAAACACATATATGTGCATATCAGTTCAAATATGTGATACATGTATGCATATATATAAAAATGTATACATGCATATATGTATATGTCATATATACCATGATCTACATGTGTGTTTGTAAATATCTACACACACGTATCTAGTTAGTCTAAACTTACTGCATCTTATTCCTGTCGATGTTGTGATTCATAGCACTATGAATGCTATGGTCTGTAATATAGGACTAGCAGCATTTTTCAGCTTGTGAGTTATAAACTACCCTTGACTTTTCACAAAGTAAATTCAGCCAGTTCACCTGCATTGGAAGGATTCATTTATTTCCAAATCTATGTGCCTGTAGAAAAACTGTGGGTCCTTTCCTTGCATTGTCAGCAGTTATAATGTATTCAATGTCCAAGCATGAAGAAGTTTAACTGATAGCTGAAACCCAAATGCAGCTGTGTACTTAAGCCATTACATCCCTGAAACTGATAATAATAGGGAGGTTTGAAAGCTTATTGAATACTTCATTCCTCTTAATCATTTTACTTTGAATAGATGACCATTTCTGAAATAATACAAAAGCTTAAAGTCAATGCTTCTAGTCATTTAAATGTTCTCCTCTGCACTTTAAGTACAAGATACTGACTAAAGTATTATTTACTAAATTAAGAGGTGCAATTAACTTATTATGGATGTAAATTTGCACTAAATGCTAGTGACAAAAATGATAATCCAAAACACTGACACCAGTTAAGGTGGAAATTTACAATACAGATATGGAACTACAGATTTACAGAACTATTGTTGTGATTCTTGTTGAGGAATATACATATTAAAATTTACAGAGAATGTAAATGCATTTAAATGTCTTACAAGTTTTAAAGGTAATAAATATTACATAAAGTTTAATAAAGTAAAATGCTTACCCAGCAAGATATTTTTGATTGGTTGTTTTGAGGGGGAAAAGGAAGGTTATTTTGCTTTGTCTTGACATAGAGAATTGAATTATCTGATAATGATAATTAAATTCTGCCTATTCAATGACAAATTTTGGAGTTTTCTTGAACTTTAAAGAAAATAATTTTCTATTCATTCTGAAAAACTTCTAGAAATGCTAGGCCAAATTTTCATAGTTTTGAGTGAAATCTGAATGGATGATTCCACCTAGCGATTTTCAATATCCCACAAAAATAACTATGTGCAGACTTGCACATGGACAGAGTTGTGTCATTAAATCGCTGTCAATAGAATGATAGTGAAAAATCTTAAGATCTGTTGATTTATGTCATTTAAAGTTCTTTAAGATGAAAATCTATCATTAACAGAAAAAAATCAATTACTTGGCACTAGATACTTGTACTGAATCTTCCATTTTCATTAAGACAATGTTCATTATATATTAAGTCAAGTTCTTGTTAACTGTTAAGAATATTCTCTCTTTTTCTATCTTTATTTTAATGACTGTCCATAGCTGTCTGAGAGAAAGTGTGTTAAATCAACATGCCATGGCAACATAGTGTAATTATTTCTTTCTTTATCAGAAACTGCTTAAAGAGCTCATTCACCAGGAGAAATGTGTGATTTTTATTGCTGATGAGTCATGACCCTTACTTACTGATGAATCAACAGAAGAAGATTCTGACTAATAATAAAGAAAATCAGGACAGAAATGCAAATTAATGTAATTTTTTTTATTATTGGTGCAACATGTCACAAAAAATTATCTCCTGCATAATTACTTTATTTTGGCTGTGTTTTTATTCTTCCTACATGGTAAATCTGAGGTAGAAAATACATGTATAAATATAAAGAAATTAATCAATCTAATCCTATACATTTTTTAAATCATTAAATAATAATTTATAAAATATGTTAACGTCTCAAAATTATTTAATTGTCAGTTTCAATGATCTAAAATTAATGAGATGCTTTCCAAAGAATTTTTAGATTTTTAAAAAGTGATCATTGCTTATCAAATATTTTTAATGTGTGTGATAGCTAAAGGTGTATTTACAAACTCTACAGTTTTAGAGAACTAAGAATTTAGGGTAGGACTCATCACCATAAGTAGGAATATATACAATGGCATGGAACACCTGAGGTAGCATATTCCCATTTCCATGGGGGAAAAAAAAAAAGTCATATTTAGGATTAAACAATTTGTGGCTTGGGAGTGGTTCCTGCCTGTCAAGGTACAATGAAGATTATTGAGAAGACTGCAAACCGGAAAGCTGCTTCCTGAATCTCTCTTTTTTTTTTTTTTTTGATAAAAAAGACTCCATCACTTTTATCCGTATTGGAAGCTGATTGTAAATCTGTTACCACGGTGTTTTTTACAGAAAGAGAATAAAAGTATTAAAAGCTAATTATCACTTTTTATATAAATTCTATTTTAGATATATCACTGAATTAATATATAAAAAATCCTTTTACATTGGAAAGCACTTCTTGTGTAATTAACAAAGAACATCTTGGTTGGGCTCCACAGTTTATTCTTGTAGTTCTTTCAGTAATGGTCTGTCAAGTTTATTTGCCATAGAAGTGTGATTACACTGTTGCTGTCTAATTGAAAGATCTTTGTGCAATTTACAATATATTTGTTATCTCTTTGTTAGGTTAGAGTGAGCCTGTTGCTGTTTTTTCACTGCTTTTCTGAATGAATATGAGATAACGTTATTGCTAGCTATCACAGTTCACTCATTTCACTGGCGGGAATGCAACTAATAGTAAAGAACCTGTTTCTAAATAAAGGTAGAATTTAGCAATTGCAGTTACATAAGAACATATAGAAACAACCTATTACTAACCTTATGTGGATCTTTATTAAGCCTTAATTGTTAATTTGGACATAATGGTGTATAGCCAAAATTCTTACAGACAAATCATTGCATTTGGTCCTGGACAAAAGTGCTGTCTAGCTAAGACTTCACTCGTAGATTCAGCCGTTACACTGGTCTTCCAGTGAGGATTTGGACTCTCTGCAAAACATTTTTCTTAATATCAACATATTAAAATTCAGCTTTGCATGGATACAAGAGTTTTCTGTGAAATATGACTATAATAAAAGCTTCATTGTTGGCCTATGAAAAAGAAAAGTGTTCTTATTTAAAAATAAGTCTGAGTTGTCTCCTTTGTGGGAACATTTTTAATTTTTTTCTGTGCTACATAAGAAAAACTAAAATATAATTAAGCATGAATAAAAATATTTTTCAGCGTAGGTAAATTAGATTATATTTTAGTTTTGTCAACTTCAAAAGTGAATTAACTGAGAATTTTCTATGGAAAATAATAATAAAAAAGCTAGTTGTAACTCTGGTAAAACAAAGAAAACTTAGATTGCACTAATGAGTTGCACTAGAGCTTTTAAACAAAAATCCAATGTTGTGTTGGGTATTTATGCATGTGTGTATGTGTGATTTGAGAATTGCCAAAAATACATATTCTTTAAAAGTTGTTTAAGGTACAAAACTAAAACAAAATAATTTAGTAAAATTTGTAGGAAAACTTCTACTTAAATAAAACTAACTAGTTAATGAAATACGTAATGTGTTAAAGCTAGAAGTAACATAGTGGGTAGTATCAAAGGAACCATCTACCAGTTTAGTACTTTCTGGTAAAATTATTCCTTCATAAAATAAAAAATTGGAAAAAAAAAGAAAATAAATCTTTTTTAAAGTCAATTTATTCTACATAGTAAAAGTTCTGCAAAGAAAACATTTTCATGAAACAAATATTTTTAATTCCTTTGCTTTCACTTGATGAAATAAAGAAAAAAGTCATATTATTTAACAACAAATTTCTGAAATTTCAGCATATTTAGAAAATATACCTTCCGTGCAAATATGAGAAAATCTTTCAGGTACTAGAGACCTTAGTTGATCCATAATAGCAAAACAATACCAGATCACATTGAAACAAATGAAGGAGAAACCAGAGGTAACACATAGGTTGATACCACAAATTTATAATGAACAGGTCATTACAATAGAAATTATGCAGATTGAAGACGCGGTTTATGAGGTGAATATTGGGAACGATCACCTTGCTTCATTTTATGCCAAGTAAACGTTGTTTAAAAACAAAGCCTTTAAAGAATGGGTGTTACTAACAGATTTTTTAAACACTTTAACCAGGACAACACAGGTTAGAGGATACAGCCATGTAGCAAAACCAGTAAGAGTACAGGCTGTCTGAGTTTTACGTTTTTCATAAAACATTGTGAGACATAGATTATTGCTTGTTCAACACTGAAAATCTGTGGATGAATAATACCACTCTTTAGACCTAGATTGGAAGATAATTTTCAAGACAGCGAGAGTTTAACTTTCACCTTCTATTTTCAAAACTTTTGCCGTGGCAGTTAAGCAATGATGTTATTTTAGATAATACTTAAGCCCCAATAAATACATTTGTCTGTGGAGTTACAATCTATCCAAAAAGCGTTCAAGGCATAGCAGAAACCTTTAAAGTAGACTAGGAGTGTAAATAAAAGCTTGATGTAACCTTAACAGTTACATCCATGGTAACTGTAAAATAAACTATAGAAATGTAGAGAACAAAGTGAATCTTTTTTCTTCTTTCTCCACTAGCTTGCAGCACAGCATGTTCTTTTTATGTACCACCATTGCTGGGTTACAGAAGAGGCAAAAATGGCAAATTCACATCTTCCATTAAGAGACAAACAAAAATAAGTAGAGGTTTGTTTTGGGGTTGTTATATATTAAAAAAAAAAAAAGGTTTACAGCAAAATATTTCCAAATTTTATGGATATTCTGTGTATGTAAAAGAAACCACTGTGGAGACAAAAAAGTAGAAAGTGAATAGATAGATGCATTAGAATCTAAGATCCCATTTTGGACATCGAGGGCAGATATGAACCTGCAGTGTCCTTATGGACAGGAGGCTGGAGATGAGAGGCAAGGAAGAAAGAAATGTCAGTAAAATGAGGAGAATTGAACTGGCGTTAAAACCAACAGATTAATCTTATACTAGCTCATACCCTATTGGTAGGATAAAAATGTAATTATTTATTATTAATTAATTTTCTGAAAAGTGTTGTAAGCACACCAACTGTTCATAAAGCAAAGAATTCTTGAAAGATGTATTTTTCACAGAATGTTTGCTACGGTGCTAAAAGCTAGAACACTGCATAAAGGAAACTTTTCCAGGTGCTAGTTTGTTAGAGTATACTGACAACTGAAAATAATACAGCCCTTCATACTACCACACGTGTGTAATACCAACCTGAATTCTACTGCATTGGGCAATGACATTCCATATTTCTAGATGTACACAGCTGTTGAACCAAAAAGATTCTTCGAGTCAGGATCTTTTTGGAAAAATCTTACTTTTCTGTAATGGTAAATCTTTCCCGGTACATCAGCATCCCAAAAGGCAGTGCTGTGATGGGGATGTGTGTGCTTCCTCTCCATGTAGTAACTTCTGTACACAGTAAAAACTAAAGCTAAACCAAAACAAAGCAAACAAAATAAACCCACAAACAAAAAACCTAAAACCTATAACCACCTAAGCAGTAAATAGAGTGGAATAGTTCTGCAACAGACTAGCTTACCAGAGCACAGAAATGATCTGACGTAGCTGTATTGTTTACCCTTTCAGAAGCAGCTGTTTAGAGATTAGTTTGAGAATCATTGTTTTATGCAGTATTGACTGGTACCACATACCTCTATGTAGTTATATTATTTCTTAATGTTGAAATCTCAGGGGAAATATGTAATTCTAGCTTTTGCTATTTGTTGGCAGAAGATCTGAGCCTTTTAAACTATTTTCTCTGCAATATTGATTTGCATGTATATTAGATTTTTGCTTTGGATTTTTCTCCTAATCGTTAGGAACATTACAGGGATATTTTTTTCTGAATTATTAAATACCTTGTCATTGTACTTTGCACCTTTATTAACTAGTAGATCAAGACCCAATTCACTAAAGAGCTACAAATCATAATGGAAACACTTATAATAATTTCTGAGTCACGCTCTCAGGGTAATAGTGTGGCAGAGTTGAGAATCTGGTGTCTCATCTACAAAACTGAATGTAAATAAAGAGGCAGCAGGCAGATCTTTGCTTCTATAAATTTGCATTATATTAACATGTCAGTATAATATCTTCTGGCCCAAGAGGGCGGGGTTATTTTTACAGTTCTTTTAATCAGCCTTGCTGCCTGCCTGTGAATAAACATAGGAAGAGGTATTTTCAACGTGTCACTCAATATTCACTAAGGAAGGTAGGTCAGGTCTAGTTCTCCGATTTATGACCTATTGAATTCTCAGCTTGGCCTATGGCAGTCCTATATGCAGCATGCAAAAAATGATACTTGTATTTCACACATGGTTAAGATTATGGCTCTGAAAATTAAATACCAGGTTTAGTTAATTGATGCATAATTTATAACAAATTGGACTTTACCATCATTACTTTTCTTTATGTTGGCACCAGTAGTATGGAAGAGAAGTGGTTTAAGTCTTAAAAAGGGCCAGAACAGAGTAAGGAAAAGCAGCAATGTTAGTTACAATTAGAACAGAATTGTCTAAGTATGCTTCTGTGGATGTGAGTGAGAAAGGAGATTGTTAGAAATTTACAGCTACACAGAAACTAAATAAATGCAGAGCTTAAAATGGTGGAGTAAAGTCTGTGTGTTGCTTAGTCGAGTTTAATACTTGGACAACAAGTCACTGATTTATTTGTCTCCTTACCTTCAGTGTCATGATACAGCACGTTTGCCCTCTTCTTTAAATATAATTTTCTTATTTAGAAAATTAGTTATTAGATATAAGTTTATCCTTCACAGTTAAAATTCTGTCTCTACAAATATCAAAATGCAGAGACTACATTAAAGCTAACAACATAGAGAGTTGGGGGTTTTTTTTTGCCATTTTTTATCCAAAAGCGTCAGTATGAAACTATATTTCCTGTTATTTTATAAAAACTGTCACTTTTAAAAATTTCACTGTGTGAAATTAGGTGTATCATGCAGATAAAGAAAGGCAGAGTTCGAAATATGATAGGCAGTGTTCCATTTTTTTGTAACATCACAGAAAAGCAATTTAAAAATCCTATTCCAATCTCCAAGTATAAATAATTGACACTGTACAGATCTCAGCACCTAATTAGATATAATAGGGGTTTTGCTACATAGCTTTATGAAGGCAATAAAAATGAAAATGCCTGTCATTGCACACTGGACAATATTCATTTCTGGATCTCATTTGGCTAAAAAATAACACTGTAGCCTTTCATAAATCCCTAAGTCTACATGCTTCAGAGAATTATTTTCCAGGTAGACAAGATTGTTCTTCCCAGTATACACTAACACAGTACTGCAACTTAGTAACCTCCTTTCTTGTACTTTTTTGTTCCCCCCCCTTTTCTTTTGCTATGTATGTACAATTTGACTGTAAAATTTATTTTAGTGTTTTCAAATTTTTTTTAATTCAGGAATCTGACAGTTTCATATTGTACAGATGAACAGCAATATGTTAAGACACAATTTAGCTAGGACACTTTTTAATCAAGACTACATATATTCAGCAAAAAGCATCTTTATCACAGGAAATTAAGTTTAATAGGTACTGACTTCTGTATGACTGAATAAATAGCAGTCACTGAGTTAATAAGCTTTTCATCATTTTCAGGGAAACATTAACATTTCTTTGTACTGTACTTACTGCATCTAACTGCTAAATATATTACTGAAAACATATCTTCACTTAAGAAAAAAAATTTGTTTCCTTTCCTAAAAGAAATCCTCATAGTTGGGTTTGTAGTCTCAGCTGTCCAGTAACTGTATGAGAACTAACAAAGACGCTGTTCAGCATGTCATGAAAATGAAGGTAATTCATCAAAAGATGGGTGGGATAAATTAGTCCCTCAATACCAGAATTATTATTTTCTACAAATTAAAAAAATGTGAGGTCCAATTACACCGATTTCCAGGTTTTTTTATTCAGATAACTAATAACCTTGATTATTTTTTATGTAATACCGTTAAAATAAAAGCCTCCCTTTCCGGATATATGATTACCTTTCTCAGCAAACAACAACAGAGCACTAGTGCTCATGTGGAACATTGCATCCAAGAAGATTTCTTCTTTTTTTGTGCCTTAAACCATTTTTGTCAAATTGCTGAAGATGAGATGAAGAAAAACTGTGAGGGCGTTATATTCTTTCTCTTCTCTTTGCAAACAGTCCTGAAAGAGCTAACATTATTCTTGTGTGCGTTTTGCTTAATGGTAATAAGATTTCAAGTCTCAACTGGAAAAAGTTATTTTCTCATTTAGGAACAAGAAAACCCCATTCTATATAATATGTTTTAATAAAAAAAAATTATCTGCATTCAAGGGGCAATGGGCACAAATTGAAGCACAGAAAGTTCCTTCTGAACATGAGGAAGAACTTCTTCACTCTGAGGGTGACAGAGCACTGGAAAAGGCTGCCCAGGGAGGTTGTGGAGTCTCCCTCTCTGGAGATATTCAAGACCCGCCTGGACAAGGTCCTGTGCAGCCTGCTCTAGGTGGCCCTGCCTCGGCGGGGGGGCTGGACTAGATAACCCCTACCATTCTGTGATTCTGTGTGTACATTTAGATGGATGTTTATTTTCTAGTGGCCACAGAGCACAGAAAATAACAAATTTGTGTACTCTGGTGTAACTTTAGTGTAGGACACTTCTAGTGAATGCGAAAACCTGTTTCATGAAGTTGAGATGAACTCTAATCTTCTAACACACTGTTCACTATCTTGACTACAAAACCACGAGAAATCTCATCTGAAGAGACCGTGCAGTAATTGGCTGCACCATATAGAAAAAATAAAATGTATCTAGAGTTCAGTACCTTTGCTCTTTAAGGAGGAAGAATTCTATAGTGTGCTAATAGGATTAGAACTCTGACATTTCAACACAGACTCCTTGAATTATTTTTTTTTTTTTCTATTAAAACAAATGACCTGGAACATTCAGAAAAGACAATAGTCTCATTTTATCAATTTTACTGGAAAATATTTTGATTTGTGATCTCAGTAGAATGTATCCCTTAAGATTTTGGTTGCAGTATTGCCATTTGCGGTTATCATGGACTGTACACTAACTTCAGTACAGGTTTTGATAGAGAAGTGAGATGTACTGCACTCCGTTCTCTGTGATGGGGAAACTAAAAGAAACACCTTCGGGACTACCCTTTAACCTATATGTGTGATATAAAAATCACATAGAAGTTCTGACATCTAAGCTCTGAGAGCAAGCTGTAAGAACCAGTAATGCCTGAATACTGAATTCCTCATATATGACGCAACCTGCTCTGAAATTCTTCATATATGACACAGTCCGCTGTAATGTAAAGGGCGTGTTTATTTATTTGCTTGAGGGGGGTACTGCCTTATCACTACTGCTCATAATTTTTTGAAACATATGGTGCAAGCAGTGGCTAATGGTGAAAGTAAATGCTTCTGCATTGCTTAGAACTTTTCCAGCTTGGCTTCTTAGAAAATGTAACGCAAGGATCAGACTGTGGGCTTTCATAGATAGGTAGGTCTGAGCACAGGCAATAGAGGCAGTCAACAGATGCAACAGCTTGTGCAGCAACTTCGACAAAAGGCAGCCAGAAACTCTACTGAGGGCAGTATATGTGGGCTCTGCAATGGTGGTTTCAGGGAATAAGGCCCTGGAGAAAAGAAGGGCCCAGTAGAGCTGATAAAGATTTTTCACAGATCACCTCCTTTAAGCTCAAAAAAGTTCCATCTTGATTTGCAACAGATCAAGCAAAAGCAGTAGGAGACCTGCACAGATGGATTGAGAGCACCTGATTGAAATCAGACTAAAGCAGTAAGCATGCAAGAGGTAGAAAACGGACAAGTGACCCAGTAGAAATATGGAGGCACTGTCTGAGATTTTAGGGATCTCATTTCAAGTAGAATTTGATGAGTGACTTGAAGGGCAAGAAGAAAGGCTTCCTCAGGTCTTTCAACAGCAAAAGGAAAACTAGGGAAAATGTGGGTGTTTTGGTTTCGGCTGCCGCCGGCAACAAAAGCGCCACGCGGCGGCCCCTCCCCCCGCCGGCGTGCGGAGGAGAATGGAAAGAAAGAGG
>Ga0065711_1038457_pt1 | contig 18733 bp, 15 predicted proteins | sample Hoacrofraction12_FD_59098 | JGI IMG/M metagenome (GOLD analysis project Ga0065711, IMG submission 59098) | Hoatzin crop microbial communities from Cojedes, Venezuela - Epithelial fraction 12 v2 (version 2) | ecosystem: Host-associated > Birds > Digestive system > Esophagus > Crop | place...
TTCCTCATGTTCAGACGGAACTTCCTGTGCTTCAGTTTGTGCCCATTGCCCCTTGTCCTGTTGCTGGGCACCACTGAAAAGAGTCTGGCCCCATCCTCCTGACACCCACCCTTCAGATATTTGTAAGCATCTGTCAGGCAGCAATCTTGAAAAAAAGCAATTGATTTTCTGACTTCTGGTCAGATTTTCCACCAAATTTAACACCCTACATGTCGTGCTCAAAATACAGGCTCTAAGAACATAAGGCATTTATTGTTAAGATTTATTTTATTATACAATATTACAGCCATTCGAGGTAGATTGTATCCCCTGGCAGTTTCAGGAAAGGTTTTTTCCTTGTATTCATTAGAAGGAAAGTAAAGTGCTTGCAAAAACTGGGAAATCCCCATTTTCAGTTAAATTGAGAGCATTTCAGGGACTTCACCTTCAAGAAGGCAGCAAGATAATTTACATCCTGACCTAGATTTCTAACCCAAATGTATTTGCCTGAATTTGAAATGACATTTCATTTGCTCAAGGGTTCTATTTATTTATTTAATTATCACAGAACAGGGGGCGGGGGGGTAGGCTCTTTTTCTTAGATCCTACTAAGACAGTTGGGAAGAAAAGAGACTAATTCTCTGTTCCCACGTTACTGGGGGAAGAGTGGTCCCTGAGAGGTGACTGCGCCCGCACATCTGCTCCGTGTGCTACGTAAGTCCAAAACCTGTGCTGGAGCTCAAGTCTAGCCAGACCTCAGACCATGATTCCCCTGTGCTCTGGTCCATGTGGTAGCAGGAGCTAAGATGATGATGGGAAAGCCCAAAGATGTTTGGGATCATACAAGACACTTCTCGAATGTTTCCAGAAAGCTGAAGTCCCAAACAATGTGAAATCAAGGTTTTTGCATGTAGGAAAAATACTATCTCCATCTATGGGAGAGTTCATGGAATAGCTCTGGAAGACCTTCAACCACTGAACAATTTACTTCCCAGTCTGGGAGATTCTAGGTTTGTTCCCCAACTAATTCAGCTCTTCAGCAGTGAGAAGGGCCAACAGTTGCTGTTTTGCAGGATGGAGGTGTGCAGCAACCAGCAACAGAGCAGGCAGAGAGGAGTCCTGGTGACCCCATGCCTCCTACGGGCACACCCACATCTCCTCCCGAACCCTTGCTTACATGCTCCTCTAACTCAGAGCATTGCCACTGTGTCTAATCTCACCAAGAACAGGACTGCACAGTCTGCGGCACCTCGTTTCACATAATAATCTTTCCCTGAGCCTCTTCTCCTTCTGGACATTCCTGGTGGTCATAGCGTATCAGGTGGTTTCCTGCTCAGGGAGGAACAAGGGCAGCAACAGACCCGAGTCAGACAGCCGCAGGACCCTCCAGCAGGCCCTTTGAAGCTCCCCACCCAACAGATTCGGTAAAAGGCACGTAAGGAAGAAGAAAGAGCCTTAATGTTGCACCACAGAGCTAATCACCATAGAGAAAAGCCTTTGTGCATTGTGAAGTGCAGGTCAAAGCGGCTCAGCTCGAGTGCAGTCAACAACCCCTTGTTCTGACACAAACAGATGCTCATCACAGAGAGACAGATGAATGGAAAAAGCTGGAGAAAATGACATAATCACAGAGTAGCACCTTTGAATATGAGTGTGCTAAGATAAAACTTGCCCCTGCCCTCCATCCGCTTACCGGCAGGTCCCTGGAATAGTTATGCCTGGTACATGACAAGAATCTAGTCATTAGCTCTGTATTTGCTGGCAGCCAATGCCTGACCTGCTGAATTCATCTGGCTAAGAGGTTTATTTTCCTCGACTTTATTCCTGACAGTGTCATCTTTCAAAATGCACACATTTCTCCATCCTAGAAGCAGCTTAGCATGGTCCCTCTGAGGACAGAAGATGCTCAGAAAGATTTCCAAGTAGAATGCCTGACTGGGGACCTGTCCCCAATGCTGCCTGCGTCCACCAACACCATTTAAGAGCCACTGGGAGCTAAAAACTCCCTTCTGGAAACCAGAGGGTATCCCTGAGGAGCCCCTTCCTTAGCTCTAGGCTTTGCTGCTGAGCTGCTGACCATCAGGGTTAGCCCCGTCCTGGTAGCCTGTAGCTTTCTCCTGCTCCCGCTGGAGATGGCCCCAGCGCTCACATGGCTGAGGCTGTCCCTGTGGGTGTCTGCACTCTGGAGGAGCCTCGTCCCTTGGCACCGGCCAATAACCACCCCAAGGGGCTGTGCTTCGAGAGCCCAATTCTTTACCTCCCACCATTCCTCTCCGGAGACACAGTGTTCGGCCCCTGCGTGTGACTCATCTGGGCGATGGTGGATAACGAGAGGGGCGAGCGTTTGTGCTTCGCGGAGCTCTCATTGTTCCCGGCTCTTTGTCTTCCCCCCAACGCTCACTGGCCACCTGCCTTTCTCCCCAGCCTTTTGAAGAGGATTCTTTGCCTCCCTTTGTTGCTCTCCCTGCCCCAAGCTGCCCGCGCCGTGGCGAGGCAGGCTCCGACCTCCGAAAGGAGCTGACAAAGCGGCAGGGGGACAGCCTGCCCAGGACAGGGAGCACCACAGCACGGGGCAGGGGGAAGAGAAGACCAGGTAGTAGGCACAGAGAGGACCTCCCATGAATAAAGTAAGCAAAATAAAACAAACACAGCAGAGGAAAAGCCTGAAAGTCAGCCCACTGCTCATTATGAGGAATATTGATACAGCGGAGGCTTCTTGTAAATTATACAGGCAGGAGCTCTTTGATGAGAAAGGCGGTGAGCATGGCCAGCGCGTTCCCCACCAGCCCCAGTGCCGCTCCCAGGCTCTGACCAGTGGCCGGACCACCACAGGGGCCATGCTCGCTGCCCTCCTGCACCCCCCGAGCATCACGGGGCCCCGCGGCGAGCAGCTTGGGCTGCAGCCGGGAGACGGCTCCGACCTGGGCGGGCGGCGAGACCAAGAGGCTGCGCGTCAGAGCTCGGAGTTGGCTCGCAGCATCCCTCGGCAGCAGCCAAGCCCGAGCGAGACCTGCCATAAGCACAACCGGCAGCACGTGTCTGTCGGGGGATGCGGTTTCTCTCTTGCTCTTGCCTCGTCTGGAGCCGTTAGTGTCTGTGCAAAACCCAGTGCTACGTTTTTCTGCCTTGACGGCGGCCCCACGGGGCTGCGGGACTCCAGCCCTGCCGCCAGCAGGGACCATCCTTCTGCTGTAAGGGAGCGTTTCATGCCTGCGTGCCCCAGCAGGACCCTGCCCAGCTGTGGCCAGCTGCCCGGGGTACACCCTGCTCCCCGTCAAAGCCCCTCGGCCTCGCTGGGCGGACCCCCGGGGTGCCTCGGGGTGCAAAGCAGCGCCGGTTTGCATTGCCTTCCCGCAGGCCTCCTGCCGAGGAGGGCGAGCAGCACTTGGGCATGGCCAGCGAGGTTCTGGGCTGGCACCAGAGCCATGGCAAGGAGAGGTTTTGCAGCATGGGTCTGGTCTCGCATGCAGAAGCCATCTCCAGTCCATCCTGGGAGACAGAGTGACTCTGCTCGGCACAAGCCACACACTCCAGCGCTGATCTATGTTCAGGACAGAAGACAAGTCTCTCCATGGGCATAAAACCAGCACACTAAAATAAATATCTATCTGTTCAAGCCTGCAGACTGTGAATGTAGTGAAGGGAATAAATTGCTCTCAGCTACCCTGTGCCCTCCTGGCCCTGGCCCAAGGAACTCTTTTGTGCGAGTGCCTGCAGGTCACAGCCTGCTTCACCCTGCCTCACCTGATGCATCCCGAAATACCAAACCCCTCAGGCGAAAACCACAGAGCTGGATTAACTATGGTAATCAGCTCCACGCACTCCTCCTACCAAGCCCAGGCAGCACAGCTCCCGTCACCTGCAGAGCCAGGCTCCACGCCGAGATAGCCCTGCCTGGCACGCTGCTCCTGCCCGGGCTGCGGCTGGCTCTGCAGCGCAACCCTTCCAGCCCCTTCCCACCTCCAAAAGTCTGTGTAGATGCTGTACTGCTGCAGCAGACCACGGCTGCTGGGAAGCTCTTCACACTACAAGCAGCACTTGCATACCAAAAGGCTTACAAAAAGCTCCTTTAAGGAAGCTGCTTATTGCTGGAGCTCCAACCTACTAGAAATATAATGTGCCCCATCGCACACATCTGGTAAGATCTGGCAGTGTCAGGTTTATTTTTTACCTAGGTTATTTTTTACCTCCCTCTGGTCCTTGATTTACCCAGCATGGGAGGATTTCTACACTCCGAAGAGGCTGCAAAACACTTTGCAGAAGAGTGCAAAAGAAGGGCAAAACATTTAACAAAGATGAAACACGCGTGCATCCACTGCGCTGACATTCGCTGCTCCCGTATCCCGTAGACGGCTGGAGGCATCTGGCCAGGGGTGCGGGCAGGGCCGCAGGGACCACCAGAGGTGAAGGGGGTGGCCGCACTGACAGCTCCAAGCCCAGACCCCCCTACCACCACCTTCGCAGTGCCCGGCGGGGGGAGTGTGGCAGGACAGGCAGGGGACCGCAGGACGGGCAGCAGGAGGTCTGGGAGAAGCATCACCTTGGCTGGCTCAGCCTGCAGCTGTGACCTGCCCGGCGTGGGGCCATCGCCCTGTTCTCCCCCCGCAGCCCCGGGAGCTGGCGGGGAGATGCAGCTCGCCCCCAGCCTTGGCCACGACGGGACCTGGTGGCCTTGGCCAGCGCAGAGGCTGCCTGTTGGGGATGGGAAGGACAGCAGGGCCAGCCGCTGTCAAGGATTTTGGCACATGCTTCCCACCACGGCTATCAGAGACACAGCTGCGGCGCTGGGAACGCGTCAGCAGAAATCCCCGGTGTCAGCAAGGCTGCACCAAGGGGAGGGCAGAGGGAGCCTCTCCCCCAGCCCAAATCCCATTCCATCGGCGCGTCCGGGCTCCCGTTCCCACACTGCTGGCACGTTACCCCTGCACCGCATCCCGGCGCCTCGGGAAGCAGCCGGCGGGCACGAGCGCTCTCACCCTGCTCAAACCAGCGAGCTGCTGCACAAAGAGAGGGGAGCAGAACCCGAACAGCCTTTTCCCACCCACCCAGACACTTGGCTGCGGGTGATCAAAGCCTGGCCGAGGCGGCTCTCTGTGAGACCATATCCGGGAAGGTCTGGTGGGACGGAAAACACGAAGGGGGGGTTTAGCCCAATTTCCTCAGGAAATGAGGCTGGTTGAGTCACGATTAGTCACAGTGCCTAACGAATTCTGAGCCCTTTGGCCAATTTCAGAGAAAATTGGCTGAAAGGGGAGTCCTCAAGCTATCACGTTCCTAGGAGCTTTGAGGGGTGGCAGCCCCGGCTGCAGAGCCGGCTCCAAAGCAGGATGCAGGAACTGGACCTCACCGATCCCACCATTCGCAGGACTGCTGGCTCCAGCATGACTGGATGCGACCCAAATCAGGAACCCCAAGGCAAGGCTCGTCTGAGTAAAACACCCTAAATTTCCTCCGCAGCGCACCCCCGGGGAGCGGGGACACCCGGATGGGTCGCATCTTGCCGGGGCGGCCGGCTGGAGCAGCCTGCCGTGGCCGCTGAGGAGCTTGCTGTGCTCCAGCCCACAGTTTGCTGATTTATGTTTAAAATGCAGACAATTAAATTACATGGGAGCTGATGCTGCTTAATGCATAGAGGCACTGAAACGCCAGGCCTCATCGGGTTGCCATGTAAATCACCATGGTTAAGCGGGTAACTGAGAGCACAGATCGCAGGGGCTGAGCGTGCGTCACCCAAAACTCCCTGCCGACAGCAGAGCCCCGAGGCGTTCAGTGAGGATGAGCAGGGCTGAAGGGCAGCAGCCTCACCAGGGCATGGCTGGCAGCGGTGGGCTGGCACGGGGGGGCTTGATCCCCAGGGGGGATTTCATTTTGAGGATTACACCCCAGATCAGTCAGAGCCACTCAGAGGGGAGAGCCAGACTCCAGAGATTTACACACCGAACGGTTCAGATTCCAGTGAACTAAAATCAATAAGAATAAAGAAATAATAAGAAGAGATGCTGCGAGGATGGATGGGAAAGGAATGGCTACGCATCTTGCTAGGGAAACAGCATAAATCCTGCTGAGCTCCAGGCCATTCCCTGCGGGGCACGTTCAGGGGGGTGTCCCGCTTCTCCCCTCACCCCAGCCACGTCACCCTGCCCCGGCCCCAACACCGGTGCTTGGTTGGTGGGGTGCTGAGCTGGGTCGAGCAGCTGAACTAGCAGAAAAGCTAAACCTGCAAAATACAGGCTGGTGCAGGTGGCAGAGCTCACGGCTGGCTGGGCTGCTCTGGAGGCAGCAAACCCAGTCTCTGCGCTGAGCAGTGCAGCTGCATCGGCCGCAAGGCTGAGAAGTGATGGAGCAGAGCACTGTGCCGGCTGCCAGGCACATCAGGATCCTTTGCAAATCACCACCCAAGCCGTGGCAGGATTTTCTCCTGCAGGGAGGTTTTTTCTCCTCTCCAGGATGCAGCCCAGCCCAGGAGGCATCTGCAGATGTGCCAGTGCCCTGAATGCTAGCTCAGAAACAAGCCAGAAGCCACCAAAAGGGTTGATGCTTTGCTTCTCTTGCCCTTTCTTAACAACTCTTAGCACCAGACTTTGCTGCTCATTAAGAGGTTGTGACGCAGTAGCTTTCCTGTCACATGTCTTGGAAGAGGAGCTGAGTGCAGAGGGCAAGGCATGGGAGGCCAGAGGAGCAGCTCCTCTCAGCAGGCGTTCTCAGCAGGAGCGAGGAACGTATGGAGCTTTGGGGATATCATGGGAAACATTAGCACTGCCAAAGGTCACCCATTTCTGTGAGAGCTCCACAATTCAAACAAGCACAGAATCATAGAATGCTTTGGGTTGGAAGGGACTTTTAGAGGTCAACTAGTCCAACCACTCTGCAGTGAGCAGGGACACCTTTAACTAGACCAGGTTGCTCAGGGCCCCGTCCAACCTGACCTTGAATGTTTCCAGGGCTTCCACTACCTCTCTGGGTAACCTGTTCTAGTGTTTCACCACCCTCTTTGTAATAAATTTCTTCCTTATATCTAGTCTAAATCTACCCTTCCTCAGTTTAAAACCATTACTCCTTGTCCTGTCACAACAGGCCTTGCTAAATAGATTGCCCCCATCTTTCCCATAAGCCCCCTTCAGGTACTGGAAGGCTGCTCTGAGGTCACCCCGGAGCCTTCTCTTCTCCAGGCTGAACAGCCCCAGCTCTCTCAGCCTTTCCTCACAGCAGAGGTGTTCCAGCCCACTTCTCAAGCTTGGCCAGGTCCCTTTGGATGACATCCCATCCTTCTGGCATGTCAACTGCACCACTCAGCTTGATGTCATCTGCAAGCTTTCTGAGGGTGCACTCAATCACGCCATGTCGTTGATGAAAACATTAAACAGCACTGGCCCCAGTACAGATCCCTGAGGGTCACCACTCGTCACCGATCTCCATTTCATCATTGAGCCGTTGACCGCTACTCTCTGGATGCAACCATCCAACCAATTCCTTATCCACTGAACAGTCCACCCATCGAATCTGTATCTCTCCAATTTAGAGCCCTGGCAAGCAGTCCTTGCAAGCCAATTAGCAGCAAATGTGGCTGATACGGATTCTAGTTATATAGCATCTAGCAAACAAAAACGGATTTCAGCCCCATCTAACAGGGACGCAGAGGCTGGCATGGCCACGTGCCGGGTCACCTCAGCCCGCTCAGTGCATTCAGCGTGTCCCCGTGGGCGCTGGGTCTTTTACAGCACTGGAGGCTGTGGCAAGCAGAACACCCTGCAAATTACTGCCAGGGAGTGCCACAATGACATTCCCAGCCCATCCTTGGGCATGTGAAATTATTAGGTAGTAAATTTAAGCTGAAAAAAAAAGAGGAAACTCTTTTCCACACAGAACACAATTACATGGTACAGTTTATTACCACCAGATGTTGCGGTAGCCAAGAGCACAAGCTGCTTCAAAAGAGACCAGACATACACACAGGGGAGCAGACCGGCTGGCTACCGAGCCCGGCAGCCTGGCTGCCATCCCTGGCTCGGGACGTCCCCGTGCCCCTCGCTGCTGGAAGCCGGCAGGCGCTGCCATGGGAAAGAAAGCTCAGTCCTTCTTTCTGACACCTTCTCCCCAGCGTCTGCTGCTGGCTGGTGTTGGAGGCTGAGCATGGAGCTGAGCGTGGAGCTGGGCTGGCACAGCCACCCCCGTGCTCTGCTCGCCGGTGGGAAGGTGCTAAAGAGAGAACTTGGAGTCAGTGGCACCCTGGCAGGAGCCTGCAAGCGATCCAGCTGTGCGCTGCAAGGCAGGCATTTGAGTGACGGTTTAGATCCAGGCATCAACCGAGCCCTCCTGGCTGGGGGTAGCTACCTGCAGAGGATGTCAAGCTTTTTTTTTTGAAATCAGTGTGCTGTGCAAGAAGGCAGCCCATCCTCGTGGCTCGGATGGTAGGCTCGTCTGGGGCGCTGCAGCAGACCCTGAGGATGGATTTCACATGCCTTGGCCAGACTGGCACCACGGGGCACCGAGGGCTGGAAACTGGAAGGCCCCTTGGCAGAACGGAGCCATCCCAGATGGGCAGGGCAGGGCACCCCTCTTTGCCGGGCACGGGGTTCACACCAGTGCCCCCCTGCAAACTCCTCCGCACCTGAAGACAAGGAAAACTACTCCATCCTCCTCGTTACCAACTTAAATCCAACGTGCTGCTGCTTTGTCCACGCTGCAAGCCGTGCAGCAGCAAAAGCGAGTGGTGCTGTTGGATTAATCACTGCCACTCACTGGCACGGTTCACACCCACATCAGCCCAGCAGGAGTAGTACCGAGCTTTGTCATCGCAGAAGTACTTTTCAAATATACATATAACAAACCTAACATCAAAGATCCTGAAAGAGAAACTTCTTTCAGATGATATCCTAGGCTCAGCCTCTACAGAGCACAAACAGAAGGGATGAATGATGCTGGAAACAACAAAGAGAAGTAAATCGTCTCCTCTGGATGAACTCAAGCTTAAAATCTAAAAAAGGAACTTGTCTTGCTTTGTCTCTGCTGAAAATCCACCTCCTGTCTGGATAATACGCGGCTGCTGGGGAGGCAAGAGGCAGCCGGAGAGCTGGGCTGGAGCCTGGTCAAGCTCTGTTTACAACCCCGCAGATCACCACGGAAACAACAAAACCTGAGTGTTTGCTTCGATTGGCCTATTCAGATCTCCATCATACTAATGTAATGTGTTAATTAATAGCAATAAGTCGCGCTTCTGAGGTGCCTTTTACTCAACAATCAAGACAACTCTGCCAACCCTCATCTGCACCCCCCCGGCAGCAAGGTACGCGAGGGTCTCGTCTCTCCCTTCGAGACGATGAAACAGAGAGAGAGGGGCTCTGGGCTGCCAACGCAGCCGGGACACCAGGCTGAAACGGGCTTCGCAGGGCGGCCCTCGGGCACCCGGGATGGCTCACACAGAGAAGCGCCCGGCATCCGGCTGGAGCCGGTCAGAGTAGCTCCAACTCCAAACCCTCACTGCAAACCACTTGTGCCGCAGTCCCTAGGGTGGCCCATGTGGCATGGCATCCTCAGGGACCCTGTCCCCAGGGCAGCAGGAGAGCAGGCAGCACCCCTCTCTGAAAGGCGGCCATGAGCCAAGGTTGGGAAAGGCGGAGCAACGCCCAGCCACCGTGTGTCACTTAAGGAGAGGCATCCCCAGCTATTATATAAATTGCTGATACGCCATTTAACAAGTTAGCATTAATATTTATTGCAGCATGTTCACAATTGTAAAGATCTTCATTTAAAATGTTTTGTGCCTCACACCCTGTCAGCGGGGAAAGCACTATGAGGCAGAAAGCAGGCTTGCAGGCTCTAATGCAAAGTGATGGCTCCAGCTTCAGAAGGGAAGCCTATTTCCAGCAGGAACATCTGCTCTCGGTGTGGAAAGCGGGTACCTAGTCGAGAAGGCTGGGAGCAGATGGAACGGGAAAGTTTCTCCCCTTCTTGCTGCAGAGCCGCGGCGAGCGGGGTTCACCACCTCGCCAGATTGCCTGCCGGTGGTGCCGCCGTCCCGGGCCGCATCCTCAGGCTTTCTTCTCCTCTTGCTCCAAAGCAAGTAGGGAGCAGTGGGGGGGAAAGAGCTTTAATTGCTCTGTGCGGCAAGAGCAAGCCCAGTTTGGATCCGGTGCCAGAAGCCACGCTGCTGGGGGTGACGCGGCTCAGTCAGGGAAGGTGAGAACGGTCTGTGCGTCAGGGGGAGGGAGGAGGAGAGGTTCAGCTGCACGAGGCAAGGAAAGGTGAGAGGACTGTGGAGCAAAATAAAGATTAAGGTGGAAAAGTGCGAAGAACTTAATGCTAAGATCTGTTAAACCTCCCTCTTGCAAAGCCGTATGCAGGTGCTTAACTTTGCAGGCTGTGAGTAATCCAATTAAAGTTGTTAAATCCCGCAGAGACTTAAATTCAGGGGAATTAATGATAGCGCGCAAAGTTAAGCGCATGCTTACTGGGTGAAATTGTGTGAAAAAGACTGTTTAGGAGAGAAAGCTTCATGACTCGGAACTTTTAGAACTGGGGTAAAAAACACCATCAAAAATATCAAGAAATAATCGTGCTCTGGGTTGGAAGAAACGTTTGATGTGACCTAAAAGTCTCTTCCATCTCCGACTTCTATTAGTCTGTGACAAGACTTAAAAGGTCATCTAGTCCACCCCTTTGCTAATGCAGGATTATTCCCCACAGCACAGTGCCTGTTACTTTGTCCAGTCCAGTTTTAAATGAAAAGCCTTGCAAAATTTCCTCTTCCCAAGGACCATTATCCTCCCAATTCTAATGTGTTTCTTTTTGTCAATAGTTCTGTCAGTATAATGAAATCCTCACTGTGCTAAATTGCTAAAAAAGATCTAAAAGTCGAATCTTCTTCTAATATGACATGAAAGTGCTAGTATAAAAATAGGATTGTATTAGCGATTCTCCGCTGTATTGTATTAACATCCTATTTCACTTAAGAGAGGCAGGACTGAATTATCTGCGGATTCTTCCAGCCACTACTCTTCCAAATCTGTGTATTTGGGCTTCAGAGCTGCATGACTTCCCATTAAAGCAATACAATCAAATCCTATGCAGCGTGCAAAATGCTGAGGCAGCAGTTTATGGCATGTGCCAAGCATGGAGCTCGACCCCGTCCTTCCTCGCGCCCAAGCAAACTCCACAGGCTCTGCGAAGCTGCTGGGGGTGTGGGAAGAGGTGTAGGAAGGCAGGTGGGTGGGACGTGAGGCCCCAGGGCTACAAAAAAAGGACAGGTGAGACTCGAAGAAGTAGCAAGACTTAGAATGTCCATCACGGAAGCGCGGTGCGGAGGTGGGACGGGTTTCTCCCGTTCACAGGCCAGGGCTCTGGGGCAGCCCAGGTGAGAAGAGGAAAGAGCTGGCGACAGAGACCGTGCAACCTCGAGACAGTCAAAATGGGCGTTTGTAGGCAGTTTTGAGGGCATGCCAGGAAACCCAGCTGCCGGGAGGAGAACTGGTGCTCGCAGCACGCTTCAAGGAACGAAGCTCCTGGCATCCTTTGGAGACCAGCCAGGGATGGGGAGAAGAAGCGGAGGGGCTTGGGACAGGCACGGAGCCAGTGCCTCGGCCGGGAGCCGGGACAGGTAGTGCCCGACGAAGCAGAAAACAGAGGTGATGCTCTGAGCGCTCCCAACTACCGCCGGCACGGCCCCAACCCCAGCTCGGCGGCAGCCTGTGCATGACCTTTGCCTGCTGCGTGGTGGCAGGTGCTTTCCGACTGCGCCGTGGCTCCAAACAAGCATTTAAACTAGCAGCTTCCCACAGCCTGCCAGGATTCAGCAGAATTTAATATATCTTTGCATTATATTGTAATAAAACCTAACGCTACTGCAGCCCCAGTTTTTCCCCAAAAAAACAACTCTGGATTCTTTGAAGGCCCTGAGCTTCAGCGAAGCTGTCTGCAGCATCCCATTTTACCAGGAATCCGGAAAAAAACAGTTTCATCTTGTTTCAGCCCTGTTCTAGTCACCATTCCCAGCATGTCCCGCAGCCGCGCCCTCCCTGGGATTTACAGGGGCTATTTTCCCAACACATGCTCCCTCGTTGATATTCTTTTTCCTTTTTTTTTTTTTTACTGCATGGCGGAAAGCTATTGAGTAGAAAGCCAGTGGGAAGCCACTGCTATTGTATCTCTGGTTTAGTTCCTTATCTGCCGAGGGGTCCTTTTGTGACTGTGTCGAGGAAGGACATGCAGACAGTGCCTTTTATCACCAGCACGGCATCTCCGGAATGAAAGGAGAGGCAGCGGGGATGCAGATGTGACGTTAAAGTATAAAAATCCACCATATGGTAAAGATTGCTTCAGCTACAGTCTGGTCAAGATGTTGACACTTTGGTTACGAAAAGCAGTATGTATCTCTCTCTTGGTGGTTTCTGTTCAAATTAAATGTTTTGTATCAGGCAGAGAACTAATAACGAGCCAGGTTTTCCCTTGACGGAGGAGTAGTAACAAATATGGAGTAATGTGAAAGCTGACTTGAAAATTACTATTCCCAAAGATGCAATAAATGTAGAGATAAGATTTGCTTAGAGGACTCGAATGAGATAAATGCTAAAGGTGCTGCTGGTGGGAAGAGCGTCCAGGGGGAACAGGCAAAAGCAAAAAAGTAGCATTTAAAAAACACAGCTTGACCTGTCAACATTGCTGTTAACACCCAACACCTCCCAGACACCAGGCACCGCGTCAGCTTTCTGCAAAACCCCCTCCTTCCCGCAGCGAAGCGTAGGCAAAGAACAGGGAAAAAAGGGCATTGGGTGCAAAGCGTTGGGCGTTCAAGCCAAGACAGCAAGGATGCCTCTGGGCGCCTCTGGAAGGGATGGGATGCTCCAAGGCGTGTGTGCAGAGGCGTACGGAGGTGGGAGCCGCTCTGCGGGCAGCGGGCAGGGCTCAGGCACAGCACCCGCGGCCGGGGAAATGCGACTGCACAGCACCGAGAGGAATCGAGGGGCAAAACCGACACAAAACCAGCCGAGGGTGTTCCTCCGACCAACAGCGTTCTGGAGGCGCAGCGATTCCTCTCTGGCTCAGGTGAAAATAAACTTGGCACATCAAATATTTAACACCCCAAAGCCTCTTCCCCAGGCTGCGCCCCGCAGCTGCACACCCCGCGCCGACAGGGTCCCGTCCCAGCACGCCGGGCTCTGCACGCCTCTCCCCGCACCCCCGGCACCTTCCGGTGCTGAGCGCGAGCGAACAGCAGTGCCGATGACTTATTTAAGAACAGATCAAGAAATATCCCAGCTCTCTTTGGAGACTTCAAAAAGCTGCTGAATGCTACCGCTGCCCTCCGATAAAGACACCGGTTTGCTGTACTGTCTGCGGGGGGAAGCGGCAGCGGGAAGGGGAGATGCGGCCGCCGCGGGGATGTCTCGGCAGAGGGGTCCCCGCTGCCGTCCGGCCCCAGCACTGTGGCCACCGGACCCACTGCAAGCGGAGGGCAGCCAGCACGGCCCTTCCCCTGCCAGGGGCCGCGTCCTGCCCACGGCTGCCCGGCCAGCCCCAGTCACCTGCCAAGGAGGTGGGATGCGGTTGCTACGACAACAGGAAGCAAAAAAAAAAAAAAGAAATTTAAAAATGATGTTTTTTTCCCCAGGGAACACAGCACCAGAGTCCCCAGCACAACCACTGGTGTCAGCACTGGGCACCCTTCCTCTGCCGTGTACCAGTGAAGGGGCACTGGAGGATGCAGGGCCATGCCAGGGTTTGGAGGCTGGGACAAACGACAGAGGAAGGGACGGTGCAGACAGACACAGCTTGATCCATGCTGAGCACATCTCCTGCCTCGCCAGCCATAGCCATGCTACACCTTCACGCTTATGAGCACCTTCCCGAGGCGGCGAAGGAGCAAGGGGAGGGCTGGGGAGGTAACTGGCAGGTGCGTTGGATGCTTTCCACCAAAATTTAGAGCAGGATACTTCAGCCCTTGTCTCCATCATGAGCACAGGCAGCTGGGGCTGGAGCAGAAGGAGAGCAGAAGAATGTGCTTTAACAGAGACCTCGGGAACGGCTTGCTGGCCGAGGACAAAAATGTCCTCCATCGACAGATGACATTTCCCACTGGGAATGAGGGAACCAAAGCCCCATGGCCAAAATCTCCACCCCAGGCTGAGGCTGATAGGAGATCTGATATTGATTCACTGGGGCCAGGATTTCATCCTGTGATTTAAACCTAACTCCTCCAAAGAGAATAAGATCAATTTTACAGAGAATCAAATAGATAAAGAACAGCCTTTGAGCCGGTGTGCACCAGAGGCAGTGAGGGGAGTGAACAAAAAACGTTCTTTCCTTATCAGGAAAGTTAAAAAAAAAAAAAAAAAAAGAACAAAAAAAGATAGAAAGGAACCTGGAGAATGTTGTTTGCTCATTTTTCCTTTTCCAGTCAAAACAACCCCGCCTCTGTCTGCTCTCCGCATGGGCACCGAGGGAGCAGAGCAGCCGAAGGATTCTCATAGCGGGGCTGGGATGGAGCTGCTGTGGTCCCCATGCCCGGAGCCCCCCGCCTGCCCCTGCCCTAAGAAACTGGCCCACTGCCATGGCTGAGGGGGTTCGACGTGCTGGGGGCTCGCATCTGCAAAGGCTGCCACGAGAAATGGGAGAGGAGGGAATACGCTGGTGGTACAGCACCCTTCTGCATGGCCAGCACAGCCGCCTGCCAAAGGGGCTAGGGAGCGAGGGAGAGGGGGGGAAGGCAGAGATTTGGGGCTGGAAAGGGGAGACCAGGTCTGCTGCTGCAGGGGAGTGGGGCCCCACGGCAGCCCACTGCTACCTCCATCCCTGGGGGGATGCGGGCTCCCACCAGGCAACCCCCACCCCTCCTGTCCGGAAAGCTGGAAACCCTTGCACTGAGCTTCACCCTCTTGAAGGTTTTAGCGTCGTAATTCCTTTTTATTTCAGCCTTGGAAGACAATTCATCACCCCCAGGCAGCACAGACTGGTCCACACCAAGGCTGCTGCTCTGCTCCGGTGCCACCCCCCTCAAAGCACCAGGCCAGCTTGGAGTATCTTCTGCCCTGAAGATTTGCAAGGGATCAGCCTGTGTCTGCTTTTAACCCTCCGCTGCCATCCCAGTCACCTCCGCTCACCCCGGGCAGCAGCACCCGCGAGCGGCACGGGGCGCCTGGCAGGGGCTTCTGCGGGCAGCGATCCCCCCGCCCGCGATTCCGCTGCCATCCAGAGACAATTCTTCTTGGGGAAAGCTTTTAAGCTTGATCAGTGGTGGGGTTAATACCGTTTGCCATGTGTCTCTATTTTTTATCGGTATTAATGGAAGGTGCCACAGCAGGGTTTTCTACAGCAGCGCTAGGACGGTGTCTTGTTGGGTGGGTGGTTTTTTTTCCAGACGCCGGGTTGCAGTGACAGATCACGCTGCAGCACAGCGGCTGCCAACCACGTCCCCACAGCAGCTGCCCCGCATGACGCCTACCCTAAAGCCCGGAGTTTGTCCCCAAAGAGCCATCCTTCCAGCCGCAGCCGGTTCCCGTCACCGAGGGCCGGGAGCGGAGGAGGGAGCCGCGCGGGGCCGAGCGTGGCAGCAGAGGTGAGCTCGATAATTGTACACCTGCCTGTGCGTGTTCTCTGATGGCTCTTTGGGGACACTCGGTGACATCACGTTCGAAAGAAAAGGACAACAACACACAAGAAAAAACCAGATGCAAGTTAAACAAGCGGAAGGAGCGCTGGGGCTGCCGGTGAAGCTGCATTCTGGTTTCTGCCCAAGGCGAGCGACTGCAGGCAGCCGGTCCCACGCCTGTCCCCACCAGCACCAGGACCCGAGAGCAGAGCCTGGATCCAGGACCGACAAACACAGGACAGGGACCTTCACCCCCCGCTCCCTGCCCTGCACGCAAGACCCCGTGTTTGCCAAGCCGTGCTTCAAACAGAAATACATACATTTTTGCTCTGTGCTTCCAGTCCTTTGATCCCTGCAACTTATTTGTTCTTGTCTTTGTGGGCTTAACAGTCAAAGTGTGTGATAACTCATTGCTTGTTAATCCAATTTGGGCCTATTTAGATATTCCAGTTTAACATCAAATGCAATATAAAATAACGTCCAGAAGAAACAGAAATGAGCTCCGTGTCTACGAACCAGCTCTGAACCTTGCCCAGTAAGGGCTGGCCCTTTCTTTGCTAATCTGCTCTCTCTGCGGCATCACTGAGCCGGTCCTCGTGGCCGAGCCCCTCACCGCAGCGGGGGGCACGGCGGGGCAGGGGGCTCCGACCTCGGGGTGCAGCACAGACCCCCCCGGCAGCTCTGTCCCAGGGGGACAGCCAGGCTCTGGCACCGCCCCAGGGAGCCTCTCGGCGGGGTGCTGGGGAGCTCGGGGGGCTGCGGGTCTGGGGCAGTCCTGGGGGAGCAGCAGCTCCCAGCTGAGCCCAGCGCACCCGCAGCACCCAGCTCTCCGTACCGGTGCGTGGCGCAGACCAAAGCCTGCAGCCCAGCAGTGCCGGCCAAAGCCAGCCCGGCCCCTGGGACCTCCCTGGGGCTTGCTTCAGCTCAGGACCTGGCCCTCAGAGCACGGACACCCGCCAAGCAGGAAGATTTAACCCACCAGCAGCGTTTCCAGACAGGCACGCTTGAACGCAGAATCCCTTTTTTATCTGCAGCATCACGCTCCCTCCTGCCGCCCGCCTCGGCCCTTCCTGGCACCGTTATTTATGCAAACTTCAACGCCGCCGTCGCTGCCGCCGTCTCGGCAGAGGCGACGCTGCGGCTCTTTGGGGTGCGCCGGAGGGGACAGAGCATGGTGACAGCCGGCCGGGGACACGGCACCCACCCGACACCTCCAAGGCCCCCGCTCACCGCGAGCAGGAGCCCGCAGCCGGCACGGCGAGCTGACAGGCATTAGGGGAGGTTTATTAAATCAGGAGAGCCCGCAGGGTCCCGGCAGGCTCTGCCAGCGAGCCAGGACTGGGGTGCTGCAAGGGGAGCCCTCCCTCTGGGGAGGTTTCAGCCCCGTCCCTACCTGGGAGACGAGCCCACGGTGCTGGGTCCCCGGCGCAGGCAGGGACACGGCTCACGGATGCTGCAGCACAGGCATCGGTCTGCAGCAGCACCACGGGTCCCCGGGCAGGCTGTGAGCCAGCCCAGACAGGACTGGAAACCCCCCACCAGCCCCCAGCCTCCCCTCCACAGTCTGGCTTTATCTCCTTACACCCACCTGCCAATCATCTCACTAACGAGGGTGCAGCAAGGACCGGCAGCAAACCATTGCCGGGGTCCCTGTGCCGACACACACCTGTGCCGGAGCTGCCCCCGGGGTGGTCAACCAGACCCCACCGCGTTGCTGGAGCCTCTGCCATGGGGCTGCAGCGGCGAGGGGCCCGTCCAGGCGTGGTGAACCTGGTTGCCCCCTGCTCCCCGTGTGCCCCAGCCAGGCGGGGTGATGCTCGGGCTTGCAGCTCGAGCATCCTCCTGCCCCAGGGAAGGAGCTTCCCGTGTCACTGCTCTCGTTCTGGTTCCACCTTGGTGTCACCTTGGCTGAGCCACTGAATGAGCAGAGGCGATCAGGGCAGGGCATTTACCCCTGCCAGCCATGAAGCACTTGGATGCTCCCTGTGCAAGAGTGGTCCATGAACAGACCATTAATTCAGAGGCAGTGGATGCTCCTCACTATCTTCTCAGAGCCTCCAAAGTGTCCTCCTGAAAACCCAGGGAAAATACATCTTCTCTACCATGCCTCAGTCAAGAAGTGTGTGTTGGAGGTGTTTCCTACCTGTGTCCACTCCTCTCGGAGTTGTGTTTCCCCCAAAGGTGAGGGGGGAGTGTGCAAAGGTGCTCAGTTTCGTGGGGGTGAGGAGGGGGGCCCTGCCATGGCCAAGGCTACAACAGGGCTCAGACCCTGCCCACCCCGGTGGGTCACCCGTGGGGACGGGGATGACCCCTCCTCGGGGCCGGAAAAGCTCTGCCCGGGGTTTGCAGCCTCTCGGTTGCCAAACTGGATCAGCCATGGGAGAAGCGGAGGAGGAAGGGGCTGGGGTGGCACCCATGGGACCACGCCGGCGCCCAGCCATGCGCTGGCTTCTGCAGGACCGGCACCCGGAGCCCATCAAAGCAAACCCTCTTAGGCGTATTTAACCAAACACTTACTTTCCATTTTATTCAATAAATGCTTTAATACTAAAATGCATTAGATGCTCAAAGCAGAGAAAAGAAAAAAAGTCACATTTAGGTGGAAAACAAAGTTCTCATCAGATGAAAAAAACCCAGTGTGGCAGTTACACCATTTTGAAACAGAATCGTAATAATTTAATAAAGCTGCTTTATCATCTTCATAAAATAGACAGCATGGTGATTCTTTTTTTTTTTTCCTTTTTACCATTTTGTTGTTTACAATGATTCAATCACTGTGAAAATGTACATAACATACATATCAGCATATACAACAATTTATTCTTCATACACTCTGCAACGGAGACACCATGACGAGACGCACCGCGCCCAGCCCCGCGGCCGCCGAGCACCGACGGTGCCGCCGCGGGAAGGCACCGGTGTCACGGCGCGGCACCCGCGGCTCGCACCCGGCAAGGCTGCTGAAAACCAGTTTGCGCTGGGTGCATTTGAGGGTGACATCCCAGCTTAGAGCAGTGGGGCCGGCTGGGCTTCTCCCCGACGGGAACCGCCGCTCGCACGCTCGATCCGGGATCACCCGGAGCTGCGAAAGCAGCCGTAGCCACAAGAGCATCCATTTTCCCCAATGACAAATGTGTTTCCATTCATAATTAGGTTCCCTCCCCCCCCCCCCAA
>Ga0065711_1007192_pt1 | contig 18732 bp, 13 predicted proteins | sample Hoacrofraction12_FD_59098 | JGI IMG/M metagenome (GOLD analysis project Ga0065711, IMG submission 59098) | Hoatzin crop microbial communities from Cojedes, Venezuela - Epithelial fraction 12 v2 (version 2) | ecosystem: Host-associated > Birds > Digestive system > Esophagus > Crop | place...
CCTTGCACCCGGCGCCACAATAAACATACCTGCTTTATAACTCTCTGAGTTGTGAAGTTTGATTCCGCATGTCACTGATATATCAGCCAATCCTCCTAGTTCTGTATCATCACAAACTTGCTCTGTTCCATCATCCAGACCACTAATGATGACATTCAACACAACTGGCCCCAGTATTGACCCCTGGCATACACCACTAAAGACTAGCCTGTGGCTGAACTTCACGCCACTGAGCACAATCCTCTGAGCTCCGCAGATCAGCCAGTTTTCAATCCACCTCATTGTCCGCTTACGTAGGCTGTACTTCATTCAGTTTGTCTATGTGGATGTTACTGAAGCTGGTGTTCTTCCAATGAGACTATAGCCCAGCAACTGCACGCAGACCTCTGATTCCTTCTGTTTGCTTCCCATGCTGCGTGCATCAGGATACGCAAACTTCAGATAGGCACCTAGCGGTGTTGATTTATCTGTAAAAGTTAGGTGTACAACGTGCAAGTGGAATTAATAACTTCTATTAAATTAGAGAATAAATGAAACCAAAAATTGTGTTTTAACACATAGAGTACATGGCATAGAGGCAAAAGAGGCCAGGCTAAGCCTGATGCTGATTTCCTATGCTTATGCAAGGGAAACATCGCTTCTAAGACATCACCATTCTAACCTTGGTTGCACAAACTTCAACACCAAAACTCAGGTTGCTTCTAATATCTTCTTTATCTTGCATCTACCTACAAAACTTGTCCTGCTAATACATCCAGCACTTGCATGGGGTGTGAGAAGCAAGTATGCAGAATGTTTCTCTGCTGGAAGTTTTGTGGTTCTCACTTCTCATGAAAGTGTTTTATAACTTATTCCGAGTCCCTTTTAGCCTGCTTTGTTGAAGTTATTCACGTACATGCAATCATTAACTGTTCATTGGTCTAGAAACAAAGCATAGACCAGTAATTTGAGAGACTATATCCCAGTCACTTCCTCAGTTACTAGCTGAGTAATTTACTCAAAACAGAACGACTTTAAAAAGTGAGATTGAAAAGATCCCATTCCTCCAGACCTCCATGTTTAAATAGTATGCTAACATTTACTGTAGAGTATTTTCCAAGCAAGTGATCTCAGAGGATGAAGTTGAATACTGAATGTCATCTTTGACATGACTCTCCAGTGCTCCAACATTTCCAAGTAAAGATTCTCAGCTACAGTTCATTACTTCATTGTATGAATCAAGTTCTTTAGATGAGATATATAGACTATGAATCCCCACTTGAACATATGTATGAAATGGCACGTCAGTGAATGTGGGAAAGATTTGAATCTGACTAAACTGTAGACTAGAGCATCAGAAATATCAGCTGTACTCTTGCTGCAGAACTTGATGATTCAAATTTACACTTCCAGGATACGAACAAAAAAACAGAGGGAATGTAAGTATTCTTCAATTTATTTTATTTTACGTCTAATGAGGATAAAAAAATAATTTTCTCTGTGCATAACTTCTTAATTTAATTCTATGTTTCCCACAGAAGAAGGTCACAATTCTGTTAAGTATTTGAATTCTTCTGAATATAAATATTTATATAACCTCACAGAGCAATGAGAAAGACTTCACTGGGACTACAGTCCTACTATAGTGGTAAAGCAGCTACAGTTTATCTTATAAACAAAGTTCTTTATTTTAAATCACTCAGGAACAGAAGGAACTTTTAGTAAAGTTTACTTTAAAGAATAAAGCAACAACAGCAACAAAATCATAAGGTACACTAACTATCTTACTAACAGACAAGTGAGTAGTCTGAAACAGTAAGAATGTAAGATCATACCACTAAAACATTAATTTGTTCTGAACTAGGCAAGGGGCTCTCAGCTGGATTCAAAATTGCTTAGCTTTTGAAGAGCATCAGATCCCTTCTTAGTGCACTATGCAGGATGGCGTGACTCCTACCCACTTTATTCTTACCTCTGGCAATATTTAATGAGAAGAAAAGAATATGCTTTCTCCCCCTCACACAACCTCTGCTTTATTGGTTTGCAAAGTACTGTCAAGAGTTAGATTAAAATTCACTTTTCGTTAATAGAAAAAAAAGCACCACATATTTAAATACTAAGCAGGATTTCAACATGCTTCACACCTTCTGCCTGCTCTGGAAAAAATACACATAAGGGAACATTAACTTTTACTTGCTATAAACAAGGAAACTTTGTAATAGACAGAATTTTTTGTTAACAAATATAAATATTCTCAGTTTTTAAGAATAACTGTTTTGAAGCTTTTAGATGACCTTACTGATGCCTTCTTTAGAATAAAAAATGAAGGTGGTAACTTCTGGGCCTTTTTGACCAAAAACCTTGCACTGTGCTCTTTTATTTCTTCTCTTATCGCTGAGCAAAAGATTTCAAGCAAAGATCAGACATGTACACGTTTAACAAAAACCATGAGTTCTGGAGATTACCCTTTGTTCAGATCATACCTATTCTCTAGATAGTATCATTAAAGTAGCTTATTTGCAGCTAATGTCCTTTAAATCCCCAGTCCTGGATTTCATGTATTTTTCTCCATATTGCCACCGAGATCTCAGGGGTGCATTATTCTGTCTGTGGAAGACAGAAACTGAGAAATAGTTTTTTATCTCTCTTTTTATGTCTATATTTCATATGCAAAGATAATATAATTCTTGAGTCAAAAAAAAAATGTAGTCATGCTAGAATAATAAAGAAGTCATGTAGTTTACAAGTGGACAAATGAAAAACGCAAACGCCCAGTTTCTGAAGAGGTTTATATTCTAGGATTTTAAAAGGTCATTTGGGCCTAAAATATGCAAGAGAGCTTGTAAGGACCCCACTTAGAGACTGTTTGTCAAGGCTGATCTCCATACTGAGACTATATATAATATCTTTTAATTATTGAGCCCGACGTGCGGAAAGCAGACTCCACAATCTATAAGATAGTAAAGTAGGTATGTTTATTCGGCACCGGGCAGCACAGGGGGTAGTCCCACCAAAGTCGTGAACGCCGAGCAGCAATGTGTCTCTTCAATTTATACAATCAAATATTACATATGCATTAGATTTCCCAATACACCTATACATATGCATGTATCCTTATTGCATACTAAAATCAGTTCCGAGAAGTAATTTCCATAGACTCCTCCCACTTGCACTTGCCTAGTGCCTCCTAGTGGTGGTCATTGGGGGTCCCAAGATGAAGGCCCATCCTCTTCATCACGGTGTCCGCTGATTGACCTTTGTTTCTGCGCAAACTCAGTTCTCTCCTGGCTCCCATCCATACAGCAGGGTTGGTCTTGACCGGTTCTAGGCGATTTCCAGCCCCTATCAGGAACTAACCCCTTTGTATGGAGATGCAAGACTCTCTGCTTCAGTTAATTTAGACAATACATAAGTACTATCAGTTTTTAAATGCACAGCAACTATTAGGTAATGCCACTTCTATTAAAATCCCTTTTAACCCCTTCCTTCAAGCCTTGAATTTGCAATGGAAATTGGACAAATCAGAGCCATCAAAGAACACTCTCTACCCCAGTTCCTGCATACTGTTTAGTCACCATCTTCTGCTCACTGCAATGTTACACACAGTTAAAGCAGAAAAGGCCATCAAACTTACAATCTCCATGAGATAAAATGGTAAAGGAAGCCATAAAAGACTTCGCCTTGGACCTTCTGTACTACCCTGTCCTTTTTTCACCTATCCTTTAGCACCCTGAAAGCTGGGACACAATTTTCATGGTTTTATTTCCAAAAAAATTAAGCAGAATTTTCTACAAGTACCCTTATTTGAAACATCAGCAAAACATTACAACAGGGCAATGGAAGGTAAGATCCAGCATTCAGCTGAGTAGTAATCATTCAATTTACTGAATCAACATTCCATTTTGTTAAATCCAAAATCTGAACAGAGAAGTCAATAAATGACCCGATTTGAAAGGTATAAGAATTGAATTAAGGATATTTTTGAAGGAGAACACTCTGGTTTGGGAAGGCTGAAGATGTATTTCTTTTAATTAATGGAATCTCTGTGCTAAAATATGTAACAAAAATGATACAGGGATAAAATATCAAATTTTAAAATGCTTAATTAAAAAAAAATTACTTCAAATAAATCAAAGAGTCAGTGTTTTAGTATTTTTATGTCAAACAAAGTGTGAACTTGAAAAACTTCTTTTCTTCTATCTCCACTCCCCAGTCCACCTGCCCCCAGTCAGGAAGTATGAAATATTCTTCAAAGCCCTGGTAAATTTGTTCAGAGGATTCTTTATTGTATTGGGGATTTGGAAGAACTTTCGATACATTAATTTGTTCAATGTCTTGGCTTTCTTGGAATGTAGTTGAATATATACTTTTTTTTTTTTTTAGTAAGCTATCAAGTCTAAATGACCTTTGTTGACATTTCTTTGGTAAGTACAAGGGGGTAACATTTTCTTTTGTAAATTTGGTATTAGAAATGCATAACTTACAGTGTGTTCTGACTTTCCCAGTTTCACTCTTTGTGAAGTCTCAGGAAAACTAATTTATCATATTTTTTCCCCCTGCTCTTGCCTAGAAGTCCTCCTGTTTTTTTCAATTAAGTCTGTTTTCACAGCTTCTTTGCAATAATGCCATGATTTGCTTTCCCTCGGGAATAATGGTAGCTGCTTTCTGGTGAATGTTAACTAGTGCATTTATATTCTCAGATACCATAAATGTCTACTTAATTCCCTTAATTGTCAATACTGTTTGTAAAGGATAAATGAAAAGAAAAATATTTGCCCTCATGGTTTATTTAATGCAAGCTGCTAATGTGACGGGCTGTCTGCATGTATTTGGGTAGTGACTGTCACAGTAGGGATGTAGTAATCATAAAATGCTATGCAATTATTAAGATTATGAACTTCTTAGTTTTAGAAATCTAAAATATTTTGTAGTGCACACAAAAGATTACAAGTGATAACTTTCAAGTCTTAATTTTGGGAAATTGCAATCCAACTAACAGTGGAAAGTATTGTCATTAGTGATCTCTTACTTGAAATCCACTGATATTGTTCACAGATACTCTCCTAGAACAGAAAAACTTGGTCTAGAGGTATGTCAGAATTCTAGCTGAACCAGAACAGATGAGAACCACAGTGAGAGGAAACAGTGTACTATTTTACGAAAAGAGGGACACAGTCAACTTATTTTATAGTATCACAGAATCACAGAATGATAGGGGTTGGAAGGGACCTCTGTGGGTCATCTAGACCAACCTCCCTGCCAAAGTAGGGTCATCTAGAACAGGTTGCACAGGACCACATCCAGGCAGGACTTGAATATTCATCTCCAGAGAAGGATACTCCACAGCCTCTCTGGGAAGCCTGTTTCAATGCTCCGTCACCCTCAAAGTAAAATAGCTCTTCCTCATGTTCAGCTGGAACATCCTATGCTTCCTTTTGTGCCCGTTGCCACTTGTCCTGTTGCTGGGCACCACTGAAAAGAGTTTGGCCCATCTGCCTGACACCCACCCTTAAGATATTTATAACATTTATGAGGTCCCCTCTCAGTCTTCTCTTCTTAAGGCTGAACAAGCCCAGCTCCCTCAGTCTTTCCTCACAGAAGAGATGCTCCAGTCCTCTCATCATCTTTGTAGCCCATCGCTGGACTCCCTCCAGTAGCTCCTCATCTTTCTTGAAGTGGGGAGCTCAGAACTGAACAGAGTACTCCAGATGGGGCCTCACTAGACCAGTGCAGAGGGGAAGGAGAACCTCCCTCGACCTGCTGGCCACACTCCTTTTAATGCACCCCAGGAACCCATTGGCCTTCTTGGCAACAAGGGCACACTGCTGGCTCATGGTCAACCTGTCGTCCACCAGCACTCCCAGGTCCCTCTCTGCAAAGCCGCTCTGCAGCCGGTCCACCTCAAGCCTGTACTGATGCATGGGGTTGTTCTTCCCCAGGTGCAGGACCCTACACTTGCCCTTGTTGAACTTCATCATACTCCTCTCTGCCCAACTCTCCAGCCTGTCCAGGTCTTGATGAAAGGCAGCACAGCCTTCCTGTGTATCAGCCACTCCTCTCAGTTCTGTGTCATCAGTAAACTTGCTGAGGGTACACTCTGTCCCTTCATCCAGATCATTGATGAAGAAACTGAACAAGACTGGGCCCAGTACTGACCTCTGGGACAGTATCACAAATACACCACCAGTTACAGGCCTCCAACTAGACTCAGCACCGCTGATGACAGTCCTCTGAGTTCTGCCATTCAACCAGTTCTCAATTCACCTCACAGACCACTCATCTAGCCCACACTTCCTGAGCTTCCCTAGGAGGATGTTATGGGAGACTGTGTTGAAAGCCTTGCTGAAGTCGAGTTAGACAACATCCGCTGCTCTCCCCTCATCTACCCAGCCAGTCATGCCCTCGTAGAAAGCTATCAGATTGGTCAGGCATGATTTCCCCTTGGTGAATCCATGTTGACTACACTCGATAACCTTCTTTTTCTCCACTTGCTTAATAACGACATTCAGAATGATCTCTTCTATCACCTTTTCAGGGATGGAGGTGAGGCTGACCAGCCTGTAGTTCCCTGGGTCCTCCTTCTTGCCTTTTTTGAAGATTGGAGTGACATTGGCCTTTCTCCAGTCCTCAGGCACCTCTCCTGTTCTTCAGGACCTTTCAAAGGTGATGGAGAGTGGCTCAGCAACAACATCTGTCAGCTCCCTCAGCACTCATGGGTGCCTTCTATCAGGGCCCATGGATTAGTGGGTGTCTAGTTTGCTTAAATGATCTCTCACCCAATCCTCCTCAACCAAGGGAAGGTCTTCATTTCACCAGGCTTCCTCTCCTACCTCCAGGGACTGGGATTCCTGGGGCCCAGCCTTAGCAGTGAAGACTGAAGCAAAGGCGGCATTCAATAACCCCTCCTCCTCCGTATCCTCCGTCACCAGGGCACCCTTCTCATTCAGGAGTGGGCCCACATTTTCCCTAGTCTTCCGTTTGCTGCTGATGTACTTGAAGAAGCTTTTCTTGTTGTCCTTGACATCCTTTGCCAGGTGGGCCTTAGCCTTCCTTTTTGCTTCCCTGCATGCTCTGACAATGTTCCTGTATTCCTCCCAAGTGACCTGTCCCTCTTTCTACATTCCACAGGCCTTTCTCTTCAATTTCAGGTCTGCTTGAAGTTCCTTGCTCTTCTACGCAGGTCTTCTGCCTCCTCTGCTAGATTTCTTACTCAGGAGGATTCACTGATCCTGAGCATGGAGGAAGTGATGCTTAAATAGTGACCAGCTCTCTTGCACCCCCCTACCTTCTAGAACCCTGACCCATGGAATTCCTTTATGTAGGTCGTTGAAGAGGCCATATTTAGCTCTCCTGAAGTCCAAGGCTGTGATATTACTTATCGCCTTGCTTCCTCCACGCAGGATCCTGAACTCCACCATCTCATTGTCACTGCAGCAGAGGCTTCCTCAAGTCTTCACATCCTCAACCAGTCCTTCATTATGTGCCAGTACAAGGTCCAGCAGCACATCTCCCCTTGTTGGATCCTCCACCATCTGCGCCAGGAAGTTATATCATCAGTGCTCTGCAGAAACCTCCTGGACTGCATGTGCCTGTCTATGTGGCCTTTCCAGCAAATGTGAGGATGGTTGAAGTCCCCCATGAGAACCAGGGCCTGTGATGATGAGGCTACTTTCAGCTTTCAGTAGAAGGCCTCACTGACATCCTCTTCCTGGTCAGGTGGCCTGTGGTAAACACCTACAACAGTGTCACCCATATTAACCTGCCCCTTAATTGTAACCCGTAAGCACTTGACTCTTTCTTCATCCACTCCTGGGCAGAGCTCAACACATTCCAGTTGCTCCCTCACACAAAGAGCAACTCCACCATCTTGTCTTGCTGGCCTGTCTTTCCTAAAAAGTATGTAGCCATCTATGACAGCATTCCAGTCATGCAAGCTATCCCACTGTGTCTCTGTAATTGCAGTGAGATCATGGCCCTGTGATAGCACACATATCTCTAGTTCTTCCTGCTTATTGCCCATGCTGCGTGCACTGGTGTACAGGCATTTCAGAGAGGAACTCAAGCATGAATGTTTCCAAAACATATTCTTTGCCTTGCACTTGCTTCAGCTTCTTCAAATAGTTTGGATATTTACATTAGAATAATTAGAGACCTGTATAAATTCAAAACTAATCCTAATAATTTCTACCTAGAAGCATATCAAAGATTACATTTTCAGATGAGTAATTAAATTATTAAAGTTTTTCCTGCCCAGTAATATTTGGAACTGAATTGCCTATAGCTGAAAAGCCTTAGAGTGAGGTCACAAGAGTATCAGAGTAGTTTTCCTAGCTGATGTACATGTTTGACCAAAGGCCCCATGGCCTTGTCTTTAGATATGACCAGTAGCAAATGCTTAAAGAAGATTTCAAGTCCCCGGAATTATGCACTAATCATCATTTCAGTGGCTTTGTGATGTAAAGAAAATATCTTTACCTCAACTCCATTCTGAAGGTAGATAAACTTTAAGCATCGATGTTTGCCTATGGTGAAGAGTTTCACAGTTTAACAAAATATGTGAAGGCATGTCCATATTTTAGGGGGGATATGAACCTGCTACTTGACACATAAATACAGTCAGTATTGCCCTAGTTCTTGTTCACTTCCTCAATAGATTTCCTCATTTTACAAGTCTGTATTGTACTCTCCTCTATCTTTTCCAGGTTGAAGAACTCTAGTCTGTTCCGTATTCCTTCATGCAAAGATTTTTCCATAGTCTCAAAAATCCTTACCCAGCTTCCACATAAAGGTAGAATCTTGGAAATGATTTTGTTTTTTTCCTTTGGTTGGTTTTCTTTACTATTAGGAAATACTCTTTTGCTAACGCATTAGGCCAAAGTTAAACCAAACATTATAAAATTGACACTGGATATTCTAGTCACAGCAGCTAGACAGTTGAGACTTAAGTTAGAAAGCGGGCTGAGAGGGCGAGTGAGAGAGCAAAACTGTGTATTCATTTGCAAGGGGACAGCCTGAAATTCTGGTTTAAGCGCTGTGAAAGTGGATGCATAAGCATATGGCATTGTATGGAGACGAGTATTATCAGCAGTGTTGCAACAAACTGTTGCTGGCATATTTTATTTTTTATCTCCCACCCCTGATCCAAAAGAATATTGCAGGTTTGATTCAAGACTTGAGTTGCACAGATTAAAAAGTGTTGGCACATGTTGATGGATTTATGATATATGTGTATTCGTACGGGTTATTCTGTTTATAGGATACAAATTATCTTGGGCAAGGAGATTCTGTGTCTAGGAAAGCATGGTGATAGGAAGAATAGATGGGGAAAAAAAAACCCACCTATTTTTTTCTTTTTTTTTTGACCTTTGACATTTATTTACTGGATGAAGTCCAGAACAGGACAGATCAAAGTAGATAGATCTGCAGTAGACGTTGTACAATTTATAAAGAAACTCCTCTAAAAGCTAAAAAGACAAACAAACTTAAAAGCAAACAAACAAGCACAAGTCTAAATCCACAGAGCAGACTGAGAAAGACTCCAGTAGAAATGAGGTGGGAGAAATTAGATTTCTGTTTGATTACATCTGGATATAAATTGGGTTTAAATTAGATTTGTGCTGAGCTTTCACAGGGAACTGATGTATGTGCAGTTTTCAAGTTCACATTGAAGGTCCATTATTTTAACAGTTGAGGTAGTGAATTAGTGAAGTACTTAATTACGTGCCAAATTACGTTGGTTTTATCTTTATCTTACTAAAGGAGTGAAACTCAAACTCTTCTAACATATTCTTTCATGTAAAGTGAAGAAATGTTGTGGATTTTTTCTTTATTTTGAGAGGGCCAGAGATGAAGAATATGCATTTAAATTACCTGCAAATAGTGCAGGGTGACTAATTAAAAATGACTGAAATGTGTACGCATTTTTCAGTTTTAATAGGTGAAATTTTGTGTGAAAGATGAGAAATAGGAATATAGCAAGCAATTGTTATAGTTCTTAGCTAATATGGTACAGTTGAGCTTCACTCTTCCAACAAACAGAACTATATTTCATATTTTAAAAATATTTAGAAATATCTTGTATTTGTTTTTTAATGAATAATGCATAGGTTCACTTCTTATAAAAGATCTTTAATCAGTAATTAGAAACCTTTAATTTAAGAATTACATAACTTCAGATGACTGATGAAAAAATTTATAGATTTGTGTTGCACGTTATATTGATGGCACTTTATAGATCTTTGACTGCACATTGTATTCTGGTACATATAAAGGTGTCCTCACACACTGATCTGCTCTATACTGAAAAATCATTTTAATTCTGTGGCTTTTGTAACACTCATATCTTGACCATATGAAGCTTCATTAGTGTTAATAGGCCTGGGCACATTTTCTGTGAAATCTTTTCTACTCCTCATAAACAGATTGTATGATGCTAATGACACTTATGCAATGTTTCAAGGAACAAAAAAAGCACAAAATATCTTTGAAATAGATAGGATGCTACTGCATCATCATTACTGTTGCAGGCTAGTGAAAGTAGGTGAAGAAGTATCACACATAAATGTACCCAGAGATAAAATACAAACATTGTTTCTGGAGCTGTAGAATATACTCAGTATTCTTTACTTAGTGTATTCTAAAACAATAAACTCTGGTAAGTTAAAACTACTTGTTCAACATTGAACAAGGAATTAGTGAAAAATAAGGGAATGAGAAGGAAAAAAAATAAAGCCTTGATTACTTCTGCGTACACTCTTTTCAAATCTACTTTTCGATAGTAAGATCCTTTCATTCATTTGAGTCAATAGTGAAAGTTAAAGATCAGTTATCACGCAGATTTAATTTTTTTACTCATCCAGATTATGTTATTTTCTCATTTAAACAAATAATATATATTTAAATAAAACCCAACGTCCGCTCCACAAAGGTTTTAAAATTATTAAAATTTTAGTAGATCTTAACACATACACATACATATATATGCATACACCTACTCATATATATAAAGCCTAGGATTTTGAACAGAATTTGGCCTTGTTATTTCACAAGGTGAAAGCCATGTTTTACTGCATTATCCTATATACTAAAGATGCATACAGAGAGAAGTCCTGTATATTTTTCAGGTCTAGAAGTATTCAGGGAAGAGTTCACTTGTTCTAGCACAGAGGTTAGATAGAGTTATTTTACCCTCAGAACCATTTTCACAAGGAAAAAAAGAATAAATTAAATTATAATTCTCTTGAAAATCAAATTAATCAAAACATGTGAACTACCACTCATTCATCAAGGCATTAACCAAATACAATCAAATGTCTTTATTCTCAGCAGTGATTTCAAATAATTTAGAAGAATATCATGGACTGTAATTTTTGTGCTTACAGTAAAAAAATTTAAAAGTCCCCAAGTACTTATGGAAATACATGTCATCATCTGAATTCACAGAAGTCTTTCTTTACGCTAGCAACTAAATATTTTGCAAGATATTAAAAAAAGCTAAGAAAATATGATGACAATCTTGTTTAAATCTACTACATTTTTCCCTTACAGTAAACAAGTTTGTTTAACAGTTTTAGATATCAGTAATATTTCATTACTTACAATGAAAACTTTAAAAGAAACCTTTAATTGCACTTCCTGGTATTAAAAATAGCTGCTTTTTGTTCTGTAAGCACATTTTATTTCCCCTTATCACACCTGTGGTTTCTGACTTATTCATTCAGTCCAGGAATTCAGATGATGGATTTATGAAATGCTGAGTTTCCTTCCAAAGAGTTTAAAACTGCAACACTGACTGCAGGACAAATGTATGCTATTTAGCAGGAAAATGTGAGTCATGGAAACGAGTAGGCTTGTAAGTCCTGGTCAATACCTTACAGCCTATTAAACAGAAAACAGGAAAGCAAGTTTGTTTAGGTTTATTGTGACATATTGTGACATGAATGATAGTAATGTATTCACACAGTCTTAGACTGCCAATATTAACATGAAAAATTATCAATCATTAATCCATCAAAGAATGCTGAGTTTCTGAGTCTCAATTATTACTGAATTTCTCTATTTAGAGGAATGGGAAATATAGTGAAATCAGTTTAGTGACTGAGTTTGATGGAGCATCTTAGTGGGTTGTTACACCAAAAAGCTTACTTCCTCACCAATAAACCTGAAAATTTAAAAGAGGTATTTCATACTAGATCACAAAGATAATGAAAGATACCAGAAGGTCTCAATATAATGGACCTCCAGTAATCTGATTATGGGAATTTAATCATGTTTCTTTTTTATCCTGGAAGCAAACATATCTTGTGTGATTTCTGAAAAAGTTTTTCACCTTTGAATGTCTTCTGAGATTCTAAGCTAAAGAACTCCTGTTCATTAAGAAGTGTCATAAATCTTACATGGCAAAAGACACAACAAAAAACATTATTAATTTTTGATTCTTGCTCCAAATCCACTCGAAGTTTTCCTTTGGTTAACTTTGACTAAAATGGGCTTTGATTCACTCCTTCTGTTGTTAGGGTGATAGATTACATGGAGAAGCAGCAAAAGTTTGAAATTAATGGTCTGAGTTATATAACCTACAACATGAATAAAGCTTCAGTGGTGTTGGTAGGGAGGCACACTGCTCTGCTGAAAATGCCTGTATGATTAAAGCTGGCCCATCTGTTGCTCACATCTTTCATATTTCCCTTCTAGAATCAACGTACTTGTGTGTATGTGTGTGTGTGTGTGATTTTAGTGTGTTTGTGCTGCATTTCATTCTTCCATAAGACTCAAAAAATATCTCTGGCACAGAATAGCTAAAAGCCAGACTATTCATTTCGAACTTCATGAAGTGCTGTGTACAAAGAGTTAAAATATAACTGTCCTGGAAATATATTCGTATATATACACCTATATGTATATATATATATATTACTGATAACTTCAGAAAAGTATTTCCAGCCTTGATCTAGCAAAAGAAATATGCATATATATATAATGCTGAGCACAGGAAGAGTCCTACTGGCTGTCACATTGTCATACTTTTACTGGGATAAGGGCTGCCTAGCTTTAACCCTCTCTTGGATTCCCTTTCCATGCCAATAGCTCATGTGGTGCATTGCAGTGTGGCATCACACTGGAACAACATCCAAACCACTTTCCTATCCTTCTTCTAGTGAGAAAAAGGTACACCAAATCAGGACAATGTCTATGGCTTAAGCAGAGAGGTAATCCAGCTCATATTAAATTGGCATAACGTTACCATGGGGGGACTTACTACCAAAAGTAAAACATCAATCATTCACGTGACATCTAATGCTGCTGTATGTGAGAGGTACCTGGTTTACCTGTGAATGGGACAGATAGGAGCTCACAGTGTTGTGCTGTAGGTCCTAGCTGTGCTTGCAGTTCTCCATGCATTCTCACAGGAGCTGATGCATTTAAATGCTTAGTTATCACTGCATTGATGCACTTTAATAACTCACAGCTAGAAGAACAAAGAGAAATCTGGCCAGTCATGTCTTGCTGTGTATAGCTTGCTGGATTCAAGGACTTCAGTGACTCACTATGAGGAAGGTACTGGAAAAGTAAGAAGCAGTTAAAACTTTACAAAACATAATTTTATTTAATTATGAAAATTGGAGGAAAAGAAATTAAAACCACAAAATTATTTAAATTAAAAATGGTAAAATACCTGTGTGCCAGTAGCCCTGTGGTTAAAGACATCTACTTTTTTAATTGGAGATTTCAAAATAGATCTAAAAATTATTGATGTTTTGCTTCCACTCCTGTCCTCCCAGCTTCATCTCCAGGAAATTCCTACCTGAAACCTAGCTAAACTTTTTCAACAGGAGCCAACTGAAAATACACAGATTAATTTATTTCACAGTAAATATGACAAAATACTTTTTTAAAAATAGTTTTAATTTCTATTGGCTTTCATACTAGTGTCAGTGTGATCTTTGAGGTTATACTTCTGATTATTAACGCTCTGTCTTTTTTGACAGCAGCACTGCATTTGAAGATTCAATTAAAGCAGTTCTTTTTCTGAATCAGAAAAAAAGTCACAATTGTTCTGTGTTTCACCAAACTGTGTAAAGGAAAAGTGAAATGTATTTCTTAGACTGCAACAATATAACATTGAAATGACAGACAATGTCTTTACAGTGTCTTCAAGGTTGAAAGCGTATTAGAGTAATAGCCATTAGTCTGCATGTGTGTGCCTTCATAGGAGTTCTGCAGTACAATATTATATTTGATTACTCAACTAAAAACAGTCATCCATTAACCCCCAGAGTTAAAGCTCCCTCAGCATGCTGGAGGCCGTGCCACTTAGTGTGTCCCCATTATTTTATGTTATAGAAAAACACTAGGACTTACAGAAACATCCTAAGGTCACTCTTTGTCATTTCGATAAAAGTTATGGGAGAAAATGTATCGCTTTTTCAATGTTATTGAAGTCAACAGAGTGGTAACATGAGGGAGAAATCTGGTATATATATTCAAGGTCATTCATGGGTTAAGCATCAATAATACCAGAAGCAAGGCTATGGAAAAAAAACCAGATACCATTGTGCTTGTCAGAACAGAGTTACTATTTCCACTGTACTGGAAGTATGAGGGACTTTCATTACCCCCAGCCCCCCCAAAAATACACAATTTTAAATTATTCCACAGTGGTTTATTGATATTACTAGTCCTCCTAATTAAGCTTTTCATTGTATTACAACTCAGAATGTCTAGTAAATGTTGGATGCTGTTCTTGTGGTTAAGATAAATTTGGGTTTTTCCTTTGTTTTGAAGAATCTGTGATAAAAAAGCCCATTTAATATGTAGAGGAAGCAGAGACTCAGATATACACAAAAAAAAGCCCCTGTATTTCACAGCTGCCTTTCTAGGTTTTTTACCTTCCCCTTCTGGCAGAAAAAGGTTTTTAAGAAAGCGTTACTAAGCTCGTAACAGTGTACTCCATCATCATCACTACCACCAGCATCATCATGCTACAGATCACACAGTACAGTCAGGAGCGGAGTCCTGTTTTGAAGGCTGTTTTAGCATCGCAAAGCGGGTCACTACATGGGGTACAAAATTCTTTCAATATAAGAACTCTGTCTTGCCATTTTTTAAAACATTCAAGTATCTTGTGCAAACACATACGCAAAAGCACTGTCTAAAATAAATTGTCAAAGGAATTTTTCTATACCGTCCTATGCTTTCAATTTATTTGCTTCATTTATTGGTGTTCCTTTTTTTTGTCTATTCTCTTAATATTTTATTAATGTAGATATAATTGTGGGTGAAATTCGTGATTAGGTCAAGGACCTCCATCCATTGAAAAGAGTTGCAATTTTGATTCCACATCATCACAACAGTGGTGGAATCTGAGAGCTTAAAAATAGTGGTTTCTCAGATATGATATCATCACTGATAACAATCACTTTTAGTTTTACTCAGTAAACAATTGTGAATACTCTGGATAAAATTCCCAATTTTTATGTAAGAGAAATATTTTATCTACTGTTCACAACAAAAATATTTAACTTCGTATATTATGGACTGTGACTTTTTTATTATTTCATTTGCTTTTATTGGCTCATAGTGATAAATCACCAGTTAACCCAATGATTTTACATTCTTTGCTGCCTTTACATTAACAAAACCAAATAAAAAAGAAATGGCAACAAAGCTTATCTCTAGGGGCATGTTTAAACTGAATCAGCTACTGCAGTGACTTTAAAATATTTGTTAAAACCTATGGGCATAAATTTAGTTACAGTTACACTACTGTCTATATAACAGAGGCAGTACTGAAAGGCTTAATTAATTCTTGATTGTAAAACACTTAAGAATCCTTTGAAAAAATTACCATGCAAGTCCAAAACATCATTGTTTACAGTGGTGACTCAACACAGGTCTTAATATTTTACCTGTGAACAGAGCTAATAATTTCTCTGTTGAATTTATGTAGGACTTTTTTTTTCCCTATATTAGTTTCAGATTCAAATAAAGTGAACCCTCCTGGGCAAATCAGGGCAGCTGGACATAAAAGCCTATATGCATGCTGTTTTTCCGCTCAACCATATAATGCAACACTTTGCTATCTCCATTAAAAGACATATTTTGTACCATATCATGCATTTCATAATATTTCCATCTAAATGCAGATTTTTCTGTTCCATGTGTAGCATCTAGTCAGGTTTTCCATAAAAATACCAGCGGGAGAGAACATTGAAATTCATTTTGCATATTAAAGAACTCTCTCCGAGATTCCTTCTTTTATTTATTTTATCAACTCAAGCAATAAGCAAGAAAATTAGAGCTTCAGCAATGAAGGAGAAAACATTTATGATTTTATCAGACCTGAATTTTTTTTCCCCTGCTTAGACAATTTCCAGACTCTTAAGAGCAAGTAACTTTATAATGTTCCACTCATAAATAACAGAAGTCCGTATGTATCATTTAACCCAAGTATATTAGTAATATACATAGCCCAATGAGAACTGCACTTTAACACACATACTGAAGGCTTTTCTTCCCAATATTCACAACACATCTAATATCTCTCCCATAGGAATTTGTTTCCCTTGAAAGCATTATTGCAAATGTCGTAATATTTTCTGGTATAGCACTCTGGTGTGCACAGGTAAAAAAAGAAAAAGGTAGAATAGATTAGATGGCAGAGCTGTCATTGCAAACACTCTGTTCCAATTCTAAAAGGAGAAGACAATCAAAACTGTCATTGTCAAGCTGCATAAGTATAGCTGGAGTAGATTTATATTGTAATAAGTTGGTTTTTAGAAATTTTTATATTGCACATTAATCAAAAAATGGACAAGAATGCAATTCAATTTAAAAAAAAATAACAGAGAATGATTATTAAGGCCTATCACGTCTGAGTGTGTTTATATATATACTGTTATAATTAAAAAATTTAGAGAAGATATTTGAATTTTACATATAGATTTTGTCTGTTGTCTTGTATTTTGTGAACATAAAATTTGTGTTTTAGGGAAAGACTTTTTTTAGGGCTTTTCCTTCCATTATTTCAGTGCAGCTGATGAGATGCCACACAGCAACAGAAGAACTCACAGTTTGGTCGCTGCTGCCCTCGACCCTGCAAGACCTTCAATCCAATTTTAACTTTGAACACAATGGCAAGTGCTTTTCTATCCTGAACCACCAAAGCAGGGAGCATGCCGGCAGGAAACCCAGATTCCCTTCAGCCCTGCAGGTCTCCATTAGGGAAGCCTGGCTCGAGCTCCCTGCAGCCTGCTTCTTGAGGGGGACATCAGCTGCCATCTCCAGCCCGCCGCCACCTCTAACCAGAGAGCAGGGCTCCACGCCCTCTCAGTTCACTCGCTGCACCTTGCCCACCTCTGCCTCTTCCTTTTCTGCTTTCTTCCTTGTAAAATATGCAAGACCTTGGTCCTATCAGGAGAGTTTTCTCTTGCCTAAGTTTTCAGACTGTGCAGCCTGAGACCTGATACACAGCTAAGCAAAACTTCTATCATAGACATGGCCAGACTGAAATCCCAGTTGTACACAGTTCAGAGAAGTTGTTTACTGCTTTTACAGTGTTGGTTGTCATTTCCAACAATGGTAGATTTATTAATAAAATCACATACACAAACTAAAGCAGGAATAACACTTTTCCAAGATCTCACAGCCTTTTGTGAAACATAAGTGAATTCACCTCACACTACACTGGCTGGACTGTATCTCTGTGTAACTGTACTGGTTTGTGTGGTGTTTTACCTCGGGGAGAATACTATTTACGTGCCTTAATCTTCATCTTAGTTTGTTAAAATATTCTTATTCAAATCTGCTGCGAATGCAAAGTAATATGCAATTATGTGTAAGAGAGGGAAAGAGCAACTTATGGATCAGAGAACACTTCAGTTACAAAGCTATCATCTTAAATATCACAATACATATTAACTTCATTAGCATTCACAAATACTTCAAGGTTGCTTTAAAATTTGTTGCAATAATGAATATAGCTAAGATTAAAAATATTCTTCTTTTATTGAAGCACAGAAGAGAACAAATAAAATTCTGTCTTCATTTCACAGGAGAGTTGTTGAAATGTTCTCATGGCGTAGCAATTGTCTGAAATTAAAATGGTCAGAAAACGGGGTGCTGGTGCTGCCGACAGGAACCCCCAGTGAGAAGAGCACAAAATGGTTTCAGAGACATGGACAAGCCAGAGCAATTTTAGCATGGGGCCGAGCTGGTCAGGACTGGAGCAGCTGCCATGCAAGGAGGGGCTGAGGGATGGGGCTGGCTCAGCCTGGGGAAAGATGGCTCCAGGGGGGCTGGCAGCAGCCAGCCCGTTGTGTCCAGTTCTGGGCTCCCCATTTCAAGAAAGATGAGGAGCTACTGGAGGGAGTCTAGCGGAGGGCTACGAAGAGGATGGAGGGACTGAAGCATCTGTTCTACGAGGAAAGGCTGAGGGAGCTAGGCTTGTTTAACCCGAAGAAGAGAAGGCTGAGAGGGGACCTTATTTATGCTTACAATTATCTGAAGGGTGGGTGTCAAAAGAATGGGGCCAAATTCTTTTCAGTGGTGCCCAGCAACAGGACAAAGGGCAATGGGCACAAACCGAAGCTTAGGAAGTTCCGTCTGAACATGAGGAGGAACTTCTTCACTTTGAGGGTGACGGAGCACTGGAACAGGCTGCCCAGAGAGGTTGTGGAGTCTCCTTCTCTGGAGATATTCAAGACCCGCCTGGACAAGGTCCTGTGCAGCCTGCTGTAGGTGCCCCTGCTTCAG
>Ga0065711_1038458_pt1 | contig 18732 bp, 5 predicted proteins | sample Hoacrofraction12_FD_59098 | JGI IMG/M metagenome (GOLD analysis project Ga0065711, IMG submission 59098) | Hoatzin crop microbial communities from Cojedes, Venezuela - Epithelial fraction 12 v2 (version 2) | ecosystem: Host-associated > Birds > Digestive system > Esophagus > Crop | place...
GGGGGGGGGGGGGGAATTGTTTGGTTTGGGTTAAAGGGAAGGTTTCATTTGTCATATAGCGTTTTTGCTTTCCATAACTCATTTTTTGTTGTGATGGTGGGGTTTGTTTTTGTTTTTTTTTTTTTTAGTTTTGCTTAACAAAGATAAAACGCTGTTAGTTTACTGCAAATAGATTGTATTTGGTGAATTTTGGCAAATGAACCTAACAATTAACTGCTCCTATTACGCTGAACTCAGCTTATATTTAGAACCCTTTTTAGAACAAAACCTAAAAATAAGCTAGACAATTCTGTCCAGTTGTTAAGTATTGACAAATATATAGGAACAGGCTGTTCCTGTATTTTTTTTTAAGAACTTTTGAGTAAGGGAGGCAGTTTGTTTCAGTTTGCATAACAGGAAATATTACTTTCTAAGTTCTGTGGGTGTACATGTCTTGTCTAGTACTAGAACATTAGTAAAGAATTAAACCTGGTGTGAGTAAACATGAAATTCATCTTAAAGTTTCTTTCAGCCATGCAGAAATCTAACATCACGTATGCAGGCCCTGAGGAAGTCACCAGCGCCCACATACTAGTGGAGTTTTCCTGGTTTAGCAAATCCGTTGAGGTAGGGTTAGCCAAATAAGTTCTCTTCCAGATAGTTTGTAAAACAAGTATCTCCCAATTTCTTGGTTTAAAAATGTTAATACTCTTCCCTTCCTTCAAAAGAGACATTAATAGCTTTTACGGGGAAATATTAATTTGGTTTTGGTGTGGTTGTTCTGGTTGCAATGAGGAGTGAGTGTCCGATTCATTAGTAGCATCCTGCGTTTTCTTCAGTAAGTGGACTTAGCACAGTCAGCAAAAAGGCGTGATTTAGCCACACTAAAAACTTTTCAAAGGGAGAGATGAAGAATTATGTCCTGTTCGTAACAGCCTATCCTCATCCAGTGTTTTATGACTGGGAACAATTCTGTCAGATGAGACTTGGAATGTTGTTTTAGTAAACAATTGAAAAAGCAAAAAAGGTTGAGAATTGTTAATTTTCAAGGGGTAGCCTTGCAGCATAGCTGCCACTGGCAATGAAACTTCTCACTTCCCAGCAGCTGGGATTGTCAGAAAGCTGTGAGGAGGCCAAAAGTCTAGGAATTATGAATTCAGAGGTTCTGGACAACAGCTGCTTCACTCTTCCTGCAAACAGTTGACAGATTTGCCTGCTGCATAGTGGTACCCTTAAAAGATATAGGAAGGATGTGAGATGCACATGTTTGCTGCGCAGGTATAAGAAAAATATTTCTGTTCTTGTCCTGTGTACAAAATTAGGCTATGACCGGTTAAAGAGGCCTCATTAGCAGTAGCTACTAAGGTGGGTAGAGATCTCTGCACTGTGTAGCTACTGTGTTGGTTTTGGTTTGGTGGGTTGTGTGTTTTTGGTTTTTTTTTTTTGTATCTGGTTATCTCCTATCAGACAAGGAAACTGAGGCGTAGCGAGGCTGTTTAAGGTCAGAGAAGAAATCTGTAGAAAGGTCAGAACAGAAACAAGAACTTTTACTTCAAGCCCTGTGCTTTAACTACAAGACTCTCTCTCTTCCATAAATAAATTAAAAATAAGTCTTTGTTATTCTCTGCAATGGCTTACCGAAAGACTTGAGGGTCCTTGAACATGTGTTTGATTGTTAGATTTTGTGCTGGAAATGACACAAGAATGTGTTATTTCTTTTATCCAGCAGGCAGTTAAAATACAGCACTGTGGAAACAATGCAGGAATGTACAGTACGTGTCTCTCACTGAAATAAATGTTAGGATAATCAAGGTTTTAATGTAATTTCTTTTGTACTCGCATTTGGTTTAAATTGAAATGTTTTTGTGAAAACAGAGATCTCAAAACTAGTGTCTGTAGATAGAGTAATTGTTAGCCAGGTTTTAAAATAAGAAAGGGAATCCAGTTGGGGAGTGGTGTTGTGTTTTGATGCCCATTTTCCAGGTAAAACGCACAGATAGAAGTTCTTAGTCTCACTGCTATTTTATATTTCATTGTCACAGTGATAGCTGGAGATCTGTAGTTCCATTTAAAACCGTAATTCTGGGACACATTTTTTTTTTCCATTTAAAGACAGTTATTAAGTGATGGAATGCTTAGATATTCATTATGATTCTCATTAGTTACTTTGAAGTAGAAAACAATTGAAGAAGATACCACTAGAATGAAGTGCTGCTGTTTCATTTTTCAATGGAAATAAGTAATATGGTCAAATTAAAAAAAAAATGCTGGTTCTATGCCCAAAAGAGAGGGTGCGGATTTCAGTACAAAGGTGAAGATTAGTTTTCTATCCTCAGCTTGAATGTCCCCAGTTCTGGGAAGCTCTGACTGTGCACTTACGCAGCAAGTTTACAGTCCCAGACCGTCCCTTTGTAAGGCTGAGATGCTGTAGACAGTGAATAATAAAGCTAGGATGAAATTGAGATTTCTCAAAGTGTATTTGCAATAGTGAGGCCAATTGCATTCAAACACACTTTTAAAATGTAAGTTTAGATCTGTATCACTGTCTGCCCTATTGTGGAGATCTCAAATTTTGGTAGTAGGGTAGAGGAAAGCCAGAGAAGGATGTGAAAAAGACAACATAGCCGCCAACAGTCATCATCCTGCTCATGGGTCCTTTTGGCCTTTTGTGAACAGATGCAATCCGCAGACCTTAAGGACAGAAATTCTGCTTAATGAGAATGGAAGGGAAGAACAAGCATGAGAACTTTTCCTTCACCTCCTATGGAATGTATATCATATAGCCATAAGTAACTATTTTAAGTCAGAAATTTTGACAATCAGAATGGACTTCTTTCAAGTGTTATGTGCTACACATTTAAGATGATAGCATTTAATGTTGAGTCGTAATAAATACATTGCAAACTGAAATCAGGCTGGCTGTATTTATGCATGCAACCTGTTTATTTAACTTTAGATGGATAGTCTGAAAAGTGGGATAGTTAAGTCTGTCCTCTTCTCATGAATTCTTAATATGTGTTTCAAAGGATCAATGAATTTTTTTAATGTAGAATTTTTAAAATCTGTATCTTCTTTTCAAATTCAGAGTTGAAATCTACAGTCCTAGAAACCGAGAAACAATGTATAGAAGATGTTCCACAAGTACAGGTAAGATTCTAACAGAAGTGGTTTATCTATCATTTTGTAAAACGACTGGAAAAGCAGTACTTCAGACATTTTTACAGTAGTTTTGTATACTGAATGTTCTGAATGCAAACATTCAGAAGTGTGTTTTTGAATCTAAATTTTGATTTCAAAATGCTTACATGCTCGATAGTGTATCTAGCTACAAAGATTTAAGGTTCCTGCCTGCCTAAGCTGGTATATGCAAAATGTTACTCTTCACTCAGAAGTAAGGTAACACTTGGCTCTGGAGGTTTGATGGCATTACTAAGGAACAGCAATAAAAAATCTGGTTATATTAGCTGATCTGCAAAAGTTCATGTGAATAACAGTGGCAGAGATTTTTTTCCTGTTTCTCCACTGAAGCTTATAGGTAGTAGGTGAACAGCTTTAGAGTGTCATGGTGGACTTCAAAAGGAGATAATGTAAAACTGGGACAGTGGAGACTTAGTCTGGGTTCGACTTGTTCAACATAGTCTAATTTTTTTTAACATGTCACCATTCCTGTTATATTCTTCTTTACATGTGGTGCAGTTTGATGTAGTTGAGGAACTTCAAAGTTTATTTCCTCAAATGATTTGCTTATTTACTCTGAAATCTCTCTGATCACAAGGTACCAGACTTGACTTACTAGTGAATAGGACTATTCAATTGTTCTGCAAGTCATGAAAAGGAAAGCAAAGTTCTGGTTTCCTTAAATCTTGGTTTGGAACAAGGAGTGGCCAAAACCTCTTGATTTCTCTCAGTTTGTTGTTGGTTGGTTTTTCCTTGATGTTTTTTATTTGAGTTTGTTTTTTTTTTTGGGGGGGGGGCACTGTTAATGACTGGGTGGTTCAAGCATCACTGCATTGAGCAGCATTTGTGAAAACGATCAGTGAATTGTTTTTGAGGGAAAAAAATAAGGAATGCCTAGTGAAATGCCTGCTACTGATCATTAGACCTGCAAATTTAATCCAGGTTCAGTCAAGTATTTTAGGGGCATGGGTGGGGAGAGTATATTACCTTTATGGCTTTTATTTTACCAAACAAGATTAAAGTTGGTTACCTGAATACCTCCATGATTAAGAACATTTAAAGACTAGAGCCCCGTAATTAAAATAATATCACAAAATACAGTGCAGTAGTTTAAGTCTAAACTAAAATGTATTTGTCCCATGCTATTTTTATATTTGTCACCCAGGTTTCAGTAGCAAAGCTTGCTGCTGTTTCTTGTGAGAAATAAATTTTTCCTATACTTCCAGAAAGGTATTGCACTTACGGAGCATATTTAATCTGTCTCTAGGATTTTAATTCATTACAAGAAGCAACTTATATAACAGACTTTTTTATTGGAAATGTGGTTAATGGAAATAGGTTCATGAATGCTTCGGTACTTTACCTAAAAGAAACTGATTCTTTTGCTATGCGAATGAAGTTTAACCAGCAGCAGTAGAGCACTGTTTGATTGCTTGAACAAATAACGTTTACTTCAGGTTGGGGTTTTTTTGTTATTTTTAGAACTAGCCTATTATGTTGTCCAACTACTGAATTACATTTGTTAGTGTTGTTAGAGATTGCCATCCCTCCTGCTCAGTGTTGATGTCTTATGACAGTAATGTGAATTACTTCCATTCTGTACTATTATTCATTGGTGAAGATCAGAAATAACTGGTTTGAATGCATGATCACCTCACTTGCAGAAAATTATCTCAAGGTTTTGCTATGTTGTCATCATCATTCTGGTTTATTTTGAAAATCAGAGTGGAAGTTATTTCAAATGAGGATCTGCATGTGGATAAATGTTTTTATGTGTTCAAACTATTTCTGTACAGTCCCAAACAGTTGAGTGTATTCTACCTATCTATATCAATCTACCTAAAACATCTAACAAGTAGAATGGTCACAGTAACTTTTTTCATCATGTTTGTAGATAAATCCTTTACTGCAAGCAGCTCTTTCTTGGCATTACTTAAACTTTTTTAAAGCGATGAAATACTATGAAGTGTTTCTATTGGAGATCTAGCCTTTTTTATTCTTTGTCTAGCTTGCCCATAGTTTTTCTTTCTGAAGAAAGCAAGCATTGGTTGAAGTTAGCAGACTAGGTGATTTTGCTCTTGTCTTTTGGTACATGACAAAGTAAGAGAGCGCTAGTGTTAAATTTGAAACTGATCAACCAAGTCTTCTGACAGGCTTTTTCCTTTTCCCTTCCCTGGGAAAAGACATTTTCCACATGCTGTTAAAATAATTGGAGGCGGTCTGTATTGACATAGAAACAAATGCAAATGTAACGTGATGCTGGTAATTTATCTCGCCTATGTTAAACAGTAAACTAAAAGATTCGGAATAATTCTAAATTAAAAGCACAAGCAACACACTCAAAGCCTGGATTCTACACTTTTCCACTGGAAGGGGCTTTTTTATATATTGTCTCCATTTCTATGATTTCCTTCCCTTTACAATAGTATCCATAACCTTCATATTTTTCAGCATAAATTCCTAAATATTTGACTGCTCTTTCTAGCAGCAAAATAGCCAATTTCTAAAACTTACAATTAAAAAAAATGAGGACCTGGAGGTGTGCTTGCTTTCAGTGCAGGAATTAGTAAGCAGAGGAAAAGTAAGAAAAATTGGCAGCCATTTCAAATCCTGGTTTTGAAGTGCCAAAGGGGAGCAGCAATGTCTGCTTAGTCTTCGCAGTATGAATAGAGAAAGCTTTCGTAAGCCTAACTGCTTTAGTGAAGAAAGAAGAGAAAAATTGAATGTCCTAGTTCAGGAACTCGGGCTTCAAGTCTGATGTTTAGATTTGACAACTGTACTTGTGTGCAAGAGCCAATTTCCTTTCGGTTTCATACTCCTGATCTTTGGTGGTGCCCTTGCAATTTTCCCTACCTTTTAGCTCAGTTTTCGGGTTTGCTTGATTTTGTTTACATGGTAGGTAAAAACAGAATCTTAGAAGAAAAAAAAAAAAAGAAAACAAAAACCAGCATTTTATAGTTGTAAAATGAGTACGTGAAAACTAGTCTTTGGTTAGTAGTGGGACATCACAGAACCAAAAACCTAAAGTTGTTTGGAAGTCACCTAAATTCATTGTTCTCTTATTATTATTAAAATATTTTCAATTTCTTCTTTTTTATCATTTGTGATGAGTGTCTATTCTGAGTATCATACAAATTTAAAAAGAAAGCCCTCATTATGTTTACTTAAAGGTCAGCATGCGGATGTAATGAATTTTTCTTCATGCCATTGATGATTACTGGTCTCTGTAATCCTGTCTCAGGAGATGAGGTTTTGACAGACTGTTCCAATTTCTAGCAGTTTGTTTATAAGGTAGTTTACACTGAGTATTTAAACTATATTTATGGCTAAAAAGCTGCCCATCGAAAAATTCTTATGCCTCTAACATTTCCGGCTCAGTTGTTCACTTTGGTTTGGTTCACCCCATTTAAACCAACAAATAATTCCTCAACCAAAATTATATGCCTTCTTGGAACGCCACGTACTTCAACTGGTAGTAAAAACCAGGCAAAATTTTGGCAGTTCTCGCGCACTGATGGCAGATTTATGCTGCAGGATCTGTTGGTGCATTTTCCAACAATATCATAGGGAAACAATTCTAGCCTTAAAAACCTTAAATTACAGGACATGTTTTGCTGTGTAGATTATACTTTCCACTTTGAAAACATTTTAAGTCTGACTCTTAGAGTGTGTCTTTAGAGTATTCCTAACTACCACAATTTGCTGGTAACCCTCTCAGCCTTTCAGCGGGGACTTTTTTCTTACTCTAGTCTTTAACTATAAATTATTATAAATCCTTAGGGTAATAACTTAGTGACATTTGAAGTGTTCCAATTTTGACAGTAATACAAGAAAAAAGGTTGTGAAATCCTTTAAGTTAAATACATAATCAGTCTACTTAGAAAATGTAAAACATTGGTGGGATTGGGATTTACTTTTCATTATTATAAAATTTCATGGTTAGACTTTGTCTTAGAAACATGCATGCTGCTCAAAACCCTCTCTTAAATGAGATTTTGGAAGGGTGATTCTTTACAGGTAAAGGTAAGATTTGTCTAAAGTGGTGAAATGATTCTACTACACATACAAAAGGAATACAGTAAAACAGGGAGATTTTTAAAACCTCTTTTATTTTGGTATTACATGGTTTTTGTTAAGGTAGAGGCAAACTGTAGATGAGAATGGTTAACAATTGTATTCAACAGAAACTGGGGGAAACTCTTCCTTTACAAGCTCACAAGCCATTCTGTTCTACACTGCTTCATTTTGCTTGTTCTTTCTTGAGGTATTAATTCAAAAGGACCCAGTGATCCTGGGAACATGTGCCACTCTTCTTCCCTCCCTTCACTTCTTGCCAGATTACTTTATGTAGGGAGCAAGAGAAGGTTTGTGGAGGCAATGAGCAGTTCTTCCAAGACAATTCTTTCCCTACATAAGTGTGATTGCTAAAGTCTTAGATTTCAGCTGAGGGGAAAAAGGGTACAGATTTGGGTAAAACAACAAAAATATATGACGTGTTCACAAGGGTCTGCTGTATTCAGGTGTCTCATTGAGGAAAGAAAACAGTATGAAAGAGGCTAATTTTTTTTGAAGTTTTCCATTTGAATTGAATGATACTGAAGTCTGTAACTATTGCATTTCTCAAAGAAAATACTACAGATAACTGCTGATATCTATCCTGACAAATATAATTGGGTATATCATTTCAAGGAGAACTGTGTCAACATAAACTTCCTGCAACATCATGCCAGCATACCCCAATCTCAGAGGAAAAAAAAAAAAAAGCTAAAAAAATTCATAGGTATAAGTCTGTTTTGTTCTGTTCTTGCAAAAAATAAACCCAGGCTTGCAATATGTGGTGTGCAGGAACTTACATTCTAACTGTAGGTCCAATGTGTTATGTTAGAATTGGGATATCTTAGCTTAAAGCGGGTGAATATCGTGAAGCATATGTAGGCAGACAGAGTTTTCTTGTTAGCCTTGAGAATAAATTATGCTTTATCAAAAATGCCAGAAAGGAAACCAAGTTTGTGTGAAACAAGATGATAGAAACCTGACAGAAGACTTTACTGCTGGGATTGCAGGAACTGCTGAAGTGCAGAGCATTTTGCATAGGCAGTAAAGGGGAGTCTAACATCTGTCGAACTTCACTCCAGGACATGATAAGTGCAAATTGGGTATATTCTGTCTTTTATGTTCATGAAATGTAGTTCTTATGCAGAATTTTCCTATTTTATGGATGGAAATCTGTCTTTGATTCTTAATATTAGAACTTACTCTTCGGTTTAAACATGCTGCAATTTTCAGGTTTCTTTTTGGTTTGTTTTTAGAAAGCCTAATAAAAACTAGTAGACTTTTCATGTCCTACAACTGTAGCAGATTAATTAATTAAACATTTCAAAATAGGAAGTGAGGTTCTCTGAGTTGAGACCTCGATATGATTTAAACAGAGAGTATCTGTTCCAGTCTGTTCTTTTTCCTGTGTGAAAAGTAGCTGTGATTAAAACAGTCTTCTGATAATGTCAAGATTTCTTGGGCCCTGAAGGAAGGATGAGAACACAAATAGAAATATTATAAATGGAGGAAGAAGTGTTTAACTAGAGTGCCTGAAAGACATCACGAAGAAGTCGAGCCACTAGATGGCAGTTAAGTATTTTTGATGGGACTGTGCAAGGCACTTGTAAGGCATTGCCGGGTGTCCTGCAGGCACCCTACAGCGAGAAAATGAATTTATTTGGGTTTTTTAGTCAGAAAGTGGTGGCTTTCTGATGGTTAATAAGTTAGCCTGCAAAACGTGTGTGCGTTTACTATGTTTAATCTGACCAAAGTTTCTGTACTTGGAGCATCTCTCAAAGATAATATAACCATGTCCTAAAAATAATAACAAAAATCCTGAAACTTTATATGTATAGAAAGTTCTGTTCTGTCACTATTGTTTGGTTTAATTTTAAACCAGTGAGGGGAACACATTTAATTTGGTCTACAAGACTTCTGGATGACTGTTTTGCAGTGATAATTTAAAAGTTTTACTGCTGGGTTACCATCATTTTAATAAAGAGGTCTATTTTCTGTTGGATATGAAATGCATTTCTTCAACCAGTCCTGAATATTTTCCATTTAGGTCTGATGAGGGAGATATTAAAAAAAAAAATTTAAAAAAAACAACAATAACATAGGATAAAATTGCATCTGACATAATTTTTATCAATTAATTGACGTACACAGAATATAAATCATAGACTTCATATTTAATAAAAATAAAGGAGTATAATATGTCAAGCCTGTGTGGTAGAAAAATAAAAGCCGTTAATTTTCAGAACAAATGTTAGCATTTTGTATTATATCCAGACTTCACAATACTTGGATTGACTTCCGTTGTTTTGCTTGAAGGCAGTGGTTGCTTCTTTAAAACGAACAATACATTGGTATAATTTTCAATGGAGTGACAATAGCACATTTTTGCACTATTCCTCCTAGCCATGATGAAACTAAAACTTGTTTTATTCTAATCTGTGTTCTTGATGTTAATGTCAAAATGAAGTTTTACTTATATGCTCATTTAAATTTGAAAGACTCTTTATTCTGTTTCTCCTCTTTCATACATGGCATGCTACCTCAAATGTAGCTTGGAAATAACGTAAAAATCACAGAAAAATTTAGGGCTGAGTAGACATGAGGAGGTCATACTATCCAATCCCTTCCCCACCAGCACCCTGCCTCAAGCAAAGCTAGCTTCGATGTCTGGTTGTTTTTCTAAGGGTTTTGCTCATCTCTGAGGATGGCTGTGTGGTAGTGCTAATATGTGTTTCCTGCTTTGCCTAGTCGGTGGTCAAATGGTAAGTCTTGCTACGTTTCTGATGGGGTGTTTTGATAACAGCTTAAGGAGGTGAAAAATGTGTGTTCTAAAAGCACATGTATTTCCTGTGGGTTACTTCTAATTCGAACACTGTATACTTACAGGCATTGATTAAAATTCTCAATAAACTGCTGGTCAAGTTCAAGTGATTCATCTGGTTTTGTGACTTCTACATCAGACTTTTATGAGAAGACGACAGAGCATAATACGGATTTTACATTTAATAATTATAATGAGCATTCTGCATTTTCCATTTTGACTATGCATTATACTTAGACACAACCAGACAGACATTTTTGTCATTTTAGGTACAACTTCTTTGAAAAGTAGCACCGACCTTAAGGTTCAGGAAATAATAATGCCTGAACAGTGTGCTTGCAAATTCTGTCGGATGGCAGTTGGCTTAGGATTTCCAGACTTCCCATTCTTCTGTCATTGATGGGAAAACACAGAGAAATGAGAGTAAAGCTGAGAAGCTTTTTTAACCGCAGTTACTTGATGGTACTTCAAATCCTTGGCTATAATGTAAGAGATTTTCTTCTTTCTCAAGAGATGAAATATTGTATGGGATAGGGCCTGGATGGGAAGAAATACCTATTTTCTGTCTGTGTGTGCTTCTGAGCATGAGTATGCTTTTTCTCTAGCCTTTTACAGTGAGCTTCTTGTAAAATACTGGAAAAGCACTGTCACTTCTTTAAGGAAGCAGTGTATAGAAATGCATGATAGGCATACACTTCCTGAAAATGCAATTTTAAATTGTTTTCTATTGTCCCCTCTGACTCCTCACTCTTATTACACATGGAAATAGGGAAACTGAGAAAGTGTTCTTTCCATCTATGCGCTCCTGGTCAGAGTAAAATATATAGCAGAGCTGTATTTATTAGTTATTAAAATACAAATTTTTTTCTAAAATTCTCTACAACTGAAATCCTATTTCAGATTAAAAATCTATAAACTCCCTTTCTCCCAAAATTTAGTTTAAAATGTAAGTTTGATTATTTCTGTATGAAATTCCTCTCACCTTTTGGAAAGAAGTGAAAACAGATTTTTTTTTTGTATGTACAATGGTACCGTAATATGTTTGGATTACATAGAATATTTTAGGTACTGTAGTACTTACCTGTCTTCCAAACTTTTTAAAAGAACTCCACAGAAATTGAACTGAACAGATGAAGAAATTATATTAAATACAAAAGAGCAGCATGAAACAGTGTGTATCATAGAATCATATCATAGAATGGTTTGGGTTGGAAGGGACCTTATAGGTCATCTCATTCCAACCCCCCGGCCATGAGCAGAGACACCTTCCACCAGACCAGGTTGCTCAAAGCCCCATCCAGCCTGGCCTGGAACACTTCCAGGGAGGGGGCAGCCACAGCTTCTCTGGGCAACCTGGGCCAGGGCCTCGCCACCCTCATTGTAAAGAATTTCTTCCTTATATCTAATCTAAACCTACCCTCTTTCAGTTTAAAGCCATTACCCCTTGTCCTATCGCTACAGGCTTTCGTAAAAAGTCCCTCTCCAGCTTTCTTGTAGGCCCCTTTCAGGTACTGAAAGGCCACAGTAAGGTCTCCCCGCAGCCTTCTCTTCTCCAGGCTGAACAGCCCCAGCTCTCCCAGCCTGTCCTCACAGTAGAGGGGTTCCAGCCATCGGATCTTTTCGTGGTCCTCCTCTGGCCCTGCTCCAACAGGTCCATGTCTGTCCTCTGCTGAGGGCTCCAGAGCTGGACGCAGGACTCCCAGGGAGGTGTCTCACCAGAGCAGAGCAGAGGGGCAGAATCCCCTCCCTCGCCCTGCTGGCCACACTGCTGGGGATGCAGCTTCTTTTGATGCAATATATATAAGTTTGTGTATATGTGTGTGCGTATGTGTATATACACACACATAGAGATGCATGTTCTGTAAAATGTGGCTCCAAAGAGTATCTGGTCACTGAAAAAAAACTACTTCTTGTGACATTCCTGGCAGACAAACTGGTCTCATTTATCAGGTTGGTTTAGCTTATGTGAGAGACCTCATCCATTCAAAAGTCAGCCATCTTCTAAAAATTAAATTCTTTTATTTCTCTCCGCGTTAGAGATCAGATGCTACTCTACAGTGGTGTAGATCCTGAGAATTTCCACAGGAGCCTGTGCGTGGAAGAGAGATAAGAAATGCTTTTCTTAGTAAAAATGAGTATTCCTTTAACTTGGAAATATCAAAAAATATTAAGAAAACCAAACCCAAAGAACCATAAGCGTGATATATTGCCTTAATTGAATGAGAATTTAAAGGTAAAGCTGAGACTAATTTCTACTCTTTGAATACAGAACAGACTAACCTGTTTACTACTCACAATCAGATCAAAAGATAGTTATCGTTAGGTTCTCCATTTTAAGTAAAACCAGTAAGATCACTTTTTTCTGCTCTGTATTTTTAAATGCATATTTTTCTTTTTATTTGTTCTTTGGACAATATGTCTATAGGTATATTCAAAGCCTAAAACTACTGATAAAAATTAACTTGTATATTCCTGAATGTTTAATTACTTTCATTGTTTTCAATATTCAGCTTCCCTGAAGAGACAAATTATTTTTTTCTAAGGTCCATGATACCAAAAAGTTTTTACTTAACCTCTCAAAACATAAAGCTCATCTTTGGTGATTTCATTGTGATTTATACTATTTAATGTTCTCTCATCCAAAACAATACAGCTTTGCTTTTAAAATAGCCTTCACATTTTCAAGGAGTTAGAGAAGCTGACTGACCTCCAGCCCCCTGCCCTTCAGCATGTTTGTGGATATATTTGTGAAGACTCTGATTCCACTTCTCCAAACTTTCGCTGTTGTGAGTAGTAGGCTCATATTTCAGGGTAGTGAAGACTATTCATCCCTTTCTACAAAGATTTATTCTTGCTGTGGATATTTTTTGCTGCTTATTCCCTGCTGGAAGCCTGAAACAAAAGCAACATGTGAACCTCCCATTTTGTGGTCTGGCTGAACTCTTGGATAAAAAGGGCAAGTACTGTGTAGAAATATCATGCTCTGGACAGTTGCTTATCAGGATGTGCAAAGTTCACCTGGAAAATCATTACCTTTTTTGATCTCCAGTACTGGACCATCAAGAGAAGAAATTAAAGGCGTTCTGACTTCCTCAACTTTAGTTTATTAATAGTTTGCATTTTGGGCAACAGAATCCATACTGTTATTTCTTGCATAAAAACTAGTATTGTTTCTGTATACAAAGAATGCAACAATAATGATAGAACGAGGTAGTTTACACAGCGACTACTTGCTAAGTTGCTGGTCAATCTCAAGTTGAATTGAAAATCAAGAAAAGGCCTGGTGTCAAAAAGTTTGGCTTCTTTCTCTAGTATGCCAGTGTAGTAATGTTCAAGGTATGCTGGGTTTTGTTTTGTGTTTTGACAGAATGAGATGTGTGGTTGCCTTGGCCTGGATACATAGGAAAACTACTCAAACCTTTTAGACTCATAGTTAAAATATTTTAGGACAAATGCAAGAGATAGGAGTAAGGAAGTGATTCATCGTGTGATAGTCATTTCAACAAACAGCCTAAATACTGAGCAGAAAATACACCCAGAACAGCTTTTATCCCAACTTTTAAGGAAATCTGTGATTCTTAAGGTACCTGTTGCTTATTGAATTGCTGACAGAGGTGGCTAGGTTTTAGTTAGCTCTTCATCTGCTGAAAGACCCGAGCCTGCAGCCAATTCTACTCTGGCAGCCTCTTTGAGATGAACAGCAGAACACCTAAAAAGACAGCAGAAATAAGGCAAAATAAGGTTATATTAAAATTAATAAAGTTGAACCTCTTTTATCTCTCTCTTCTTTCTGTGCCCATTCCCATTTACGTACTTGTTTTGCACCGGGTGAGTGACAGAACAGTTAAACCAGCTTCTGGGCTAAATGAAGCTATATGGAGGGTTAAGCCTTTTCTGAAGTCTTTATTGTTTTACAGCTGTACTGTTTCATGCCTCTCTAATGATGTTTCATAAATGCTAGGAGAGAAACCTTCAAGACTTCGGGGAGGGCAGTTGTTTTTTTGGTTGGTTGGTTTTTTTAGATAAAGCAGGTCTAAATCTTTCTGGGCAATCAGGGTGAAAAATGTTATTTGTGCAGGCTAAAAGTAAAATTGTGTAAGGCGACAGTAATTATACTTGACTGCTGTGTAGCTCCTAGGGTGGTCAGTAGTTCTGTGAGGTTTTATTTTATCTTGTCTTGTCTGTAGTCTACAAAAATTCTTTTGAGATTCCTGTTGTAGCAGAACTTGCGGATAACCTAAGGTTATATTTGAGCTCAGTTAAGAATCTTACAACTTAGAGAGAGAAAACTCTTTCAATCTCTTATACAGTTCAAGTTGGTTTTTGTTTTTAGTTTTTTATTATTTACTAAAAGGGGAATTGTAAAGAACTTGCATCTTACCCTGTGAAATGCACTTAGCCCAGGGATAGGGAACAGAAGCTTCAAGAAACAACCTGAACAAAACTGTTTTCTTCTGACTTCCCAGCTTTAGAAGCTGGCATTTGTAATGCATATATCTTTCTTCTGCTGATCCTATGCTTCTTTATTTGAACCATTTGAATTGTAGTAATTATTGATTTCTGCACATAATATGGTTTGTTTTTTTTTCTGCTCATCCACGACAAGTTATGACAAAACCTCCTGGTTGATTAGGTATGTCCTAGCTTTCTAGCGTAGGAAGAGCTAAACAGTCCTAATGCTAGCACAGTGCAGGCTGGTGTAATCTGTCCTTTGCAGTGTGTCACTGTCTGGGAGATGCGTTCACATCCACCTAATGAAGTTTATCTCTTCAGGCAGGGCAGCGCATTACAGTTTCTGCCCAGGGCATGCTTGTTCAGTGCGGTCTTGGGGAGCTGTGCGTCATGTTTCCTTGTGGTTGTAGGAAGAAACGTGGAGCATAGCTTAAAGTACTGTGAAAATGTATCTCCTTTGTCCCTGTACATGCACCTTCAGTGTAATAAAAGCTTCCCCAAAAAAGATATAATCTCACAGTCTGAGTAAGAAACTAGTATCTAGTACTAATTCTATTCCTTCAGCAGTTCTCCCTGATGCCATTGACAAGTTTGTCAGCTTTTGACTCAACTTTTACTACTATAAAACTAAACTGCTGCAATGGTCTTTGAGGATTAAGTGAAATGTGAAAATTAATTAGGTGGATACTATTTTCTCTGAACGCAAATCAAGCATCCATCAGTACTGCTCATTTGACAATCGTTGTAGCACTGAAAATGCTGGTTAAAATTTCGTGTCTCCTTTTCTTAAGGTTGATCTGCAGTTGCAAGGAGCAGCTCTGAAAATGAGACAGCTTTAAAAAGAGAAACCTGAATAGAGATCACATTTCTCTGAATTAAATTCTTACGGTGGCATTACTTTGTGCCATTCGGTGAACGTGCACTCTCAAAACTTTTTCATTTCACTTAGAAAAGAGGCATTTATGAATAGAGTAGTTGGAAAGAGCATCCTTTCAAGTAACTGGACGCTGCTGGTACCACCACATGTTGACTTATTGGAAGACCTGAGGGATCTTAATTTTGCCATCCTAGTGCTGTTTTAACTGTATGCTTCTGTTCCCTGTGCATACTTGCAGTCAGGTAGCAGCATAGCCTCTGAATCATCAATTTTGATGTAGAGAAACTAAAAGCTTAATGTTTTGGAAAAAAACCCAAGAAGTGTAATTCCATCATGTAAATATGAATTCCACCCAGAGAGGAAATTTCATGACTCTAAGTGACAAATTGCTGATAATGATCAAACTGTTGATGCAACTTGCTAGCTTGTAATAATGTAAGGCATTAACTTCTAAAACTAAAGCGTGATGTGTCTTTATTTTTCAAGCATTCCACAACTGCCATTATGGTTATTTTCAGAAGAAAAAGACACATTATGGCTGTTCATAATGTGTATAAGTGAATGCAAGTCGAGATAGATATAGATAAATATATAATATAGACACACATATATGTGTGTGTCTCTATATACACACATATAAACTAGCGCTAAACTTCACAGATGTGTGTGGTTTTTTCCTGCCTGGAAATTTAGTTATAGAAGAGTCTGTAGATTTCAGTCACTCATCTGAGAAATTAGGAAGTCAGACTTGGTAGAGAAGGTAGCTGCAATCTGAGCTTTTACATGTTTGAAGATCCTGGGCATGTTCTATCTGTATAGATCAGCTTTGTACTGGACATCTGATGTGCACATGTGGAAACATGACAAGACTGGAATGAATTGGATGTAATGTATGGGCTCTTGGCGTATGTGCAGATCCAAGCGTGCGACCTTTATACAGTAAAGCTCGTATTCCCAGATCAGTTGGATACTGTACACACACAAACCTATCAGTGCAACACAAGCACAGTCAGTCCACAAGTCCCCGCCTGAGCATCCAACTCATTGCACACGAAACAAGTACAACCTGTTTGAGAAATGCTGAGCATCATTCTATAGTCGTACACTTCTGGAAATTTTTTCCTGCTCACGTCTTTTACACTCAGTCACCTGAATACAGTAAGGCTTAAGCTTCCACCTTTCTTTCTTTCTTTACAGAAAGAAGACTCTTCCACAGTACCTGGGTCCTGGGTAAGAACTCTAGGCAAGACAGAGTTCCCTCATATCTCTTTTAAACCCCGTAGGTTTCTGCTGTGGAATTGTCCTTTGGATTAAAAATGAAACTTTTTTACATTCTATGTATTTTTTTATCTGGGTCTTCTAGTTCTTGTCAACAGCTTTTGACCATCTTTTACATGTGTGAAAAATTAAGTCTTCCCTTGCTTCTTATTCTAAGAAAACCATCTAATTTTTTTTTCTGGTTGGACTTACATATTTTAAATTTCCTTCCTCACTGAGGATAGTGGAAACTTGCTGTGGCTTATGTTTGTTTGATACAGCCCTTTCTGATCTAGAGGAAGATTTTAAACTACTTGCTAGGGAAAAGGCAGAAATCTAACTAAACTAGTCTGAGGGCATCTTAAAAGTCAAAAGTAAAAATATATTTATCTAAAATAATTACTGAGGCATATAAATACTGGGGCTTTGTTTTGGTCTTTGTTTGTTTTTTAAACCAAATAAATGTAAAGTATGTAATTTCCTCTGGATAAATATCTCTGCATTCACAGCAAAGTCTTGTTTGTTCATAATATGCTGTTTCTGTGGAAATCTGGATATATTGGTGATTCTTAGGTAACAACACAATAGCACATCACCAGGTGGTTTGAAATGCCATGTCTCAAGGACAGAAGAAAAATTGTTTCTCAGGGCATGGGGTAAAAAGTCACTTTAATTCATCAATACATTTTTGCTTCTTGTGTGAATTGCTTAGTCATCTCACTTGATTGCTTTTTTTTTTTAACTTTAAAAAATACTTCTTCTCTTGAAAGAAATTTCATGGTCTGCAGGGTAAATTCTCTTGTAAAACAGTGAATTCTATTTTTTTTCCTGTAGCTTGGGTAGCATTTCAGGATTCAAGGATTACCTTTTTTCTTGTGAAAGGTTGAGTCCAATCTCCTGACAGTGAACTGAACATTTAATATTGTGTCTAATGCTGTTGGCTTCAGTTTGTTTGTAGCAGGAATGAATTTTCCAATTCAGATAGAATTGGGAAGCTGTATCTATCATGAAACCCTTGGTTGAATGTTCTTACAGAGTAAAATGGGAGCTTAGGAGAGTTACAGTCTGGGGAAATTGGATTTGTTCTCAAATAACTGAAAATTGGTGTGTGGCCTTAATTCTAGGAACATATTTTCTTTGAATATGTTGCCTTTGAAGAATCGATAGGCCTTATTATTGTGTTTGCAGGTGACTGGTAGGGGGATAAGAGCAGATGAAACAAAAGGATAATGGAATATTCTCTTTCTCCTTTATAATGAAGTTCTTCAGCAAAACCGTTGCTGCTACAAATTATTGAGTTATCAAAGGAAATGGAGTGGATTGAAGCACCATGAGTAGCCTGCAATGGAAATGTGTTTCTCAGCCTTTTTTTCCTTGTTATAATACTGTTTGTTAATATGTCTGCTGTGTTTGTTGCTGCACTATTCATTGAAGAACTTTTTGATGTTTCTTTCTCTGTCTTACATTTCTCTTCAAAGTTTTGTAAGGAGACTTACTTGTAATCCATAAATTTCGGTTCAAACTGCCGTTCCAGAAAGTTCAAACAATGTTAAGGGATTGTAGATTTTGATAAAGGTGCTTCAAAATCCAACAATATTTGGTTTAAATGTAGTAGTTGCTGTTTTACTTCTGGGATTGCTTTAGGACAGCTGGGAAACTCTAAAACTCTAAACACAAAATTGAAATTTTATGTTTGAAAACAAATTCTGTGCAGAAACATTTTTTTAAGTATTAATGACCATATATTTTATTAATAATCCCCAGCTGGAAGTTACAGCTTCATTTTCCAGAAAGAAAATTGACTTTTAAATGTTTCATGTGTCAAAGGATGAGATGAAAAACATCATCTTCCTGAAAAAAATCAAGGCAATTAGTATATCAGGTATTGTATGTTTATTTGTAGGCTTCTTTACAAGCCCTGTAAAATCTGAATATTTGAAAGATTTCATATGAAGTAAGCCTACAGTCTCATCCATGAAGCTCATGATTTTACTAAAGGGAACAAAAAGGCACTAAACCGTTTTGCTATAACCACTTGGGAAACACGTTACATGACAAACTTAATTCAACTAAATGCTTGAAGTGCTGACCGATATACCAAATTTAAAGGGGGGGG
>Ga0065711_1038460_pt1 | contig 18731 bp, 9 predicted proteins | sample Hoacrofraction12_FD_59098 | JGI IMG/M metagenome (GOLD analysis project Ga0065711, IMG submission 59098) | Hoatzin crop microbial communities from Cojedes, Venezuela - Epithelial fraction 12 v2 (version 2) | ecosystem: Host-associated > Birds > Digestive system > Esophagus > Crop | place...
CCCCCCCCTTTGCACCCAACAAGCCTGGAAACAAACATTATTTATGCCACTGACCCCTCTGGATATCACTAATAAATTGCATTCCAAAAAGAAGAGTAAAATGAAGAGCCACTTTCTTGGGACTTTAAATAGATAATTCACTTTAAACAAACGTACTGCAAGAAAAATAAAAAGCCAACATATCCACCTAGGACATTTCTGTAACCGCACCGTTTATTTACAGGTTTTACAAAGTCTATTAATTCAACACCAACACTAATAAGAATTTAGCTGCTCATTTAAGGAACACTACCATTTCCATTTTACTCATGGAGGGGGAAAAGATTAAAAAGAGATAAAGAATTGAGATCCATGCCCCCACCCCCACCAAGGGCTGTTGGGAAGCTTGTGGTCAAGACAGCACAGAACAAAGATCTCCCAACCACTGGCTTTAGGCGGCTTAATTCCAGGTCCATTCTCTTGCTCTTTGCTGCTATCTGGTCACTTGGGAAAACAATCTGGGGAAAAAAAAAAAAGCTCCAGGCCAAAACATTGGAAAAATGTTTTGAAACCATCTGGATTATGTTAGACACAGCCCCTAGAACACCTAAATGCTCCTTGAACTTTACACGTACAGCTTTATGCCCAGTTTCCTCCCCCCAGTACAAACCAAGCCTGTTCAGAAAGCTAGAGAAAGTCAGCTAGTCTCCTCGCCCACGAATTCCGGAATCAACTACAAATTACAGTGATATAGCCAACCAAAGCATCTGCCTATTAATCAAAACTAGGTTTCCTCTAAAAGCCTGATCATAGTACTAAGCACAGTAATGCTGGAGAGTGAGAAAAAAGGAGGGGAAGGAACACACTTTTGATCACTGAGAGAAAAAAAAAAAGAAGTAGAAATAACGGCCTAGTTGGTCATCATGTGATGACAAAAATCTTTGCACCCGAAAGCCTGGACAGTGACAGTAGTTCCCAGTAGTGGCCTTGCCTTGCCGTACATTTGCTCACTTCTCTTCCAACTGTAAGTTACTTCTTTTCCATTCACAGAAATTGCCATTTCAGGGCACCACTGATACATGTAAGAGCTACTGCCTCCCTTTATTTGTAGTCTTCTGCAGTTATTTACACATATATATAAAGCAGTATAACACAGTAGCAACAACCATTTCACATGCAATAGTCCAGATTCTCTTTTTTTTTTTTTCAGTATGCTACAGGAATGTCTGTATCACATTAAACATCATTAATAAACAAAGTTACACCCTCAAAGCACTGCTCATAGGGCAAAACAACAGTAGATCTCCAAGCAACTGCAACTTCCAAGTTAAATCAAAAAGAATATCTAGATTAAACCCAATTACCCATTACGTAGGGAAGAATACTTCTTGCATTATCTATTCACAAATTTTTTAGATACATATAGAAACATACGTAGATGCTGTTCCCCATTCCTGAGTGCAGCCGGGTGTCCAGAAACACGCCCATCTCTACAGTAGTAAGCAGGCCCACAACAGCAATGAGCCAGCAGGTTATAAAGGAGCACATTTTATCCAGCCATATGTAGAAGGAAGGTCATCTCAGGCTTTGGGATATTAGCTTAAGCCTCAGAAGTCCAATTTTCAGAGCAATCAGTCCCTCCTTTTTTTCACTCAGTGGTCTGAGGAAATGAGGAAAAATAGGCACAATCACAAAATTTTTTTTCAGGAGAAAAGGGTTTCAGAGGAAACCACAAACTCTGAGGAAAAAAAAGCTTCCTAAAATATTTCTTCAGCATACAAACCATCTTCATAATCATGTTATTAAAACCAGGTATAAGCTTGCATAAATCACCAGAAATTCTACTTCTTTCCAAGCTTCTGTCTAATCTATCACATGTTGCTTCATACCCTAGGACTGGTTTCACACACAGTTTCTGCCTGGCCTGGCGTTGCCTTGACTGCCACCCTGACCAGGGTCAGCTTGCTTGCCACTGCTTGGCCAGCCATTGGAAAGGTTCCTCTAGCAAGGGAGAAGGTAGATTGTCTCCCAGAAGTACATACACCTGCAATTACTCTACTGTGAAGAAGCAGAAAAGCAACTGAAGTTAACTTCAATCAGTTGATCTCATCTAACCCCCCGTGAAGCTTCTTCATGGATCTCACTCCCTCAATGTAAAAGATGAAAAAGTGACTAAGGCAGCAGTTACAAGCAGTCCCAGAAATTTCAATCTCTTATGGACACTGCTGACAACTACTAAATAGTCCCACCACACAGAGCAGTTACCCAAGAAGCATGTTAGATGACCAGAAGACTACAGGGCAGAATTGATCATGACAACTGTTCTCCTGCAGCATACTTCCAACCTTAATGATTCTATGAAAAAGATCTCTAAGGCCAAGTCCAACCATCACTGCAACATCACCATGCCTGCTAAACCATGTCCTGAAGTGCCATATGTACATGTTTTTTGAACACCTCCAGGGATGGCGACTCCACCACTTCCCTGGGCAGCCTGAAACTTTTACAGAGTTAAAAAACAAAGCTGCCAGAAGTGGTCCGAGTGGAGCAGCTCAGGCAGTAGTCAAGCCAACATAAAGCAAAGACTGGCGGATAAGCACAGTCCAGCAGGCCCAAGCCCAGGACCTCTTCTAAAGACAAGCGTTTACCTGGGGAATAGCTTCTAACACAGAAGAGGGCTGTGATGGACTTTGAAGTGGTTGGCCACATATCTTAATTGAGGACATGTGGCTTTTCTTTCCAAAGTTAAGCTTCAGCAGAAAGCCACTTGTTGGCAACAAAAGGCTCCCTAAAAACCTTTGTTTTGTTGCTTCCCCTTTTGAAAGCCTATCAGTAGTACTGATGGCCATACCTTCTAGGAGAAGGGAACCTTGACACTTTCACCTTTGATGCACGTGGTTTTGGAGCTGGGGAGGAAAGGATAGCACAGTTCTTCTCACAGCAGCAAGTGACTGCTACAGTGTCCAAACTCTCTCCTGCAAACCACAAACAGGCCTTTTTAGCCACAAGAGAGGAAGATTTCTCAAACTCGTATTAAGGACAGCACCGCTGTCAACTCTGTAAATGGAGGCTGAGTCAGAGCTGCAACAGGAGCATGGTAACAAGGACATATGTGAGGACTGCACACAAACTAACCCAGTGCGGAAAAGCAGGTGATCATGACCCCACCTCCATGCTCCCCCTCCCAAAAGAAAACCCCGGCAGAACACGGACAGTGAATAGCATTGCTCAGACTCTGTTTTACTGTGTTCAGGAGAAGACAAAAAATCTACGTAAATAACTATCTTTGCAACAGCAACACGAGAAGGAGAATGGAAGCAGATCCCAGCCTTCTACCTACTCCCCTTTCTAGAATTACTGCCCTCTTGTATGTAATGTAAGCCACAGGTGCTGTGCCTTCTGACTGACAGATCTGTAGCTGCTTTTATCTGGGAACAAAGGACACATCAGATCTGTTCTAATGGGAGAAGCGCAGTATGACCCGATCTGAGAAAGCACAAAGAGAAGCGCAGGCCCGTATTCTAACTGCTCTGTCATCTGCACAGGCCATGGACTCAACCGCTCACACCAGATGCTGGGAGAACTGGACTTTTTGTCAGTTCCCTACAATTTGAGCTATACAGCTTAGTAATGCTCTTTTACGGGAGCAGCAAAAGTCTGGACCAGAACAACCGCTCATCAGTTTATCTATGCCAGACACAAAACCGTGTTCCAAATATCTAGAACAGGGGTTTCAAGCCTGAAGTAAAATTCCCAAGTTATACGGTGCTTTTCCTCACAGAAATTCAGTTCTGCAGGAAGAAAACAATTGAATCCGTTCTCAAACCAGTTCAGAACAGTTCCTTCAATGCCAAGCTTAAACTCCCTGGCATCCAAACGTCAACCTAGTTGGCACTAGTTTTACAGATATTCTTTTGATCTCAGTGTAATTTCAAGACAGACTGAAAATACCTGAAAAGCATGTCAGTGGTACCTATCACTTTCTACAAAAAGAAGGGCAAAAAGCAGCACATATGCATGTTCAATTAATGTTACAGAAGTTATGTCTGTACACCCATGCAGTTTACAAAATCTGCAAACTAATCCCAAAGTAGCATTTCTCTACCTAATAGATGGATGTTTCAAACACCCCATAGTATATTTGGTATTAACATTTTTGTGGGGGAAGAAAAAAAAAAAAGTTCTACTTAGTACTGATCACTTCCACCCCCACATGTTCCACTGCATCAGCCAAGGTCAGTGTCTCAGTGGTAAACTGGATCAAGGAATTGATTCACCTAATAAGTAATCTAGAAAAATAAGATATTTTTCAAGTGGATCAGTTCCTCTGCCAGATCCCAGCGTATGCCAGACAAACAGCAGCAAAACAGGAGTGAGGAAATGAGCAACCAACAAGCAGGACGCAAGGGCTAATCGACAAGCAAACCACAGTGCTGTCACACAGGCTCATTCACATGGTTTGATATCAACCTTCCTTATTAAGCCAAATCACAGATCTTTAATTACCATACGCAACTTTAAAAAGAAAGAAACTAAGGAAATCTCATAAGTATGCCTGACCCAACATCCACTATATCAATGTTCAGTAGGCACCTTGGCACCAGGTTCAAAAGAGCTGAATCCGACATACATCCAGGACTCTGCAGACTACATCTCTTCTACCTGCAGAAAGCAACCTAGAAAGCATGTGGGAAAAACAGAAGAGAAAGGGAAATGAACTTTTCTAACACCTCCCACTCTGCGAAGTGACTTCTGGGAATTACCTCCAAATTTCATCTGCTGAGTCATAAGTAGGTTAAACTCAAATAAGCAAAGATCTGTAAGATGCCAAGGCATTTGTACTGAAGCTCTTTCCTTCTTGCTCTCCTCTGTAGCGCAGCATCATGGAAACGCTCCAGGAAAGAGTTTCACTAACAATGAAACAACAGTGACTATCATTGTCCTACTGAATTGAGGGACTTCACTCTTTTTGTAGATATTACCTGTCTCCTCTGGACACACATGCCTTACCTTTTCTTCAGTAGATACCTGCAACTATGAATCTCTTCCCCGAATGCTGACATTCAGGGCAGAGAAGGAAATAGGACTGGAATGCTTAACAAATAATGGCAGCTACAGAGGACACGCACATCTTTGCATGTGCATGCACTTTGTATCCTGCATACATAAAACTAAAGGAAAAATACAGGCTTCTGCAATAGAAATAAAGCAGCTGACTTAAAAATAATCTAATCAGTGTTCAAAATCTATCCAGCACCCTACTACTAAGCAAACATCAGGAGGTACTCCAACAGAGAATGATTTTCTGACAATTAAGCAAGAACAATAGCAAATATTGCATTTGCAATTAAGAATCTGGGTTTTGTTTTCACAGAAAACAGTGAGGATTTCTTCAATAGTGACTTCAATTAACTTCTGCTCCCCCCACCACCAAAAGGCTTAATGTGTCCAAAACCATGGCTGCTTTTTCCCAACAATTTCAGAGTAAACAAAGGGCATTATTACATCCTCTTTAAAAAAATGCTTCAATTACACTCGTCTACTGTACTGATGGGCACTCTCCGAGAGGAAGAAACAACCCCAAAACAAAACCACAACACAGATAAGTAAACCCCAGCAAAACCAGTTAATGACCTCAAAGGAACCAAAACCCCTTAAACATTTAAAAAAAAACAATAAAAAAAAATTAATAGGTCTGTTTTGTGTTTGCCACAAGCCAATCTGCTGATTCAGGGCAACGTCACCAACAGTATTCTTATCTGTAAAGGGTAACAATCAATTGTTTGACAGAAACAAAGGAGAGCTCAACAGGAAATCAACTAGCTCGGGACAGATGGTCACTGAATCAAGTTTCACCCCTCCCCTCTCCAAAAATAGGCTTAAGAGGCATTTTCTGTTACCAAGCAACAGCCCAAAGGAAGGCATAAATCTTTTCCTACGTGTTACTCCCCTCCTCCCCAACACACATCCATTTCAAGCTACTAGGGCGGTATGTTTGTGGGTTTGTTTATTTTTTAACTAACAGGTATGAGGGTTTATTCTGTTCAATGACAACAAATTTCCGCATGCCCACTAGCCACTTTTTTTTAGGCAAGAAGGCAGCTAAATAACCATGCCGTGAGAACTACCATGAAGGTGGGTTACAAGCAGGGGTCCCATGCTTAGCCCTCCGTGTTTGGCCAAGGGTCACTGGAGACCTGAGAAATTACTCCCCCGAGGAAGACAACTCCCGGCAATCGTTTTATATAAAACCGACACGACCCTGACCACACCCTGACAGGAGAGGTGACCATTTTTCAAAAGTCATCATAAAACCCTGTACCTGCTTCAACCCATAAAATTTAATCCCCCAAAAGCACCACAGTATCTTTAATGTAATGTACAGACCAGCAGACTTGCAAATCAGTTGAATATTCAGACAATTAATTCTCTAGTACATCAACCACCCTAAGTGAGAATCAGCTACTCGGGGTATGGGATGAGTAGGAAAAGACAATCAACATTTACTGTTCTGTGGGGCCAGGGGAGGAAAGAGGTGGAGGGGAGAAAGAGACCCAGTGTGGCTCTTTGTGGAGAGGCGGGAGGAGGGGAGCAGAGAGCCGGGGGGGTAGAGGACAGCGGCTCTGAAATTCAGATTAGCATCCAGAGAACAAACCGGTTTTTTGACCCTCTATCATACAAACTGGTAACAGGCTGGCAGGCCCCCAAAAGAGATGTAGTTAAATTTAGCCATATAAAGAGTAATCTGCAATAAAATAAAAAAAAAAGTTTACAATTATGACCCTCACAAAAATTAAATGGGGAAGAAAAAGTCTCACTTCGGCAACAAATTGGGTAATCATCCTTTAAAAGTGCGGAACCAGGATTACCACTGACACATACTTAGACTACTAAAACATATGGCCAATTAAAAAAAAAGAGAGAGGGGGTATGGGGGGAGGGGGGAAGGTTGTGACAGCATGTGGCCTGCAAATGCTTTATTTACTCCCTCCTCAGCTACAGCTTGTTTTTTAGCCAGCTGAAGACATTCTGCGAGACACAGCCTAGCCTGTATTCACTGGGTATTTCATATACTCCTTTAATACCAATGCAGATATCGGCTAGCACCTCTACAGTGGGTAAACAGAGCCCCGGCTGTGGGCTGCTCTGCAGATGAAGGGCCTTGGACTTTCGAATCCATTTCACCACAAAGCCATCTCGGCAGAGACGCTGCCCCGGCTCTCTGCACACGGCAACCAGAGACCTCAAGGGGAAACCAGAGACTTAATTAAACTTAATTGAAATTAAACAGAAGGTTTGAACACAAAAGCCAAATTAATAACTGTATGTATGCCAAGAACACAATTTAGTCTACTATGTCTAAAGCTTACTGACAGAAGCACGAAGCTCAGCAGCCTGAGGTCCTGACTGGAGGCTCGAACTAAGGACCTTCCAGGCTCAGCCACAGAAGACGGTAACGGCTAACCATTACTGTATTATAGTGCTTAAAAACCTCCCAGGACGACCACCACCCTTGTTTTAGAGATTGGGAAACTGAGGCATGGAGAAGCCATGTGTCTTCTCTCAGTGACAGAATTCGGAAGTAAAACCAGATCTGCTGACCCAATTTCACACTGTAATATCACCCTGTGCATTCAAATGAAAGCAAGTCATTATTTATGTAAATTCATGGCCAACATCAACATTTTTACAGCTGTTTTTCGTTGCCTCTTCACAGCTTAGTGAGAGCCCTGTCGCTGCAATCCACTTCTTCACTGAAACTAGTCTCTCTGATCAGGCAGGCAATGATGGCTATCCCAGAGCTATTCAAGAAAGGACACGCCTGTTTTTCTAATACATTCAGAATTTGGCTAAATAAGACATGAAAAAGCTACAATTTTTCTCTAATCCCTGTTAGTAAAATGGCGATAGCATATTAAATTAATTATGGACAGCGACAGCTTTGTTTCTTCTGAACATCAGCGGAAATGGTGTGAAATATACCGCAGCAACAGAAGCCCCATACTCTTGATGTGCTAGTACATAATCCATCATATTGGAAAAAAAGCCTACATTGCAGTTTTGCATACGCATTTTTCCTAGTTCTAGAAGAGGCTTTTTCTTTTGCATTCACAAATATATGTCCTTTACACTGCTCTGCCATGATAAGAGAGAGAACCACATAAGAGGGGAAAGAAAGCTTGTTCCCTTTTCCCCCCCGGAAGTATGCCATCGTGCTTTTTTTCTGACCAAAGAAACTTCCGAATTCCTTAGCCAATCTGGAATCTCCAGACACACTTCATGCTTTTTGGTCAAAAAGTAAAAGGACACAAACTTGCATCAAATCTCCCTCAATAATTCTATGATTCTATGAAGTGAGGTCTGAGAAGCCTGCCTTCCAGTAGCTTTTTCTTTAAAAAAAAAAATCACAACAGATTTTCCTCAGATTCTCTAGCTCTCAAACTGCTAGTTTAGAACTCTAGGTCTTCTAACTCAAATTTGGTATAATAGATTAACTTGATTCTACCTTGAACTAAGGCATTCTCCAGCAAAATAATGCATGTATCTGTAAATGAGCCAAACAAATCCCCATCTTTTTTGCCATGGAACTTCATAGCAATTGGCTGTGTTCAGAACACAAGAACGTTCCTCAGTTACCTCTGACCTGCTCTGGTCAGATGTGCTAAGCTTACACTAAAGTTACAAAAACCTGTTTTCTCAATAGCAAGGAATTCAGTAGTAGCAGAAGTGGAACCCAAAGATCAATTGAATACAAAAATCTTATTAAAATCATAATAATGCTTACCTCCATTAAAGGATGGGAAGAGGAACAGAATGGTAAAGGACAGTGATCATCATTTAAAAGCTCTGTTAAGTAGAAATAAGTCTAGCTGTAGAAGCAGAAGGAATTACAAAACATCAGGGATAGACAAGCCAGTAATGGCTGCAGATAGATCATTGCAAACCTCATTCTCCAAAACAAAGAAAACCCACAATCTGAATATTATCCTTCATATGGTGGCATTGCACTAAACCGTTTCCTCACCAGTTTGACATGAGCCCATTCAAAAGAGGTCCTTTCTCTCAAACTATTTTCTCCTTATGTATTCATAGTTTGGGGTTATTTTTCCTGGCACACATAATGACATATGGACACAAGAAGATTCACCAGTGTATTCTCTTATCTCTGCACACTGGCTGAAACATAGTTTATGTGATTTATTCCAGAGCAGAAAGGCACTGTGACAACACACAGAATAGACCTCATTTTCAACAAGCATTTTTTGATGAGAAATTTATCAGTCCCTCTCAGCATGAACTGCACTTTGGAACAGGGAGGACAGAATTGTCTTAATGAATTCATCCTGACACCAGCCTCCTTCCAGGTATTGGCCTCGAATGCACTTGTTTTCTGTCCTTTAGGCAAAGGATTAGTTATGAATCATAAAATAGTTCTGCTCGCTGGCCCTTGTTAACTTGCCAGTCAGCTTCTTCCTAAAATTGAGTTTCTCAAGGAACATCCAATCTCTAGTTGCAAATTCTAGTTCTTCTTTCCCCCTTGCTGTGTTTTTAATAAGACCTCAACTTCCCACGGTTTATTCAGATAATCATCTGGAGCAGGAAAAGGTATGTTGTCATCCAGCCTCCATTCCTCTTTTTGTAATTGGAAATAAAAAGCACAATCCCCTCCTTTCCAGTTGGCTGTTTTTCCCCTACATATGGAGTACGTTCAGCTAGAATATGGCAGCTAGAGGGAAACTGCAATCAACATGCCGAATCATCACATAAGAATGATTATGTTCAGAAAAATTAAACATATGGACACACACACACAACTCAGTCATCTGAAAGATGCATAAGGGCGTGTAATTGAGAACGGCAGTTCACAAACCTCACCTATTAAGAAAATAATAAGCAGAAATGATTGATTGAAATAACAAACAAATATCTCCTTTTTATGCACGTTTTCTTTTAGTCCTGAAAAGGTTTAAAATCAATAGTACCGGGCTTATTCTAAGTTTCCTTAGAGTAAAATGTTTGACTATGAACATTAATCTAGAAAGACTGATTTTAGACAATGCATCAAAGTCAATCCATCAGGTATCACTATTACCCTTTGATGCTCAATCTTCCATTCCAGACAGGGCAAACAACCTCTTACGGAGTCACTCAAGCTTTGCAGCCTTCCTATTAACACATGCCCAGTGATGCCTCAATCACCAAACCATTTCTGGGTTGCCATCCAGTAACGTGACAAGACCTGCAGACAGCTGCCAGTAACAGAATTCACTGTGTCTCCCCACTGATGTGTGCGACTGGATATGCAATCAGCACATGTTTCTGATGACATACAGAAAGCACATCTAGCACACAGCAGAAAAATGGCCAAAAATGAGACAGCGGAAAGCAGGTTACCAAAACAGTTCATGCTGCCAGTAGCCTATTCCTTAAGTATGTTTGCAAAGCCCTTGCGCCAGCTGAATTGTTTCAGGAAGCCGTATCTTACCAATAGGTAATACTAGCTAGTTTTATGGGTTTTGTACTATCCCACTTTACAACAAACAACAGAATCACAGAATAATTTGGGTTGGGAAGCATCTCTAATGGTCGACCAGTCCAATCTCACACTCAAGGCAGGGCCACACTGGAAATCCTGTGTAAATAAAACACTGTTCTGATGTATTTTGGTTCGTGGATGATCTACATCAATAGTTTCGACTTGTTAACCTGTCAAATTTAAATGTGAGGTTCTCAGTAATTCTCAGCTAGACTACAGCGAAACAAGAACTGAAGGCCTGCTGCTTAAAAAGTTCCAGGCACAAAATACAGTTTTTCTCAAAGAAAATTAAATATTTTATTGATGCAAATATTTTATCTGTTTCCCAACATGAAGTTTTTGCGATTTGGACAAACTACTAAAGAACCACAAAGCAAAGATCCAGTCATGTGTCAAGGTTATACATTGAGGTTCATGCTGTACTTGTCTATATAGTGAACCAGAACAGAGAAAACAAGCTTAAGATACCACTATCATCAGACATCAGAAGTATCAAAACTATGCAGCATCTGTTGCATTCCTCTCTCTTTCAGCCCTAAGACCCTGAACTGCATGTTACTGAATTCAAAGTTGAGCCCTTTTTCACAGGACAATTCAATTAAAAAGCATCTGGAAGAATACTGTCTTTTATTGAAAGCAAGTCCCAGATCCAATTCTCATTTATTACACTGCTGGGACAACATCCTTTAAACATGGTGATCAAAAGCAAACATTTTTTTTGCCCCCCTTTAAACAGACATCAAAGCAACAATGTTAGGATGAATTTTCAACTGTTCGGAACATAACCTATAGCTTATATAGATTTGCCTTTTTTCAGCAGGAGGAACTCTGGCAACACACTAATGCAACTTTACAAGTTCAACTCAGCAGTTCATCTGTCTGGCCTTAGCACATAATCAGAAATGGATTTACTACAGAGACAGCAAATGGAACTGAAAACCTACACTGCACTGTGTAGGGGAGTGCTTAACCCCTACCGCAAGCACAGCCTCCCTCTTTCTACACCAAATCCACATCACAACTGGAATCACCCCAAAGCCAAGCTTGACAAAGCCAGCTAGCTGTGCTGCAGAGCAAAATTGAGCATCCATCTGCACAGCCACCAGGCACAAGGCATCTCTCAATAGAACAACCACGCTGGACAGTCAGCAAGCAAACACTGTTCATTATGATAGCTGAGAGCAGCCAGAAGAATGCTTTGCTTTTTTTTTATCCCCCCCTCTCTCTCAGGCTTTTCTGCCACAGGGTCACATCTGCTGTTCAAAATTAAAGTGATTTTTCTGGTGGTGGCTTTTGTTTAAGAGCTTCTGAGGCATACTGTTTCGAGTAACATTACTAGTGGCACTTCTACTACACACTAAGAATTCCCGGTCTAGTCATACACATATATAAAAGGCAAACTGTGAACCCAGTGTTAGGGTTCAGACTAGTATAAACAATCTCAGCCAAACAATCATTAAATAAAAAGAATCATAGGCCCCATTAAGTCATTGGACCTTTATGATATCAGACCACAGCATTTCTAATTCATGACCTCTTCACTTTCCTATACATACATGCACACACATACCCGCTATTCTCCCTAGTTTGTCAAGTCTACAGCTTAGAGGACTTCTGGAAGAGACAATTGTCTATGCATTTTCCATGCAGCACCCAAAATACTCTCAGGCACGTAGTGAGTGAGAAGGGTATTACTTAGTTAATGCTATAAAGCAAAAAAATATGTATGTTTAGATGTCCTGCTGTTTCACAAGAAAGATTCCATAGCTTTTGACACAAAAGCTTGTGACAGCTATTGTTTTAATTTGATGCCCTTGAAATCCAGCTTGTCTCCCACATCTGCTAAAATCATGACTGTGGACTTGGAGGAGGAACGTGAAATAACAATCTGACAGGCAAGTGATCTTCCCCCTCCTTGCGAGATGTAGAAACCGAGAGCTGACTCTCCTAATCAAAAAAATACAAATTTAGCAAGTGCTAAACTTCAAAATTTGCTGAAACTGCTGTAATCAGGACTTCCAGGATATGCATATTTTTCACTCTGAACTTCTGCTTTTAAACACCCCGTTGGTAGTTCTGTGCGCCTCTATCTGAGGCACTGAAGTCTTCTTGGACAGCTTTGCCCTTTCCCTCCATTACCCTTCGGTTCTCTTCAAAAACCTCTGTGAGCTGGTAGTGACCACTTGCCTAATCCACCTAATTTCTTATTTTTCTCACGGCCAGAATTTTCCCTCTAAGAGATTAAGATCAGACAGAACAGCAACAATGTCTTAACATTTCATCTATACAAATAAAACTTTCAAAAGCATTTTTTACAAGACTAGGAAATCACCATGTTCCTAAATGTCACATACAACATGATTGGCAGGAAGCTGTTTCCCTTTTCTTGATGCAGTGAAGGGTATTGTAGCTGTAAAAATCAAGACCTAATTCTCAGTCTTCTCAAAGGAATCACCTTGTTGCGCTAAGAATTTGATTCCATGTAAGTTGTTTAAAGAAATTGTAAGATTAAACTTTCCTTACAAAATAGCTGTTCCCAAAGTGGACTGAAAGCGTGAAAGGACAGGAGAATAAAGCCACCTAGGGCTCTAAATGAACACAGAACTTAGAGGGCTTCCTAACAAGCCACAGGGAGATGGTCAGTGAGGCAGGAACAAAAGCAGTAAAAGTAGATGGCGTGATCTCCTGAATGGCAAGACTGAGATGCAATCGTACACTGCGAAACACCACATTACAACCAATACCTTATCTCCAAGGAGACAGTAAGCTGAGAACTAATACCAGCGAAGTACTATACGAGCAGTAGAGGGCCACAAAGCTCAGGACAAGGAATGGAGCGCTTGGATATCTGCAAATCCCAGACTGACAGCCATCAAGATGAGGTTTTGCCACATACTCTTTTCATCCTGACATATCAGTAACACGGGTAGGCAACAGTAATGCTTACAAAACTCTGCTGTGGATGTCCCTACTTCACCAGTGACTCCAGCATAAAGAGGTCATTGCCTAGATCCCTCACAGCATCAGAAGCAGATGAATTCAGTTACTGGGAACTGCTCTTCCTTACCACTACAACAGCTCTCTGAAGTGGGTACGATGGAAGAAGCTCCAAAGAGCTTGGATCCCACTAGTCGTGGATGCTGTGCCACATTTCAGTTTTTAAAAAGTAGTAATTTCCTCTTTACTAAGAAGACGGTGGAGGATCAGGCACACAGCAGTTTTCAAACACTCTGCTAACTACTCTCAAGACTGATAACACAACAAGGAAGGGACCATACAACTCAGAGTATACATAGTCTCACTGACAATTGGCATTATAATTGCATGTGAACTATCTCTACCTTCTAAAAAATGTCTGGAATTAACAGAAAAAAAATCCCACCAAATTAAAAGCATAATTTAACTATCAAACTGCCAGAAAATGTCTCCTTAGGTTTCCTTATGTCTAGAGACCCGAGAGTCTACAAGAAAGCAAGTTTTGAAGTTGGAGGTCACGTCATAAAAGGAAGGGGGGGGAGCCTAATACCTCTCAAATATGTAGAACTTTAGAGGTAAAACGTTTCATATGCACACTAATACTCCTTTATCAAGCCAAATTTAAATGCTTTAGGGTTCTAGAGGAAAAGAGCAGCCTAAACTGTCTTCCAAAGCAGGCTGGTGATTTCTCTGACATTTTGGTGGCGTACGCTCCACTGAACAGAGGAATCAGTGCTGCGGAGGGAGATACAGCAGAATTCAGTGCAAAAAGACAGAGGTACTAGCAAAATGTTCTATTGCATTTGCCATCCTAAGTGCATCAGTTTAAAATAGTCAGCCATCTAACTAACCTTAACGACGTCATACTGTACGTTCAGGGAAGTCCTATTACTTTTGGCAAGATGCACAGATGAGTCAAAAAAAAAAAAGAACAGTATTAATAGAGTGCATTTCAGACCATGGTTACGTTCAGCAACTAACTTCTTCATCTGCCTCAAAGTGCTCTGCTCAAACCATGCCAATGGTCTTGAAAAGAGAGAGCTAATTACAGACTATGATGGAGACAGAAGTGAGAGAACAAGAGCATTTTATAAAACTAGTCACTCCAGGGTTGTTCATGGAACCACTATGACAGATGTCTGGTAATCTCTTAAGTAACAGTATCTGAAGTCTGCCCACACTGTTTTGCTGTTCATAGCTCCATCCGTTTGAAAAACTACCTCAAAATAACCTCTCTAAAAGCTTACGTGGGGAATATTAATTGAAGGTTTCTATCAGATTTTGTCATACTGACTCAGGCTGCTCCCTACCATCTTAGTCTTCTGGTGATTTCACATCACGACACACAGTTCTTCACATCTGTTATATTTCATGAACATTTTATTAGTTACTGTAGTATAACTGCAATTTAAAAAAAAATCAACATTAAATACAAATTAACATAAAGCATTTGACAATACATGCTGTAAGATCTTCTTATCAGGTATACGGGGTTTTTTTATTAAACCTCTGAAGTGCCACGGAACTTAAAACGCTAACTGTATGAGAACTATGTTAAATCCACTTCAATTAAAGTAGTCATTTACACAGTTCTCTATGGCCTCTCACATCCCAAAAGAATTTCACAGAAGCTGTGACAGTACTGTGTGACAGAATAATACAACAGAAATCACCTGATGTGGCTTCAGGAGTCACCCAAAACAAAAGTAATTACATTTCAGCATCATTTCTATAAAGAACTCCATACTTCTACTTGATACTTTCAAGACAACCACAGCAGCGTACAAAATTTGGCTGTTCCCATTGTGAATAAACACCTTCCCAAATGTCTGTCATCCACAAGTTCCTCCAACAGATATTCTGCAGTTTTTCTTCTGGATTATAAAAATATAAATTATTCTATTACAATATTAAGAGCCTAATGCTACTGGATAGTTCACCACTATAACACCTTCACAGCATGGCTCCTTATTTTTGGGTCATCTTCACTACCTACCTGCAAGTTCGAATCCATTATCAGGGGCCATACTAGCCATGCTCAAAGTTGCAAATGACCCTCTGTAATGACTCACTGAAAATCCATTTACTAGTTATCTCCTTATTATATGAGGATATTTTCAGAGTTCTTAGAGACCAGATGCGTTTGAGATATGCAAGACATAAAATTGGCCCATGAATATCTCCAGATAGAATACATCATAAACCAAAATTATCAGGTTTGGAATTTTTAAAAAATCAAACTGAAACTATGGTAGGCAAAAGTGTTTTGAACAAGTATTCTTACAAGCAACACTTTTCACAACACTTTAAGGAATGTCATGACAAGACAGGATTTGAGGAAAGTCAATCATTCTTGGAGAAAATGACCCGTCAATTGTAAAAATTTAGTGTTGTTTTACAACTGCCACTGTAATCTGTTTCAGAATATTAGAGATATCTTAATCACTATATCTAATGAACTCTAGTTCGCAAGACTAATTTTCTGAAAGACATCATTGTCAAAATGTCAAGGCTTATTACTCCTTCATTTGTCAGTCTTCTCAACAGTCCTCCTTTTCATGATTCCATTTTAGAAGCAAAGGAAAATGCATCTTCTGCATTATGTGGGAGGAATGATTGAGCAAGAATAGGCAAAACACATATGCCTCAAAGAGGCTATCTATATGAGGTATAAAACCAAAAATCTGAAATGCTTTTTATCTTAAAGATTTCACAATCCTTTTTGCAAGAGTGAAGATGTGATGCCTTAATATCATGTCCAAGCTCCAGGTTTTGTTAATTACATCCTACCTACCTAAATGCCCCCTGTAGTCTCAATTAGACATGGTATTCTTCTTCACTTCCCCTCTTGATTATTGTGCACTGTTGCTAAGCGCTAGTTAACAGTTGCCACATTCACCCAAAGTTGGCTGCACTTCAGTGGTCATTCAAAGAATTAAATACAAAACATATGGTACAGAACAGTACAAAGCATAAAAGCACTTTTAAAAACCACTCTAAAATGCTTAATATGAAAGACACTACAAAAGGTTACAGCACTGAAAGTAAAATCCTTACAGTTCTGTGCCCACTTGAAACTTCCTAGAAACACTGAAAATTAGAGAGAAATGCATTCAGTCCTTTTTTTTTTTAATACTATCACTAATAAGATTTCCTAGAGAAGATTTTTGATATTATACTGAGTCTAGTTTTACACTGAATGAACAGCCCAGCATTCATAATATGACAGGCTTCACAGCACGGAGATTTTCCCAGGTTTCCCTTAAAATATAGTTTTGTTCCCTATATCCCATGGAAACTAAACTACACTACCAAGCTTGCTTCTTGCTTGTATCTGCAAAATGCTTTGGACATGACTTGTTGAACCACCAAATATCAATGCCAATAGTAATATGTTTAAGACCTTGAACCATATGTGCTTTTTTGAATTCTAGACAATCTTTTCACACAGTCAGATCACCCCTCCTTTCATCTGTGATGCCCTCGTGAGATCTTAAGAAAATTCACATATTTTAATTATCCCAGTAAAAGCCCAGTAATCAGGTTGCCTGTTACTGCTTATTTCCTTCAGTATTACACCCTGGGCTTAAAAACTGCCTTACCAAAAACATCATCACTATTTCTGACTGTTACGTTATCCACAGCCAAACCCAACTAATAAAAATTTCTGGTATGTACATCTTGGTTTTCATAACTAAATTCTTTTTCTGTTAAACATGTGAGCCAAAAATTTGTTTTGCACAAACACTACCAGTAATAAACAAAAACAAACACTGTATTTGTTATCTGTATTAACAGATCTATAATTAAATCTTCAGGGTTCGGAGCCCAGCCCTTTAAAGAGGTAGGCACACATTGAAAATTATTCATTGACTTTCTGGAGCATTTTGTTGGAAATACTTGAGAATACATGAGAAAAAGTACACATATATTTGAAATCCACAAGTGTTAAAAGAAGGAATAAATAAATATTTCTCAACAGCTCTGAGAATCATCACACAACCTTATTCCTTTGCAAAGAGGTATTACAAAGTTAATCCACCAGCTCTGTAAGTGCTTTTATCCTACTCACAAGCAAACGCTTCAGGATAAGGTTGAATATTTAAAAAAAAAAAAAATTTTAATCCCACTAGTTTATATGTAATCAGTTTTCAATCAATAGAAGACCTATCCTGGTTTTTCTTTAGAGGGCATATCCCTTAACAACAACCAAACTCAAGTGTGCATTACAGTATTTAAAAGTGCAGAAAACTTTAGCCGTCCTCTCAGAAGTCACACGTATATCAGCAAATGAAATATGCACCTACTCACTTCATTCTCAGCTCTAAACAACAGTCATAATTGTAAAAAAAAAAATAATAATAATTGTCCTTCAGTTATTCCTAGTCAGGAAATAAAAGACAATGCCTTCTTCTTCATCAGCCTCTTATTTAAACCTTGTTAAAAGGTCTGTGTAACAATGTATCGATGAAGTACGAAGAATACGAAATACTATTTCACTGACACTTCAAATATCATTCAGGGGAACAGTCGTAAGAGTGACCCATTCAAAGAAAGACAAACGGAATCATGTAAAAAAAGGTCACGTCTTCAGGGTAAAAAAGCGAACACACTCACAAGCAGCAGACACGGGAAATCGTTTTCCACCAGGAAACTTTAAGTCTCCCGCGCTTTAAACCCATCTGACCACTGATAACTCTTCAATTTCAGAGCAGGGATAAATATTTGCGGGCTTGGGGCCTAAACAAACAGGCAACCCTCGGCCCACCCTCTGGGCTGGCCCAAATCCTGTGGTTTAAACAAAGTTTGCAGCTTTCGGAGATCGGCCCAGGAGGGGCCCGGGAAGGGAAGAGCCGAACACCGGCGGCACCCACCGGCTACCGAGAGCGGCCCTCCGCAAGCCCGTCCGCTGCCTCGGGCAGCCGGCCAGCGGCCACTCCGAGCCGGTTCCCCCCCACACCTTTACTTCCCAACAGCAAACAAGTCGTGCCGACCCGCCCGCCGCCACGGTGAAGGGAATCACCGAGGGGCCGCCCGTGACAGAGCGGGCGACGGCAGCCTGCCCTCGGTGCCCGCCAGCGCGACCGCTACCGTCCGCGGGCCTGCCGCGGCCCCAGGACACACCGCCGCCCCTCCGCGACAGCGACAAGCCCCCCGGCCCCGGGCAGGACGCCCGGCGCCCCGTCCTCCCCTCCTCCAAACCAGCCTGCGAAAGCCCAGCAACGCGACCCAAACACCA
>Ga0065711_1038461_pt1 | contig 18730 bp, 6 predicted proteins | sample Hoacrofraction12_FD_59098 | JGI IMG/M metagenome (GOLD analysis project Ga0065711, IMG submission 59098) | Hoatzin crop microbial communities from Cojedes, Venezuela - Epithelial fraction 12 v2 (version 2) | ecosystem: Host-associated > Birds > Digestive system > Esophagus > Crop | place...
AGAAAAGAAAAGAAAAGAAAAGAAAAGAAAAGAAAAGAAAAGAAAAGAAAAGAAAAGAAAAGAAAAGAAAAGAAAAGAAAAGAAAAGAAAAGAAAAGAAAAGAAAAGAAAAGAAAAGAAAAGAGAAAAGCAGGTAAAAAGCGGAATACCAGATTGAGACTCCTTGCTGCTTCCCAGCTAGGGAAAACCACTGGAATAGTGACCACTGCTGTATGGAGACAGCAAAATAAAATATATTAATTTTGCCAGCTGAGGACAAGATTTCAGCTTTGAAACACTCTCTTGAACCAGGGAATTCATTCATAGAATCACAGACTGGTTTGGGATGGAAGGGACCTTAAAGATCATCTAGTTCCAACCCCCTTCCATGGGCAGGGACACCTTCCACTAGACCAGGTTGCTCAAAGCCCCATCCAACCTGGCCTTGAACACTGCCAGGGAGGGGGCATTCACCACTCCTCTGGGCAACCTGTTCCAGTGCCTCGCAACCCTCACAGTAAAAAATTTTGTCCTTATATCTGACCTAAATCTACCCTCTCTTAGTTTAAAGCCATTACTCCTTGTCCTCTCACAACGGGCCTTGCTAAAAATATTTTCCCCATCTTTCCTATAGGCCCCCTTCAGGTACTGAAAGGCCGTAATAAGGTGTCCCGGCAGCCTTCTCTTCTCCAGGCTGAATAACCCCAACTCTCTCTGTCTTTCCTCATAGAAGAGGTGTTCCATCCTTCTGATCATCTTTGTGGCCCTCCTGTGGACCCGCTCCAACAGGTCCATGTCTTTCCTGCGCTGAGGGCTCCAGAGCTGGATGCAGGACTCCAGGTGGGATCTCAGCAGAGCGGAGTAGAGGGGCAGAATCCCCTCCCTTGACCTGCTGGCCATGCTGCTTTTGATGCAGCCCAGGATACAGATTGGCCTTCTGGGCTGCGAGCACATTTTGCTGGGTCATGCTGAGCTTCTCATCAACAAACACCCTGAAGTCCTTCTCCTCAGGCCTGCTCTCAATCTGTTCTCTATCCAGCCTGTATTCATGCTTGGGATTGCCATTTCATCTGGAATACTAAAAAGTGCAGGCAGCAAGAGAACTTTTTGGGGTAGAAGAAACACTTTGAACTGATCACAAAGAAACAGCCGGACTGCCAAGCAAATTGGCCTGTGATGGATATCAGAGATGAATCAGGGACAGGAGGTTTACAGAGCTGCAAAAGACGGAAATACCTGAGAAACAAAGATAGCTGTGCTATGGTCTTAGCGCCACGATTTTTTTATGTTCAAATAAAGATCACTCTTGTTCAAAAGTATTATTACTAGTACCTCTATTACCATCACCACTGTTATCGATTATTATCATTATTAAATGTCTGTGTGCTTCTGTGTCCCTGTAATCTCGCTGAGGCGTAGGCTATTCCCAGCTGTAGCAGTCAGCTACTTTCACAGTCACTGGGAGAGCCAACAAAAGACAGGTAGAAGGTATGGTCACAAAGAAGCTATGGCCACAAAGACTGGCTGCCTACAGGCAAGGAAGCAGCAGGTATTGTTCCAGGGCACTGGGACAAAAGGTGTGCTGTGACTTGTCAGCATTATGCCAATCTCACACACACTGTAACCATTCAGCACATTTTTGGTTGTCTGATAACCTCAACGTCAGCTCAAAACCTATGATTAAGTCTCCTCAAAGGCTTACAACAGGTTGGGTGCTGCTGTCACATTAATCACCTAGTTAGTTCTCTGCTCATGATTCGCTTTTTGAAGAAAGCACTGGCTACATCCATTGGTCAGAAGATCAGTTCTGACCCCTGACCCTGGCCTTTGGAGGAGAGAGTACATAAACACAGAAGACTACAGAGAGGACAGCAAAAGATTTCAGCTTCAGATTATCAATGACTGCTTAATTCATGTCACAACAACAGTTTTTCAACAATGATTCATGTGTGTTTCAACAGAACAACTTCAAATTAGTAGGCCATCTGTTAGGATCAGAGAAATCAAATGGAATTGGGAAAGAAAATGAAGGAATAATAATAAATTATTTCTATGTATTTGTTATTTCTGAAACTCTATAAGATTCATTTATATTTATTAACTTTATTTCTTGCCTTTGGGAACAGTACAACGATCTTCTTATAGAAGGACCGTTATTTCAACCAGTATGCGACATATGTTTAAAGGATGAATAGAGTGGGACTAACCCACAAAAGGACATAAGCTCCAAAATCTATCTGGAAAACTCTTTTAGGTGCCTGAATCTGCTCTAGGTGACCAGGGCAACCTGCTAGGCAACTGGCTTTAGGTGGACCAAATGACCTCCGGAAGTCCCTTTCAACCTCAGCCATTCTATCATTCTGTAATCCAAAATTTAGATTCTAAAAACTCACACTTGACAGCCATGACTACAGAACGCCTTAGCTTTCCCTGAGTAGGGACTGCTTTTAGATATTATCAGAACTAACTATGTACGGACAGCAATGAAAAGTTTTTGTTCCTTTTTTTCACGTTGTCTACTAGGCTAAGTTCAGTAGGCATTCATAGCACACTTAATGACTGACACAATGTATGTTCTTGTCACAAAAGGATATGTTGTTTACTCCAGCTTTATCAGTAAAGAAAGGCACTTCTCCAGATTTTGGGGATGTCCCACGTAAAAAGCCATCCCTTCTTTGTCTCCCACTACCCATGCCAGCATTGTTAACACCAGGCATGTTTCTGTTCTGCAGCCTGGTGAAGCGAGAGCAACACTCTTCTGGTTCAGCCATTTCACTCAGTAGAAAATGATTACGTGTTCAGTATTCAATATTTAAGCACGACTTCACAGGCTAGTGGATAGAGAAAGAATCTTTGATTATCTGCTCTGCTGAATACTTAACATAGAGTAGTGATCATTTACTGGCACCTAGTCTCCTTGTTCAAAGGACTATGCTATGCACTGCAAGGAAGTCATTCTGTTTATGTTTGCTTGTCCAGCAAAAATGTCTTTATCTCACAGGCAAAAAAAGACAGTTTCAACGGGAAGTACTGATGGAAACCTATTTCATTATAAGCTATTGTTGTATTGTGTGGAAGGTTTGAGGGAACAGATCAGAAAAAGAAGGACAGAAAACCAAGCTCTTTTCTTCTTCCAGCCATGTTCTGTCAGATAGGTTGGAATAAGCAGCGGGTGTCAGGAGGACTCTGTAGATTACCCTGTAATCTGGATTCAAGCTGTTTTCACTGTGTTTTATTAGGTACCTCAATGTCTCCCTTTGCTACCAGCTGTCTCTTATGGATCTTATTTTCAGAAATGAGCTCCTGTTTCTATTACGGATGCTATTTCTGAGGATCTAATTTTCTCCAGGGATTTATAGGAAGCCTAAGCACTGGAGCTGGGATGGTGGATTCCATTAGGCAGCAAAATGCTTTAAAGAGTCAGTACAATGTTGCCCACTGCAATGCTTAAATCTTTTCATGTATCTAATCCGAAATTGCTACTGCTCTCAAGAAAGAGCAGTAGCAATTTATTTACAATAAAACAGGAATATGTGAGATGAGGAAGATATTTTACTGCTCCTTCCTTGTTCATTTTTAAAATGCAAGGGTCAAAAATGTCTTGTTCTTCTTCTAAGCACTGTGAAAAATAAAGGAGAATAGCTTTTGTGGCCATGTATTTCACAGTTCTGGTTAGCTAGGATTATCAGCAAAATCAATGCAGGTGATGTGATGAAAAATAAGGATAGTGTTTGTTATTAATACTATTATATTCGACAATGATTTTAGGAAAAAATTAGGAAAAATTTCTTCACCGAAAGAGTTGTCAAGCATTGGAACAGGCTGCCCAGGGAACTGGTTGAGTCACCATCCCTGGAGGTATTTAATAGCTGCGTAAACGTGGTGCTTAGGGACTTGGTTTAGTGGTGGGCTTGGAAGACCTTGGTGACTTGATGATCTTAAAAGTCTTTTCTGACCTAAAAGATTCTATGATTCTATGATTCTATGATGCTATGATTACCAAACTATAAAACAAATTTCAGATCTGGAGCCAAATGTTGCGGTTTTTCATATTCAAAACATACATAAATGGGTTCAGGAATTTTCTGACTATATCAACTAATTGCAATGAGGTCCACTTCTATGAACAGTAGGACAGAGTACGCTATACTCTTTCCTTAAAAATAATTTAGAGAGTCGTTTGGTATCTCCTGACTGTCTCTGTATGATATAATAGGACCTCTTGTACATACTTAAGTGGATTTTTGGCTGCTTCCAAAGAACACATATATTGTTTTAAAACAAAGATTTGACTTTGTGGATATGCTTCTGTGTTTATACAGGCAGGTCTGATGGGTGAACATAGCTGCAGCACTGAATTTGGCTCTGAAGCTAAGAGAAAATCCACTCCCTTCGATTGTTTCAGTGCAAGGCACACAAACACCAGTGGATATTATTCAAAATACATGTTCTTTATATTAGAAATATAAAGAACAACATCAATTTGGGAAACCATAAAAAAGAAAATGAGTGTATTCTGTCACCAGCCATTATTGATTACTTTTATTTTTGTGAAATAAACATTTAGTTATACTGATACTTCAAATAAAATGGACAGCCAATACTGATGAAAAATAGAACAATGGCATTTAACCAAGCTGCTTTTCTGTTTTTTCTCTTTCTTCCATCCTCCTTCTTTTTTTCTGCTACAATTGCAGAAGTTAATGCTGCTATAAAATTCAGAACACAATCATTCCTTTCATGCAGAAGCTTTGTTTGTTTTCTTCCTAACAGCTCACATAATTCCACATCTGGGTTTTATTTCCTATTTAAAATAATTATGTAGAAATTAATTTATATAGCCATATCAGTGGAGAAATCTAAGGTAAATATTTTGATTTGCATATTGTATGCTCATGTTTTTTAAATATTCATTTATCTTTTTATTGTCACTGCAGTGAATCTAAAATCCATATTACAAACTTCAGTGTTAAACACCATCCTTAGATTCTGCTTGCTCTAAGATCATTAGGCTGTGTCTGTGAAGAGATCATTTGCCACTTCTATTGTTACTACACACATAGTCTGAACAACCAAATACTTAGAAAGCATGTGAAACTCTTCACAGCTCTCACACTGTATGTATGTCTCAGTTCTCCATCACAACCGCTATATGCAGAGAAAGGAAGAAGGCAGTAATGATGTGCTCTCTAGAGACTCAGGAGCAAGGTACTTGAAAAGGCACATTCTTTCCTGCACTGTGTTAGATATAACTTTCATCTAATGTTATTGCCAATCATGCTCCGTGTTATCACAGGGTCTCTGCCAGTGTCACATTTTCTATATGTGTTACCTATGCAGCAATCATTGCTCAGATCTTCCACTTCTTTGCCTTTATCTGAAGAACATGCTTAGTTTAAGGGCAAAAATGTTTCCTTAAAACTAATTATTGGTTAATGTTAATCAATTGAAAAAAAACCCTTATTTCCAGTGTGAAAACACAAAAAGAAAAACTAAAAACCATAATGGCATTATCCTGCTGTCACAAGAAGAGGAAGTAGAATTCCCCTGGTACCATCCTCTTGCTTGGAGCCTGCGGAGTTCCAGGGAGGGCAGAGCTGCTGGCTAAGCTTGCACTGGGACCAAGGAGACAGATACTAGAAGGGAGAATCGATGACTCTGGGCTTACATGTGTCTTAAATATGACTGGCAATATAGGCATAGTTTTGGAAAGTGCATTTCAGCAGGAGGCTGGAAGTCAATCAATTGAAGAAAAGTCCCAGCAAAGAAGAGCAGTATGTCTCTTTTACACCCCAAAAAAGTAACTGGGGAGTGAGATCTGAGTGAAATAGTTCTTTGAGGAGACCCTGGCTCAGGTGAACAGCCCATAATTCTGTGCTTCTAAAACTCATTAATTTAAATACATTATGTGGGAGTTATGACAGCAAGAGGCATGACAGCTAATATAGTCTCTTTATTAGAATGTACATAAATCATAAATACACAAATACTCAAACCAGGCTTGAGTTACTTACAGCGTTTACATTTGAGTTCATTATCCTAGGCTTCCTTTATATTGAACAAAGAGGAATTCCTACTTCTAAGGTGATTTTCACCCCACCCTAAATTACACGTGCAAAACATGTCCTAAATTAGGGCCCTGGAAATGTTTGCTTCTGTGTATGGATTGCCTCAAATGTAAAAGTCTATGCATTGTCTGTGGTGTCTAGGTGAGGTAGGCTGCACTGTATGTCCTTGACGAGCTGAACATGCACTCCAGCATTGATTTAATATGTACTTTATTATATGATCTCTAGTTTGAGAAGAAAGAATACTTATCTACATATGCAGATTAATGAAATACAATATTCAAAATCCTGTGCAAGTGCCTAAGTAATATTTAAGTATGCTAATCATGGAAACTACTTGATCATTATTCCTATTTATCCACTACAGCTTTGCTTCTTTCTGCCTTGGCTTCAGATAATCACTGTAGAAACTCACTCATTTCATTGCTCAGTTGCTGTCATGTGTCCTCCCTGGAAGTCTCCTGCCTGCATGTTGCATGCAGATGCTTCACCTCTTATCTCACATTCCTTTCCTACTGCTTCCTTGATTCTTCATCTCTGCTTGTTTTTTTGAAGGAATTGACAGCTGTTGTTTGATCTCAGGCAAATAAAACACTTGTGAATTCATCTCATTCTTAATCTTTACAAGTTGCTTGACCTAGCAAAACATTTCTAGTGCATGAAACTCTAGCAGTGAAAGTGAATATATGTACCCCATAGGGAACCACAAAAAGAGTGGAGGTTACAACATGTATCTGCAATGGATTATATGAGTTTTATGTAAAGTGTGATTCAGATGCCTTTACCATATTGGTATCAATTGGTGGAAGTGTGGGGAGAAATAGACTGATATTTTTTTCTCTAACATCTTCAGCACCACAGCTGTTCTGAAAAATAATAAAAAAGGAAAATAATCCCCCAGTAAAATGATTTCTGATTTTACAGTGTCCCTTTTGCTGCAAAATATATGATCCTGAACACAGAATTTTCATGTCAACTTTCAGCCCAGAGCAAAGTTATACTGATGAATTATAAGCCCCTGAAAATAGGAAATTATAATGTAAATCCTGACAAAATCCTTAGCTACTGTGGAACAAATGACAATAGTATAATAGGTAGCCTACCACATATTGTTATGTTAATAAATACACACAAGATAAAAAATACCATTTTAATATTCTAAACTCATATAATTGGTGCTAATATATTATAATACACTTGCTTGAAATACAGCAATGCACATACAAATTTGAGGCAATATGCTGTTAGAATGTCCCAGCTAACTAGAAATAAGTAAAATGCATAGCTGACATCAGTAAAAGTTCCTTGATACAGCAGCTCCCTCTTTTTACCTTTTGACCTTTTTTTAATTAAGACTTTGCTGAGTTTCTGGGTTTTTTACTGTTACATGCAATACAGAAATGATCTGAATACTAAAATAATTTACAACGTCTTCAAGAATTGTTACCTGGTATCTAATTACATATAAATATAAAATAAAATGCATAAAGTCTTGTGGGTACTGTTGATAAACAGTCAAATGCAGAATAATTACTTCAGTAGCATTTTATAATTTTGGTCTAACAAAATCAAGAAGATATTGTGGACGTCCCTATGGAACAGGTGAAAACTCAGATAGCAATTAATATTCGTAACCTAAAATACGGTTTCCTAACGCTGTCGTACAAAGCAGAGAAAGAAACTGAACTTGTAAAATAGTGCGTTTTTAGATATTTTAAGTCTCTTCAGAGAGAAAGCCAACACACATTTTTAATCTGACCATTCATTTGTTTGGTGTAAGCAGAAGTCCCCATGGCCATGAATATAATACTAGAAATAGAAATTCAGAATTTTCATTTAACGTCTCATGGGAATGGCTTGTTTCTCTACTTCAGCTTTATCATACTAAAAAATTTTCTTTTTTATTTGGGAAATGCTGGTACTTGATGCTTATCTCATTGGACAGATTAAGTTCTAACAGTGATGATGCAGAGTAAGAGTATTTAAATCTTCTGAAAGCTTACACTTCTAAAACTCTATTAGTGAAAGTAATTCAGTCAAGGTGTTTGGAGAGTTGTCTATATAAACTGTTGAAGTCTATTTGTTGTACTGAGATTTACCTCGTTTAAAGCGTAAGCTTCTATGTATGGCAACCTACAGGATATCATTGCGTGCGCAAAACATTTGTACAATATTTTTACACTTCAGTGTAGTCAGTGAAAAACTAGACCATGGAGTCTACTAATATGCTTTTCACCCCAAGGACCTTATTTAAAATCTGCCAGCAGTCAAAAGTCCTTCAATCTAAGCTATCTTTATAGCCTTTTGCAGTTCTCAGTCTTTTCATCCTCAGGAAAGAATCCAGACTCTGAATCATGGAAACCTAAAAGCCCCGTGTCCTCACTAAATCACAAGAGGAGACAAACTGAAAGACTGGCATTGGAAAGATGGGGGTTCTACTTCTCGCATTTTACCTTTTTTCAAGACAATCTAAAAATGTCTGTGTCCTCAGTAGCTAAACTGTATGTGAGTTTTAACTATTCTGTTAACAAATTCCCATTCAGTAGTATATTGCTCTTGTTTAACTGACATAGATCATACAGTCTCTTTCTCTCCCTTCACTGTATTAATTTTATGGGTAGTGTGACCTTCCTAAACCAGAAAGTCAGAATAGGAAGCAATAAAGAAAAAGCACTAATCCCAAAGGTGGGCTGCTAGACTTCTTGCTGGGAAATCCTGTGAAGAAATACTAGTATATGGCCTGTGAAACCAGGGAACTCAATGCAGCCACAAAAGAGTGCATAGATACACTTATTTGAAGAAATATCTTGTTAATTATATATGCAAAATATTAGACCTCTAAACAGAAAAGGATTAATAATTATACTGAGATACTATTTTGCTGTATACTGCCGTTTCCTACCCACATTCTCCTATTCTGTATATTGTCTGAATATGGTACCAGATTTTTTCCCAGATACCTCCAGAAAGACCTGTGACATTAGAGTCTTCTCCAACCGAATAACTTTTCTATAACTTTAGCTATACCTCAGTCTGACCAAATATTTCTAGGAGAGGGTGGCAATTAGCATAATTTAGGGCTAGTGGACAATAGTTTTACCACATGAACTTTTGTTAACCCTATAGGAAAAGAGTCACTCCATTACAGGAATAGAGGACTATAAGTATAAACGACATGGGAAAATCATGAAGGTGTCAAGAACCACAGAGTGTGAAGGCCAGTGCTGGTGGCAACAAGTTGACAGTCATGGAGAGACCATGTTGTCTTTCCTGTGGGGCAGGGAAGTTGTGAAATTTGTAAAATGGCATATACATGTGATTAAAGTATTTTGGTATCCAAGCTCATTTTATTCTCTTCACTGTCATTTGGTCTTGCATGGCAATAGAGAGTCAGCATGCTTTAACAAGTGCTTACTTGTTTAGTCATATTATCAGTTATTTTGCTTTTTTCCCCCAACAAGTTTCTCTGTAGTTGATTTCTTCTTCTTGCTGAATTTTCGTTTTAATAGTGTAAATATTTCAACGCTATCTTTGACAAGCAAGCAGATGTTTTTATTCTCATGAAGGAATGTGTCTGGATGAAAGCAGAGGAATATCTTTTCTGCTTCTCCTTAGGCCTTTAAGGGCCAAACGGTCAAAGTAGTCTTATCTGTTTAGTGAAAAGATCAGTAATTTCAGCATTTCTGGAAAGCATAAATAACAATGCTTGAAGGCATGTTTTATTCCACCCACCTGCAATGTTGGAAATCAAGGGAAATAGTATAAATGTACCAGATCTCAAACAGTTGAAAGTTGCAGAGTTGAAAGTTGCATCCTCGGCAGAGTAATGAAACAGTTTGTGGCTTTGGGGGGATTTGAAGAAGTCAGAGTGAAATTTTAGCAGGTTTTCCTAGCTGAATGTGCATTTTTGCTGTCCTGTGTAGCATGACTATATTATCCGGGCAACAGAGAAGTGACCACAGAGCTTTTCTCCTCCAGGAGCTGCGGAGTGGTCAAAAGGGAAAGGTCAGTAGCTGCTGAAGGTTTGTTTGACCACGTGTACAAACCCATTGATGTAACTTCCTGGCGCAGTTCTCATTTTGAGTTTCTGATAGCTACATGCCCATATTAACTACCTTTCTGCACAAGCAACAGACTCATTGGCTGATTTTGCTGAGATATAAAGATAAAACTTTTGGAAATGGTTCTCCATATCACACATAAGACACTTCATTGCTTCAGCAGGGACTCCTGTTCTGCCTCTGCCTTTCTGTACATAGTCAGTGACAATAAATAAGAGTTTCACTTCTGTACCAGTCAATTTTATACTTTCTATAAGCATTAAATTCACTTGAAAGTGTGCTGTTCTTTTATGGAACAGAAAGGATGATCTTTATTATAGTATTTCAAATCTTCATTCAAACGTGCTAATGCTAAGCATTTTAAGAACACTGTATTCTATATTGAAAATTGTTCATAAAGAATGTGTTGTCTCTCTACTGCTTCTGCTATGCATAAAATGCATTTAAAAGGAAGTAATTCCTAAGAATTTAAGCCCATAGAAAAAATAACAGATTTGAACATGATCTGAAAAAAAATATATGGTTTTTCATGCATGCACAATTCCTTGCTCCATAAATCATGCCATCTTTTCTGATTTAGTTGTAAAAGTACTGTATACATGGACATTCCACATTTTCAAAAGCATAGTTCCTACTTTACTAATGTAGTTGTCAGTCCATGGTACACTTTTAGCAAAGCTAACATTTAAAAAAAAAAGTGCTACACATAAGCCTATAATCAGCCAGTCAATAAATATGCATCTTACATTTCCCTGCTATTGCAGTAAGAAAGAGAAATAAAGGACAAAGCCAACCACAATCGATAGCTAATTTCGCTAAGAAGAATAGACAGTAGTCTGGTATCCGTATGTCTGCATGGTGTGCTCACTTTAGATGAATCACCACATTGGAAGTTATCATATAACAATTGGCTGAACAGAGTAAGTTAGTGAAAGGAGAAGTATGGGAGAATTTCATTTCTTTTGGAACTCAGAGTACATGATGAAAAGTGTAAATAAGCAACTTTGAGAAGCTTAAAAAGACAGCAAAATAATATAGGACATCAAGAAAAAGTTTCAAAAATGTCTGTGGTACAAAGACAGCTGCAAGGTATGAATAAAAGAAGAAGCTGAGGGCTGCCACTTCTTGCTTCTGTAGGTTATGATGTTAAGAGATATATGTAATTAACCAGTAGCACACTCAATCGAAAAACAATGCTAACAGGAGTACACAGGGAATTTTCTAAATATGAACATTATTTTAATATACTTGTTGGATTTTTTTATTTAGATCTTCACAGGACAACACTTTTATGTTATGGTACTATAACTTCAAATTCTTTATAGTGTCCTGCAGATCTTATGAAAGCAATAAACACAGATGTCCTTATTTTATTAAAACAGCAGTACCTAATTTTACTAAGGTTCATTCTTGAGTTATATATATTTTAGCATAAATATAACTGCACTAAAGAGGCATACAGTTAAAGATCAGAAATTCATCAGCATTCCAAACCTACTGATTGATTCTCTCCCAAAATCAGTTTTACAGTGAATATAAATTGAGAAAAACACAAAGGAGTAGGCCAGCAGGAGGTCTCAAATGCATGTGAAATTAAAAATAAATATTGAGGTTTCAAAAAGCCCATTTTCTCGTTCTCAGTCTGAAATAGATCCATTGGAAATACAGATAGCAATTGCAGTTTTCAATCAAAAATCTCTGCTCAGAGTTATTTTTGATCCTAAACTGTATTCTTTGAAGATTAAAAACATATCAAAAAGTTATACTAAAATTAAGCAAGCTGATTTATTTATCATGTGTCTGAGTCACAATGTTATCCACTCCGACGTAGGTAATTAAAAAAATTAAACAAAATTGTTTTTCCTGCCCAGAGGGATAACATTCAGAGAGCTAAATTCACAAACTGAATCCAGGTTCTGGACAAGCTCTAGAAGAAAAGAGTTAATGAAAATATTCCCAGAAAATCAAGACGAGAAGCAAAGAGGTAGTTTTGGTGTTCTTGCCTGCCCCATCACCCTAACATGCATCTCATACTGAACCTGGAGCCATGGGTGTGTATAGCAGTTCAATGGACTAAAGCTCAGGTCACAATGCTGAGGACACATTCAGATATCCTGCAGACACAGGCCACATATATCAGCAAATTAAGCATTCCTGAGAATACTGAAGGCACTGGGATCATTCACAGAACGGCTGGCAACTGCACTAAGAAATTGATGAGACTGGGGTAGCTGAAGGCAAACTGCCCATGGGTATTCTCCTGAGCTGCTATGAGTGACAGACCGTGCCAGGGAGTTGTTGGGGCACATCAGTAGTTGAAATGGGCCAAGACTTTTTAGGGAGTGTGCTGAGAGCTGCCTAGCAAGGACAATTAGGTTCCCATGCCCCAAAGCATTCTGCAGCATACTTGAATTTACAAGTATAGATGCACCCAGCCAGACTGACATAGGTAGTGTCACACAGACATTGGAGCCAGTCTTCTAAAATGCTTCTTAAATATAATTTAGAGAAGGCTGTCACCACACAAAATATTTAATGACAGTGAAGCTTAAAATTTATTACTGTGAGGGTGATTGAACACTGGAACTAGTTGTCCAGAGAGATTGTGGAGTCTTTGTCCTTGGAGAAATTCAAAATCCATCTGGACATGGTCCTGGGAAACTAGCTCCAGTTGGCCCTGCTTAAACACGGGGATGGACCAGGTGACCTCCAGATGCCTCTCCCAGCCTCAGCCATTCGGTGACTCTGTAAAATATTCCCACGTCCATGTCATGGCAGTCGACCCCTTCTGTTGTGTCAGCTCAACTGCTTGTGAAGTTCTGCTCTGAACTCATCATAAAATAGACTCATATTACAAACAAAAGAAGAGATTTTATTTCACTTGTATTGCAGTGTTGCTTGTAATCCAGATCAATACAACTGTGTGAACTAGATCATGGAAAAGATTGGGGTTACAAACAATCCTGCAATGCAAATGAGTAACAAGCCATAAGGCAGAGCTGTGATCGAACGGCAAGGGATGGAGAGGAAGAAATGCTGTAAACTTCAGTTATTGCAAAAGCTTTTGCATCATGAAACTGTGGCCTGTATGAGCTTTTGATTTCATCTTATGCAAGAGAAAGACATTAACTTAAATTACTTTCTTCTTTTTATCCTCACCTGATCTAGTTTCTTTGAAACAGACTAGGAGCACTTGCACAACCATGTAGAGCTACTGAAAAGCACTTAATGAAGCTGTGTTGTCTGAGCCATTTTTTACTGCCTCATTTGAAGCATAGTACCTGACTGTAACAACGTGAAACACATCCTGGCACATTAAAAGTGAATGTAAATTAATTTCATGAAAACTCCTCTTTGAGCAGGAGGACAGATACTACTGGCCACAAGGAAAACTGAACAATACTTGTCTTTCAAATTTGGAATCAGAGTTCAGAATTTGGTCTCCTCTACATACACTAAGCAGGATTCAGTGTTTTAAAAGGCTGTCAAAAGTGCCTATTTTTGTTTAGACACTCAAAACATGCAGGAAAAAAGAACAATGTTCTAGGTCTTCCATAGATGGAGGAAATTTAATCCATTACTTTTCATCTTCCAGCAGTGTCTGACTACACCCAGGATATCCTCTCTAAGGATATCCTGTGCAACATCTACAGTGGGACCTTTGGTCACAAGAGTCATGGGGTCCTGTGCCAAGGAGCAGAGTGAGATGCAGTCTAATGGGACATTTGGATCAAAAAGGGAAGATGAAGTTATTGTTCCTCTAAGGACAGAATATAGGTTTCTGCTTGGTTATTTCAGCTTGCTGCTTGGTTATATGAAATTAAGGTTTCTTCCTTCTTACAGAAAGATTGTTGGTTGTTTTTATTATGCATATAGTCCCATGCATTTTATGCTGTTACATTTAAAAACATTTTTATTATGGCCATCCATTTTTTTTCTGTATTTTTTTCTGGATATGGCATTAGATCTATTGAGAATGTCTTCTTAATATCATTATCAGTGAATTTTTTACTTCTACTTATTTTTCCAAGGTCACAAATGGAAATATTAACTGACTTTGTTCCCATGACCCGTATCAGAAACTTCCACTGGCAGTCTCACTCTAGCTTGCTCTGTTTGCGTCTACTCTTTAGCCAATACCTGATCACTTTACCATTCCTCCATTACTATTTATATTCTGCTGCTAAACTAATAGTTTTCCAAGTGATATCATGTCAGATGACTTACTAAAGCGTGAGCATATAAAATTCAGTAGAACTGCTATGTAATAGACTTGCTGTACAGTGAGTGTAGTATGCAAACTTACAATAAACTTACTTTATTTCCTTTATCTTGAAAATTATGTAGTTTAATATTAAAAGATATGAGCTTAATCTGGCACTGTTTCCTTTTGGCAAAGCAAGTTTTCATTTATAATTTGGAGTTTTGTATATAGGACAAATCAATACTTAATCTTACTATCTGTTCAAAGGAAAGATGTGATGGCATTACAGCTGTCTAGACAGCAACTCAGTTCTAGCTAAAGAATTGGAACAGGAAAAAACAGGCATAGAAAACAAAGCGGAGAAAGAGACTAATGCCTTTATGTTTTCAGTAATTCTACACTTGATAAATAACCTTTCTTAGTAAGTAGATAATTGTAATCTTATAAGCATCTCATGCTTCACATCCCAATTGAAGGCAAGAAACAAAGAAAAATAAACAAAAAGATAAATGTTTCTTTCATACGAATATATGTGAAATACAGCCACATAAGATTATGAATTACTAAATTTATTCATACTTTAATGTTAGATCAAAATAATACTTTAAAATGGAATTTAGATGAAAAATGTACAGAGAAAGGAATAGATTTGCAATTCCATCTGTGGAAGAAAACACTCATGAATGATATTTATGATTTTTTCAAGTGGAAATGGTTGCCTTCATGAATTGATATAATGCTATTGAAGTCAACAGATAATCTTTCTACATAGAGAACAGATAGATATACCAATGACAGTCAGAGAAAGACCCTATAAGGAAAAATACTGTTTATTGGTACAAATTTCTGTTAACATTTTTCCATTGTTCTAATTTCTAATTTGTTAATAGCCATTAACATAACTGTTTTTCCATGTCATTTCACAAAATATCTGTAAAGTTATGTATATATTTGCTAATTTAAAAAGTTATGAAATGATAAATAAAATCCTTACGTGTATAAAGGCAGCTTTGGACATGTGCCAATGAGTAGGTTCTCAGAGCTTCAAATTAAATTCTCAATCAAATGTATATCAACTGATAAATGAAGTGGTATTAGCGGGTTTTAGAATACATGAGTTGAGGAACTGCATCATGAATAGGACATGTTCTGAGACCTGCTTTTGCATACTTAGATGAAATTCAAAAGAGAATATCTAATTAAGATGCAGACTATGACACGTTTCATTTCTTCTCTGTCTTTCTGTAGTGTACATTCAAGAACAGATTTTTTTATTTATATGTATATACACACATTTTCCACGAATATTTTTGAGGAGCTTGAGTCATAAGAACATAGGCAAAAGTTGATTGCTGGGGGGTTTGGAATTGGTGCACCCACAGAAGTCACTCAGAGTAAGTCTGCATAGTACCAGTCTCTCACCAGACAGGTCTGAACCAGGTTGTACTCCCTCCACACTTTTGTGCCAGTGCTCCTAGTTGCCACACAACCCTGACTCGGTACTCCTACTGCTCATTCAACCCTCATGAATGGCAAAGAAGTTGGTCAGCAGCTGTCACTTCTTCCCTTCTCCCTTCTTCATCGTGCTCACATGGAGAATCTGAGAAAATGAAGTATTTGCACAAAATGTAAAGGACATCCTTATGTTTATGATTTTCATCCATACTTTTACAGCAGGCTTCCTAATTGAACTCAAAGAAAAAAAATAGCATTTTTAGGAATGTGAACTGCATTTAAATGACCGCTTATTTGGATACTGAACAGCAAAACCTTCCTTTCTCTGAACCTCAAACTGAAAGCTCTTTCACAACAGGAGAAGATGCAGGAAGCCATCCCAAACTGTAAGAGCTAACTTCACTTTCTTTCCTGGTGGTAAGTCTTATACGTAAAATGCACACTTAAACATACAGACTATCACAGATGACTAAGTCCTGTATAAGGTTTTCCTGGAAAAGCTCTATCCTGTAAAAACTAATCTAACTTTGAAGTTAGTCCCACTTTGAGGAGGATCTTCACTAGAAGAACTTCAGAGATCTCTTCTGTCTTAAATTATTCTATGACTCTATGAGTCATATACTGTGTTTGAGTTCAGTAGGCACTGGGCTGGACTGGCGTTTCTTGCAAAAATTTTAAGTGTTAGGTCCATTCCAAAATATCATCCTGGGAAAAGCAATTTTTGAAAAACCTCATTGTGGGTTTGGTTCTATTTTTTAATTCAGAAGCAGAAAACAAACCTAGAAAAATAATTTTTTATAAAAAATTGTATTGGTTAAAAACTTTTTTCAAGAAAATGCTGATATATAAAACTCATCAAAATCTTAAAAAAGCCCAGAATTTTTAATTTTTCCTCTTCCATTTTTCATAAAAAAGACAGACAATAACATTGACCTTTTTCCTTAAAAATAAATTTTAGATTAAAAGTCAGTTTTCCTTAAACTTATTTTTCAGTTACATAATTACTCTTCAATATGTATCACTACCTTTTTTTTTCTTGTGAGTAAAATTGTTAACTAGATAGTGTACTGTTTTCAGAAGCTACCGTACCGGAGATTAATCAGTTCTGTCATTTCACAGGAGAGCAATTTTCCTCCAGATACAACATTCTATACCAGCATAAGCTGGTTACCTTCTGAAGTTGATAAAAATGCAAAGAACGTTAATGATCCAGTTTTAAATAAGATAATACGATTACATAGCGTCAGGGCTATATAGTGTGCCATTCTCACGTGTGCTGGTGTCAGAACAAGTTAGCTCACCTCCTGGATTTTAATATATTTCGTTCAGAGAAAACAGTTTTGTACAATAAATGTCAAAATTAACTGTCTTCTTAAATATCATTTTATTATATTATATTATTTGTTATTAGACTAATTAAAAAAAGGTAATAACTTAGACAAATTTTCTAGGGGACAGTTTCCTGTTATTGGGTCAGAAAAGCCAATTCAAGTAGAACAACTGACAGTGGCAAGCTGCTGACTGGGATCTTCTAAGTTAATTAAGAAGCAAACTGCTATCAAACTATTTTTTAAGTTGTAGTTGTTGGCTCCTTCCTTGTTACCATGTCTAAGTTTAGTGACAGGAAAGCATGTCTCAAAAGCTGGAGTAGTCTATTATTCCTTGTGACTTCCTTCAAGAAACAGTTTCAGACAGGATCACTTGTTATAATAAAATTCTAGGAATAAACGTGAAAAACGAAGCTTTCATGACAACAGCTGATAGATTTGCTGAATGCTGAAGGTATGTGAACTTTAAAAGAGAACTAATAAGAGAAAGCACAGTCACACTTGTACAAGGAGTCTGCTTCTGGGAAGAGACACTGTCACTGAGATTCAAGCGCAGGCAATGTTACTTACCATTCCAAAAGCAGAAGTCCTGTGTCAGGTGGTCTCAATACACAGAAGATGAGCCAAACAGAACTGAAATAGCAACAGGAGCACTCTCATAATACAAAAATAGTGCACAAGCAGGGACGGGGAGAACAATATCTCTTCACAAGACAGAACAGTAGAGCCGTAGAGGAAGGAGCACGATAGCAAGCAACAGCTGGAAACTATGAACAGCAGAGAGGAGGACTGATGGAAGCATCATAAAATAGGTACTTTCCTAACAACATAGAGGCTGCCCAGAGACTCTGGAAATAACACTGCTGTCATCAGTGTACATCACATGATGATTTCATATTCCAAGGGAAAAAATATTCAAGGAAAAAAGTCCAGTAGTATTCAACGTTGAACTGAACAGACTACATCTTACATTTAAAACTAACATGGGGCATCTGATGCAGTATTGCCAGAAAAAAAAGAAATTAAAAAAAAACCCTAACCAATTCAGGTCAATATTTATTCAAAGCAAGATAGCTGTGAAGATCAGGTAAAATAGTATATAGGCTCAGAGAAATGTTGGACATTTGTGTTTAATTCCAAATGGAAGCAGATTCTTTTCCAAATAAATTTATTAAGAAAGAAGGATTGATGGTATATCCTTAGGTTACATACATATTGAAGAAGCCTGGTTCATCTCCATGATAAAAGATGACTTGGTAGAGGCTGTTTAGACAAGTCATATGAGGAGGAGGGCTGCTTAGTCTAAGTACAAAAACGACTTAATCAGCAACTCCAGGTGCACACTGAAATCTGTATCTGGGAAATAAAATAAATCGAAGAGGCTGATAATATGGAATTAGATGTTACTTAGTGGAGCTGGAGAAGATTTAGCTAGAGTGCTAAAAAAGCACTCTTCACCTTCTCCTGTCCAAGTGACATCTCACAGGACAAGCGCTGACATACAGCTGCACAGCCCCTGTATCACAGAATCACAGAATCACAGAATCACAGAATCACAGAATGGTAGGGGTTGGAAGGGACCTCTGTGGGTCATCTAGTCCAACCCCCCTGCCAAAGCAGGGTCACCTACAGCAGG
>Ga0065711_1038462_pt1 | contig 18730 bp, 11 predicted proteins | sample Hoacrofraction12_FD_59098 | JGI IMG/M metagenome (GOLD analysis project Ga0065711, IMG submission 59098) | Hoatzin crop microbial communities from Cojedes, Venezuela - Epithelial fraction 12 v2 (version 2) | ecosystem: Host-associated > Birds > Digestive system > Esophagus > Crop | place...
GTCAGGGTGGTTGAAGTCCCCCATGAGAACCAGGGCCTGTGACTGTGAGGCTGCTTGCAGCTGCCTGTAGAAGGCCTCATCAACCTCCTCCTCCTGGTCAGGTGGCCTGTAGTACACACCCACAATAACAAAGAAGTTTGCTTAGTTTTGAACAGTATGCTATTTTCTCTTTTCCACGTATTTTTAACTGTAATTTTTTCAAATGAGAGCAGAAAATACATGTCACTAATTTGAACTGTGTATTGAGGCTAAAAGATAGTTTCTGGTTTCATGGATTCCTAACAGTATGCTAGTTATTATGTTGAAAAGAAGAAATTTTCTGACTGAAGGTGAGAAAATGAAGTTCTTCAGTAACTTTTAAACAAAGGAGATATCCATGGTAAAGACATCCACCAATAAGTGTGAGTTTGTACCAAGCATACTTGCAAGTAATGAGCAAAGTCTCATAAACACCGTAATTTTTACTAATTTAAGTTTTTGCTGTGATTTCTCTATGCATTTATATTCATGACTTTATCTTAATGTAGCTACTATACATCATGGGACATAATTTCACTTTAAAAAGAAAATCTGTGGAAAGTCCATAGGTCTTGTCTTCTGTTTCAGATGTTACCAGGTTATAACAGATCTGAAAATACAGTATGTATGTAGATAGGCCATGCATATTTAAGATTACCTTTCATGGTTATTTTTAAACCTGATTGAAATTCCCTCATCTTTTTCATGCTTTATAAAGGGAAAGAACACAACAATTATATCATTTTAGAAAAAAGAAAGAAATTCTAAATTAATTCTTCAAATTCATAATTATTAGAAGCAACCAAAATTAAGAAGTATAAAAACTGTAGTGCCGGCATATTGCCATATCTAATAAATACAACAGTTTTGTTTTGGTTTGTTTCATTCAGCTGTGTAATATAACTGCAAATTTCTAAGTAACAAAAATATATGTATGCATTGCTGACCTTTGTGTCTGCATTAGATCAAAAGAGATAATGATGATAATTCACAAAATCTGGAAAAGCCACAGTGGAAATGGAGAAACACAATAATCAATGTAAATATGGTACAATTAAATTAAAATAAGGATAAGCAACAAGAACAGTAACCACAGAACTCTGTAATGTTAATCTTAGTCTGAAAGCATTTACTGGATCTTCTTTTTTGTTGTAGAATTATTTAAATCTATTGGAATTAAGAATAAACAATTATTCTTTGATCAGGAGTTTGTGATATTACACATATATACATAAATGTGAATCTCAAACAAAAAGAGCATTCCACATTTGCTAGAATTTCATTATAAAAGTCATCCCACAAATACATTCAGGTAAAGAAAAATATCATCTCTATGTTTTATAATACCTTTATCTTTTCAAAACTTGCAGTTGAATTCCCAGATCCCTGCAACAAAACAACAGAACAAACAATAAATATTTTAGGTATGGCAAAAGGGTTTTGATATTTCTAAGAGATGACAACAGGGACAAGCCAGTAGAGCTTCATCTGTAATACTCTACTTATTTGCACTTGTTGCATTGACTCAGTGAAGGTGAAATTAACATTGGGAATCACTTTTATAAGTCAGATGGCTGATAAATCCCACTGAATATATGAATGATTTATGTCTCTTCAAAGGCCAGTTAAAAGATTTAATGATGTTTTTGATTGTATGCTAGGTCACTGCCTGTTTAAATTTTGCTCCTTCCTTACATCTTTGTTATTTGGGAAGGAATAGATTAAGTAGTGGAAAGACATCTTCAATAATGAAATAATGAATAGCAAATTAAAAAAGATACTTTGGAAAATGGAAAAATGCCCACATAATACATTATGTAATATGCACTCTTGTTTTGGTTTGGCCTGGATAAATGTCAGGTACCCACCAAAACCGCTCTATCACTCCCTCTCCTCAACTGGACAGGGGAGACGAAACATGATGAAAGGCTCGAGGGTTGAGACAAAGACAGGGAGAGATCACTCACCAATTACTGTCATGGACAAAACAGACTGAACTTGGGGAGAAAAGGGAGTATAATTCATCATCAATCAAATCAGAGTAGGATGGTGAGAAATAAATCCAGATCTTAAAACACCTTCCCCCCACCCCTCCCTTCTTCCCAGGCTCAATTTCACTCCCATTTCTCTACCCTCTTCCCCCAGGCGACACAGGGGGAAGGGAAATAGGGGTTATGGTCAGTTCATCACACATTGTTTCTACCGCTCCTTGTCCCTCAGGGGGAAGACTCCTCACACTCCTCCCCTGCTCCAGAGTGAAGGTCCCTCTCACGGGAGACGGTTCTCCAAAAACTTCTCCAATGTGAGTCCTTCCCATGGGCTGCTGCTCTTCCTGAACGGCCCCAGCATAGGTCTCTTCCATGGAGTGCCGTCCTTCAGGAACAGGCTGCTCCAGTGTGGGTCCCCACAGGGTCACAAGCCCTTCCAGCAAACCTGCTCTGGTGTGGGCTCCTCCCTCCACAGGTCTGCAGGTCCTGGCAGAAGCCTGCTCCAGCACGGGGCTCCCCATGGGGTCACAGCTTCCTTCAGGCATCCACCTGCTCCGGCATGGGGTCCCTTCCATGAGCTGTAGGTGGATATCTGCTCCATCATGGACCTCCATGGACTGCAGGGGAACAACCTTCCTCAGCATGCTCTTCAGCACAAGTTACAAGGGAAGAGTCTCTGCTCCAGCATTTCGAGCACCTCCTCCCTCCTCCTTCTTCATTGACCTTGGTGTCTGCAGAGTTGTTTCTCTCACATAGTCTCACTCCTCTCTCTTCACTGCCATTTCACCGAAATTTTCTTCTTCCTTTCTTAAATATGTTATCACTGTGGCTCTACCTTCATCGCTGATTGGTTTGGCCTTGGCCAGCAGTGGGTCCATCTTAGAACCAGCTGGCACTGGCTTTATCAGACACGGGGGAGGCTTCTGGCAGCTTCTAAAATAAGCCACCCCTATAGCCCCCTCACTACCAAAACCTTGCCACGCAAACCCATAGCAAATATGATCTTAATTATAGGAGGTTTATTTGCATGATGATATAGATGCAGGAAACCTGGGGGTGATATGAAAGCGGCTCAAGACTTCTACACATAATGGTGAACCATTTCTGAAAAAAAGTCCTATTATATAAAAAAAATGTAGAGGTAAATAAAGTGATTTTGTTATTTGTAGAAGAATGTTCTGGTTTGGCTGCAGCCGGCAACAAAAGCACCACATGGCCGTCCCTCCCCTTTCTGGGGTGCGGAGGAGAATGGAAAGAAACAGGCAGAAACCAGTGGGTTGGGATAAGGGCAGTTTAACAGAACAGCAAACAAAGGGAACAGGAACAACAATAATACAGATAAGGGGAATACACAAAACAAACCAGCAGAACAGAGCCTGCAGAACACAGCCGCTCTCTCTCCCGGACCGAACCACCGCTGTGCCCTCCCGAGCCGTGAGTGAGTTTCCGCCACCCAGCTCCCCCCCACCAGAACCCAGCATGACGGCACATGGTATGGAATACCCTGCTCTGTTTGGCCAGGTGGGGTCAGCCTGCCCGGCTGTGCCCCTTTCCTGGATTCCGGTGAAAATTAACCCTGTCCTGGCCGAACCCAGGACAAAGAAGCACTTCTTGCTTGAGTGTGTAGATTGATATGTGAATTTGGAAAGTAACTCAAATCACGCATGACCCATTCTCTGTACTAATCTAAAGCAATTATGCTTACATCTACCTAGTGCTTGAGAACTTTAGGATTAAGTATGGAGTATTTATCACAAATGTTACTTTGATTATGTTTGGAGTGTTTCTGATGCCAAGAAAGACAGTATGGATTTCACAGAAAAAATGACGTATAAGTTAAAAAACACAAGTACATTGTTTAGCCTAAAAAAGTGGAGACTGAGAAGGCATATGACAACAGTCCTTAAGTATACAGAGAAGGTTTGCAAAAAGGAAAGTAAAAATTTTTTCTTTGTGTGTGTGGTAGCTAAGGCAGAGGCTGATGGGCTTGCATTGTTGGATAGAAGAGTCATGTTAGGTAAAAGAAGCAGCTTTATTATGATAAAGATAATGAAACAGAGGCATACATTCATTGGAATAAGATTGATGTGTTCCTTATCTATAGTCATTAAGAACAAAATAAACTATCAGGAACTAAATAAACTGGTCCTTTCCTAGTGCAAGATGAATGCTCAAGATCTAACACTTTTTCCCTTTTATTGTCCATTATGACAATTCATTTGAAAAAGGGAAATAAAAGTGTTGCTGTGACTGTTCAAAATTGTCAAGTTGTAGCTTAGCTTTGTGAAGAAATAAACCAAAAAAAAAAAAGCACTAGGAAAAAAAAAGCTTTTTTTTTTTTAAAATTTGTGTGAAAACTAATTTTTTTAGGGAAGAGCTGAGTAGACCAAAACAAGTTATTTGCTTTTCCATTTCATGGTGAAACTGGTGTTATGTTAATTCAGAAGATAATTGTGTTTTCTTTACACTTTTTTTCAGAAAAGCAAAATAATCAGTGCCATTTGCATTGCTCTAGACTTCTCTGCCTTGAAGATGTCATTGGTGTGTGTAGGCATCAACTATAACAAGCTTTTATATTCTACCACTTTCTATACCTCATTTGAGGGACTACATGTATTTTACTTAATAAGCAGTTTGGTCTTGACCAAAATCGCACTGAATTTAAAGGGCAGACTGTTACTGATTTCTGCCCTGCTCTGGATCAGACTTTTTGTGAAGTATCACACTTCCTTCGGAAAGCTGTGTGTATCATAATTATGTATAATATATTATGCTACCATTGTTCACTGACTTCAGTGCTATGCAAATGAGTAGGGCATACTAATGAAGCATCAGAAGTAATTTAAAGACACTCCAGTCGATAGCAAACCATTTCTACATACTGTGTATGTATTGTAATGTGGATTTCTGTCTCTCTACTAAAGTTTTCTTCAAAAGTCAATTTTTTTTTTTCCCAGGTGAATCAGACATGCTTCATATTCATCCAGATGCCCTAAAGATGGGACTGAAGCAGTGTAAGTATAACACATATGAACATCAGCCCCCTTGGAAATTTTTAAAGATAAATATTTCCAAACCTCAAAACTATTAGCTACCTAGGATTGTATAGGAAGTTCTCATTTAGAAGGTTACTACATTCTTAGAAAACTCTAGTACTTAATTTTAATATTTAATAATTATTTTTAATCTATTTAGTGCTTACAGGCAGAAGAGCTATTGAGAAAAATTGGGCTATTGGCAGAAGACAATGTTGTCTAGAGCATGTTTAAACATACGAATAATGCCTTAGTTGAACTATGCTGTTTGTCACAACAAAATGATTACAAGTAAAAGATGACATGCTTTAAAAAAATGCATGCATAAATCATGTCCAAATCTAAGACACTGGAAATACACATCTTACCCTAAAGTCTATGACTGATATACAGTATTATGATTTACAAAATGAAATCTATCCTTTATTCTGCATGTGTTTAGCACTGAATTATTCAGCTCAATAACGGACATAATAATCAAAATAGTAATAATGAGAATATCTTGGTTTTGCCTGAGGCATGAAGTGGTGACACCATTTGCTATGTTGTGTTATTACGTTCTTACTAAAGCCAGGGATTTAAGGACCTAGTTTTCGAGGTAAAAAAAGCCTTAGTACTAACCATTTAGTTCTTACACACTGTTATTCACTTCATACTCTGTTTCTGATGCTCCTCTACAAGCATTTACACTTGCCTACATGCCAAAATTTTATATCAGCAGGTTACATTAAGAACTGTTAAATGAACAGTGGTTTATGTTTAGTGCTTTCAGACAATATTGTTTACCTGAGTTTCTAGATTCAGGTCACTTATTTATTTAGTCTTGATCTTCAACCACCAGCTGTTCTTCAAGGTAAACAGAGAACAGAGATCAGGAGTTGTTTCTGGTAAGACCTGTATTTTCTACTGCTCATTTTTTAATTTTTTCTTTAATTTGTATATCACCAACAGGTTAATACTTTTTAATCAAACACGTAAAGATTTTTAAAACAGGTGTTAATCTGTCTCTGGACACAAAAAATTCATACAAATGGCTAAGAGCATAGTGGCCAAAGGCTGAAAGAAGAAGAGAAATGATCAATTTCTGTGACTTCTATTTAAAACAATTTACTGGAGAGGAAAAAAATCAAAATTATTTATTGAAAAGACAAAGCAAGGATATGAATAAGTAGTTTACTTGAGAATGATCTCAATGACAATCACTGAAAGATAATTCTTAGACTGGTCCCTGATTTTGGAGTTGTTTCTCTACTTTAATCCATAACGTTTAATATAAAATATGTAAAACCTTTCAAGCAGGAGAAGCATCCATGTCTCTCCTTCTCTGATGATTGTCATAATACAAGAATCATGCTTTCTGCTGGTTTCAGAGTGGTTTTAAATCTCTGCTACAATGACACAGCTTCTCTGGGAGGGCTGTGGGCTGCCCTTCTTATCAGAACCTGCACTTTCCTAACTTTCCCCATAGGATAAACCTGTCAGTGTCCCGAGCGTACACCTGCACTCCTAAGGGTTTTGTTGCTTGGACTCAGTGACAACTTTGATATTGCAGCAGTGCTGCACTGCAAAGGGCCACTGAGCTGTCAAAGAGCTATGAGAGCCCCTCAAGTGGCCCATGCACCTTTTCCCTTTCCTCGGGATGTGCTTCTGAACTAGGCTTTTGCTTGTGGTCCATCTCTGAGCTACGTGGCGGCTACACCAGTGAAGAGCCAGGTCCTTTGTTGATCCATATCCTGAATCTTATCCACAAATGTGAACTCACATCAGCCCCATCGTTATGGACTTGTTGATGGTCATGGGACTGTGGCTAACTGGTTACCACCATCAGGCCTGAGATTCTCTCTTGTCGCATTCCTGTCCCAGTTTCACATCGCAACTTCCCCATCACCACAGACTTGTCCAATGATCTAGATTCTTGGCTCACCTTAGCTGCCACCCCTGAGCATGCTCATTTGCTGGGGTACACTGGGACTTGGCCCATTCCTATTCCCTAATAAAATCATTCTCCTGAGAAACATTAAAATACCTTTGAGCAAAAAAGGACATCAATATTAGTTGCTGGGTAAATTGGAGATAACATTATTGAACAGCTCACCTGTTCTCTGGGTGAGTTGTCCAATGATGCTATCACAAGAAAGGAAATCACACCCTTCTAAACGAAAATTCAGCAGCTTCTACCAGAACAAATATCATTGTATATGGTAAAGTGCCCACTATTGCTAGAGAGTTTGGCACGCTTTGCAAACACCTAATCAATGATTTTGTGTGGAAGAATGTCAACTTTTTGTATCCCTGTTACATCAGTAATGACATAACTCAAATTTATAAAACAGAAACTACTATTGAAAATGTACTTCAGTCCCCTATTGACACTTTAAGGCTATAAATTGCCATGACTCAGAAGCTGACATAGCAAGTGAATGTTTTGGGCTAAGGTACCTAAATGTTATGAAAGCTCTACATTAAAAGAAGAAGGTCATGCTTACACTGTACTATGGATTATGATATAGAAATTTCATCTCCAGCAACAGTATACCTGTTTAATTTTTGGAATATGTCTATTTTAATTAAGTATGTGGAGAAATAGAGTTGATGATCGATTATTCCAGTGTCACCCTCCAATTCCTATCCTGCTTTTGGGAGCTGAGCTCACAATCCCTTATGGCATGTCACAGCATGATGCAAATGTACTGGTTCATATTGATGCCAACTAGGGGATGTCACATGAAATTATCCTTCAGTTATGCATTATATAAATCATGAATTCTATGCAATTTGACTTGAAAAAGACCATATCTGGAATAAAAAGCATGTAAGATATAGTCAAATATTTTTAACACAGTAGGGATTCTTGTACCTAGGAAGCAAATCTTTAGCTCACAGTGTTATCATTCTTAATAAACAGAATAAATGAAAATAGAATATTGTAAATTGCTGACAAGAATGTGAAGAAAGAGGAGAGAGTCTGTAAATTGTTCACAACTCCTAAGACTTCTTGAACTATCACCTTTCAGTGAAATAAAAATTAAGCAATTTTTTTTTGTCTTGCAAAACTCTCAGATTTGTCCATACTTTCCATTCAACTTTTACACAAACCCGTTAAACATGCTTGACAAATGCATTATTATTTATGGACAAGTTTGTGAAGGATGTCTAGTGTAAATATTCAGAATTTGTACAGATATCTACATATAAGCATTAGGTAGATTTGCAAATGGAGTAGTTTATATGTCATCTACATATTCAATTCGTGTATGGCAAAATGAATACACTCCAAAAATCAAATCAAAACATTTTTGTAATCTTTGTTAAATTTTTCAATATTCTATCATTGCAAACAATCTGCTTTTTAACACAAACATCTTTTTGTATCTGCTTTTCCTATAGAAAGTTCTCCCTTTATCGTAGTTGTGGACACTTTCCTGTTTGAATGACTGGAGATCCACAGTAAGAGCATCATTTATTACAAAACCATTTTTATTATTTTCTCTGAGACTACAAAAACAAAAAAATGTTTCTAAGGTTTCTATATGGATCAATCATCAGACTGTACTTTAAGAGCTGAGATGGAACAACCTTTCACCTCCTCAGATATGAAGAGTATACATGAAAGGAAACAAGAAATATTTTTCTGTGTTACAGAGTAGTATGAGGTCAAAGATGATCATTAAACCTCATGAGAAAAGCAATTGCTGCTGTGTAGTTTTCATCTTAATATACATTTATAGCAGTATTCAAAGCCACAAATTAAATTAAATAATACAATATCAAATATTTGCTCCATGAGTTTCTTTGGACTTCTTCCACAAAACAAATGGTAGTAGAAGTGATTTTTGCCTATTGTCTTATTGGTTTTGTTCTCATACAGAAAGATTAAACAGGAAAATTGCTCTGCATGTGTGACATGCATGTGACGACATTTTGTCAGGTCTGTAAGAACACATAACATTCGGTTATTTGAATATATATAGAAAAAAATATTTATTATAATCAGTGAAAAGTTGAACTTTTGTAACCCTGAATTTTTACTTTCTTGCCAAGATCATAAAGAATTCAAAAAATAGAATAAATAAAACATTTACTGTAGGAATGTCTGTAGAATGACAGCAGACGGAGACATTTTTCAGATGTCCAGTGAGACTGCCTGTCTTCTGGTTTGTGTTGTGCTGCCTTCTGACATAATGTCACCATACATAGACCAGATCTTATACCTTGTTTTGTCAAAATAGTCCTACTGAGGTCACAGAAGAAAGAAATCTCTCTTGGACAATTCAATTTAAAAGTTAAAATTCTCAATGTATTTTTTAATTGCAACCCTCCTTTCCTTCTGGTTACTCCATGAAGGTTCTCTTGCAGGGCTTGAGTCTATTTTTTCTGTAATGTCTATCCAAAGTAAGAGCACGTTAATGTCACCTTTGGAATACGTGCATCCTCATCTGAGGTGCACAGGCAAAAAGTTTACTTACAGAGCAGCTGGCATAAATGCTTCACTGTGGAATCACCAGACTCCAACAGTGGAAAATTCTCTGACTGAAGCACCTGAGGTCCGATGTTAGCAACAGTGATATGAGGACCCTGCTTCGGCAGGGGGGTTGGACTAGATGACCCACAGAGGTCCCTTCCAACCCCTACTATTCTGTGATTCTGTGATTCTGTGAGAAACAACTTTCTTTTAATTTGAAAAGGATTTTTCTCTTGGAAAGAGGGAAAAAAAAAGCAATTTGGACCAGAATTCATCAAATAAATAAATAGAATGAAAGATTTTATGTTTTTGTGTGCATGGACCTAGATATGAAATTAATTTATTAATCTTCTTTCAACATCAAGATTGCCAGTCAAGAAGTTTACATGTAAGTGCTGTCCATTCAATTGCTGTAAGAACATAAAGTCTACTCATACATTTCCTGAGGTATCTTTTTTTTCCAGGAGAAGGAGGCACTCAGCAAAACAGGTGCTGCTACTGAATTGCCTTATATCCCAACTCACACTAGTATGTTGATGGAGCCATTTTGTAATCACAAAACCCTCTACTGACTTACCTCCAGAGTCTTCTAGTCCCTCTACCGGACTACACCAGCTGAAGATGTAAAAAGCCTCACTTTAAGGGAATGGCTTTTTGTCTTAAAATATTATTAATTTAATCACAATAAATAGCAATATTAAAATTTCATTTGAAAAGTTTGAAACTTCATGTTGTTCACTTTTCCAGACAAGTTATTTGAACAATTCTCAGATGACTAGCAGGGAATTTAACAGGAAAAAGATCTGCTATATTGCTGCAGTGGCTATCCTAAGTTCTGCTGAAATAATTTCTGATTTGCTATATGCTGGATCTGTTCAGACAAAAGCTCAGCAGATCATCTTCCTGTCAGACTGTGAATTTCGTGCATCTCAGATGGTTTTAGGTACAAGATGATTTCCTGTACCAAATTAAAGAAGTTGGATAGCTTTTTGTGGGTGACAGTTTTGGAATAAAGCATCTAAAATCTATCTAAAGTGTGTTTTCCATCATTAAACTATATTCAGAACCTGATTAGTTCTGTATCTAACCCTAGGAAAACAGTTCAACAAACTATTCAAATGAATGTTTAACTGAAGACCAAGCTATGTTGTAAAACCACTTGCACGTGTCTAAGGTTAAGTACTTCTTTGTATGCTGAAGATCGCTACAGTGATCAGGGTCTTGTAGCAGTGGTTCTTCCAAATATTCTGGCTAAGTTTTGCAGACCATTGCTCTTGATTCCCAGAATGAGTGTCTTTTTTGTGAGAAAATACACTGAGTTATCTCTCTTTTTTGTATTTCCTTTTTGAGTTAATTGCCGTGTTAGAAAGATGAGTTTTCTATCTCCTAGTTCATCCACTTTCATTTTGATTCCTCCCTTGTTCAGACTCATAGGTACACAGTCACACACACGGAAACACAAGTTGCATCCAAATTATAACCAAGCTTCAAGGATGAGTGAGTTGATCAAATATCCAATGCAGCTTCTGTGGGCTAAATAAACACATCTTATGAATGTATATAAAATGTGAAGGAAGGTTGTAAAGAAGATGTATCCAGGCTCTTTTCAGTGGTGCCCAGTGACAGGACAAGAGGCAAGGGACATAAACTGAAACACACGAGGTTACATGTGAACATAAGGAAACACTTTTTTTATTGCGGTAGTGGGTGAGCACTGGCACAGGTTGACAGAAAGGTTGTGGAGTCCCCATCTTTGGGGACATTCAGAAGCCTTCTGGACACAGTCCTGGGCAACTGGCTCTTGGTGATCCTGCTTGAATAGGTGGAAGTGGACTAGATGACCTCCAGGGGTCCTTTCAATCTCAACCATTCTGTGATTCTATGATCCTTCATGTGGAACCAAGAATTTACTATTAGTCAGTGTAATTAAAGTATTGGTAATCTAAGACTAATAAAATTATGAATCCAGTTAAAATTATGCTAACAGTTTAAATCCAAAGTATTGAATTACTGAAATGAAATAATTCCTTTTGAAAAAATGAAAATTGAACTGCTGCATTTCAAAGTAATCTTTCTGTTTTTCTACCCATGACTATTCAAAAATTCCACTGAAATTAACAATTTTAAATTGTTTTGTGTGAGAAATTAGTGGTTCTACCAGTCCCAGATAAGCCAAATTTTTGAAATTGGAAACTAAAGCACAGAACACAGAACTCTGGTAATTCTAAAATGGGATATTGGAGACAAAGTTCCCAAATCTTCACAGCTGGGGACCTAGCCTGCCTAGAACTGTACTCTAAATGCTTTCAGATTCCCTCTGTGTAAGAGTGAAAATACTGAGAACTGGAGAAGTAGCCTTCATCATCAGAACAATGGCGCTGAGCCAGGTATTTGGAAACTCATCAAACCAAAAAATTGCTGAAAAACATTTCTGTTGCTACAAGTAGTAATCTCTGTAAGAAATCTTTCACTGTAGAATTCATGTAAGTCTGAAGAGTTCTCTCACATATAGATGGGGGAAAACAGGAGGACCCCTTTTATTCTTTTCTTACTCTATGTTTATAATCTCATCCTCAATAAGAAGGAGGAAGTAAGTGTAATAAATACACAGGAAAAGACTCAGTGCTACCTCTTTTTCCTTGTCTACTAATAAGTTTGCTTTTGTCTGATAAAAGTTACCTTTATCCATATTATATAAACTTTTCTAGTTGCTTCCATGACTGAACTTATCTTTTCTTTATTTTTTTTCTAAAAAACTCTTAAACACAGAAGTCAGATGAATGGACCTCTGTTTGCCTGTATCACTTTTTTCACCCTCTTTTTCTTCAATGCGGACAGTACATTCGTCAGTCTCTAGTCACAAAATGCAGCTTCTGTTTCACTATAAAATCCTTCCAGGCAAGCCATTGGTTGCAAATTTATAATCTAAACTATTCAGCTCCTCCAAGTTCAGCACATCAGAATAAACAAATGGTAGTATGCACTTAAAACTAAAATAGGATTTTCTTCAGGGAAATACACATCATCACAAGCACCTGGTTTTCTTAGCAGAAATATAATCCACAAGGGCATTCCTCTTCGAATGATTTCAGCAGATATGCCCGAAGCATGAAATATTCTACAACTTCATAGTAGCCAAAAGGACAGCACTCAGATATGGTAATTCAGCGATCACCCAAAGTTGCTTACTGAAGGTTAAACAAGTAGTATGGGCACAAAAAATTGTCATTCATTAAAATAATGCAGCTTTTAAAATTAACTTTCCTTCTCTTGAGGATGTTTATTATTTTCTCAGACAGCTAAAGTAAGATCAGATGAAAGATTAAGATTTTGAAAGATCTGATGCCAACAAAAAGTAGTTTACATAGTATTTATTCAGTTAGATACAAATTTCATGCCTTTTTGCTATAATAGTAAAAAAAAAAAAAAATCCTGCTATTGTAAAGAAAAATAAAGAAATCTTTTGAATCTTCTAAATGAAACAGAGAGAAATGTGAAATTTTAGCTAGAATTATCTCTGCTGGAATGGTGGAGAGCTTGAGTTGTTTACTCTACTTGACGTGCTTGTGTTCTACTCATGTTTTACTCTACTTGATGCTGAAATGTAGTAGCACTAAAACAAAACTCCAGTATTTCCATTCCTGAAATGAGACAAGTTAAATGATCTAGGAAAACAAGCATCACTTTGTTCAAAAATGTTTACTAGACCCATCTGAGGACATAAGAAAAAGGAATGAGCAGAAAAAAAAGGAATGAGCAGAAAAAAAATAATAATGCTCTTCTTTGGACAGGTGAAGAAGACTGTCTCTTTTTGAAATAATGGTGAATCTAATGGAGGATTTAAAACATGAAGAAAAGAAATATTTGTACTCTGAAAATCTGAAGAATTTTTCTTTTATATCTCTGGAAACTGTTGTAATCACTTCTGCTATCTCTTTAAAAAATTTTAGCTAACTTGCAGCCACTGTGGCTGTCTGTTCTTGTGTTCATGATCAAATGTTTGTATTACACTTCAGTTTTAGAAAACAGTATTTTCTTCCTTTCATCATGCTTTAATTCGGTGATAAAATTTGTAAACAACAAAGAATTCATTAAAGAGCGAAGCTAATTGGTTAACATTTCATTTGCATAGGTAATTAGGAAATGTGTGTTGTCTTTTCCTGTGCTGGTTAAATAATAAGTCAGAGCTTTTCCCTCAGCTTTGAATGCATTTAGTGTCATGGTAATGTTTTTAACAATAGAGGTCTTTGATAAGGACAAATTGTCATGATAGGCCTGGAGTTTCTCCATATTTTGAAGGAGAATTGGTACTTATTTTAATCTTTAGTCTTCTCTGCTTATTCTCATTTAAATGTTCTGAAAAACAATATTTTTGTTAATGTGAACCAAACTGTGATACACTCACTATAGTATAACCTGAAGTTAGTCATCTTTAGCAGTGGTCGAATTGTTTAGATATTGCTATTCCAAATTTGTATATGTAAAATTGTTTCATACTAACAGTTTGATTTTTTTATGACCCCTTATTATTTTATGCATCCGAGTGAGGACCTGGCTTCTATAAGTTGTTGTTCTTTCTTTCATTCTTGAACAGTTACTAAAAAACTTTCAGATTTTTGTATGTGGAGTATAGGAAACAAAGATAACAAAAGCAAAGAAATAGTATTAATAAAAAAAAAAAAAAGAAATAAAAAAGAAGAAACATCTGTGCTTGGCTTTCTTCTGCAAGGTTTATGAAAAATGATTTGACAGATTGCCATCAGAAGCAGTGATTATTGAACAAAGTCTTCCCGAAAGCACTCTGATTTTCCTTTACAGTGACACTTCTACCCAGAGCTGAGCACTTTCATATTTGGAATCTACGCTGAACTGTGACAATAGGAATCCTGATATTCAGCTGATGAGAACTATAGAAAATCCTAATACTAATATGGCTTTCCACGGGGATTATTCAAGGGCATAAAAAAAGGAATAAAGGGGGGAAAAAAGTATAATAATAATATTCAAAATTATTTTGTCTATATCTAAAGGCTCTGGGTTTAGGGTAACACAAGAATTGAATGGCTGTAGTTCAGAGACTAACTGCCCAGAGGACTACAAGGCAAACAAAATCTAGAAATTATCTCTTTACATTTTTAGCCTGTGTTTTCATTACTGCAGTAGGACTACAGGGCACAGAGATACTCTGTGGATTAGACTTTGTACAAGATGCTGTAGATATGAATCTCTTGTTCAGAATGAATTGTTATTACTTTTCAAAGTTTCAGATATTATTGTAAAAGTTGGGGTTTTTTTGTTACAATAGCTTTGCTATCTTATTTTCCAGTTAAGCATTTTAAATAATTTTACCACCAGAAAACTTCAATGAGTTCAATATGATCGCTCTGTTCCTCCCTGGTTTTGGTTTTTAGTTGTGGGTTTTTTTTTTTCCCCTAGAACCAAATCATAGAATCATAGAATCATAGGTTGGAAAAGACCTCTAAGATCGTCAAGTCCAACCATCTGCCGAACAACACTATGCCTACTAAACCATATCCCGAAGTGCCATATCTACACATTTTTTGAAAACCTCCAGGGATGGTGACTCAACCACCTCCCTGGGCAGCCTATTCTAAAGTCTGATTGCTCTTTCAGTAAAGAAATTTTTCCTAATAACTAATCTAAACCTCCCCTGATGCAGCTTGAGGCCATTGCCTCTCGTCCTATCGCTAGTTACCTGGGAGAAGAGACCAACGCCTGCCTCATTACGACCTCCTTTCAGGTAGTGGTAGAGAGCGATAAGGTCTCCCCTCAGCCTTCTCCAGACTAAACAGCCCCTGTTCCTTCACTTGCTCCTCATAAGACTTGTTCTCTAGACCCCTCACAGCCTTGTTACCCTTCTCTGGACACGCTCCAGCACCTGAATGCCTTTCTTGTAGTGAGGGGCCCAAAACTGAACACAGTACTCGAGTCGTGGCCTCACCAGTGCCGAGTACAGGGGGAAGATCACCTCCCTACTCCTGCTGGCCACACTATTCGTCATACAAGCCAGGATGCCATTGGCCTTCTTGGCCACCTGGGCACACTGCTGGCTCATGTTCTGCCAGCTGTCAACCAGCACCCCAAGTTCCTTTTCCGCTGGGCAGCTTTCCAGCCAGTCCTCCCCAAGCCTGTAGCTTTGCATGAGGTTGTCGTGACCGAAGTTCAGGACCTGGCATTTGGCCTTGTTAAGCCTCATACAGTTGGCCTTGGCCTATAGATCCAGTCTGTCCAGGTCCCTCTGCAGAGCCTTCCTATCTTGAAGTAGATCGATGCTTCCGCCCAGCTTGGTGTCATCTGCAGACTTACTGAGGGAGCACTCAATGCCCTCATCCAGATCATTGATAACGATATTAAACAAGACTGGACCCAAAACTGAGCCCTGGGGAACATCACTTGTGACTGGCCACCAGCTGAATTTAACTCCCTTCAATACCACTCTCTGCACTCAGCCATTTAGCCAGTTCTTTATCCAGCAAAGTGTACACCCATCTAAACATTGGGCAGCTAGTTACTCCAGGAGGATGCTGTGGGAAACAGTGTCAAAGGCCTTACTAAAGTCCAGGTAGACAACATCCACAGCCTTTCCTTCATCCGTGAGGCATGTCACCTGGTCACAGAAGGAGATAATCTTGGTCAAGCAGGACCTGCCTTTCATGAATCCATGCTGGCTGGGCCTGATCCCCTGATTGTCCTTCTCGTGCCCAGTGAGCGCACTCAGGATGAAGCGCTCCATAATCTTCCCCATCACCGAGGTCAGGCTGACAGGCCTGTAGTTCCTGGAATCCTCCTTCCGGCCCTACTTGGGTGTTGCTTTAGCGAACCTCCAGTCATCTGGGACCTCCCCTGTTAGCCAGGACTGCTGATAGATGATGAAGAGAGGCTTGGCCATCTCCTCCAACAGTTTCCTCAGCACCCTTGGGTGGATCCCATCTGGCCCCACAGACTTGTAAGCATCCAGGAGGCACAGCAGGCCATTAACTGCTTCTTCCTGGATTATGGGAGGTTTGTTCCACTCTCCTTCCCTGTCTCCCAGCACTGGGGGCTGACTACCCTGATTATAACCAGTCTGACTATTAAAGACTGAGGCAAAGAAGGCATTAAGTACCTCAGCCTTTTCCTCATCCTTGCTGGCAATGTTCCCCCTTGCATCCAATAAGGATGGATGATACAGAGTTAAGGTGTATAGGTTTTCTTATAAAGACAATTTAGTAAGAATACCTGGCATGAGTCTAAGGCACAGATCATGGTCTGAAATCACCTCTGGAGCCTGCTTGACTGATAAAGACCCTTTTGTGCCCCACAGCTATGAAGCCTCCTCTAAATCAGCAACCTAAGATACCATAAAATCTTTGGTTTGAAGCAAGTATAAAATTTCTCCTGGTATGAATGATTTCCACTTACCTCTGTGAGATCACAAAAGACTCACTACCGTATCAGCTGTACTAGTCATTTCCACTGGCTCATGTTTCAGCAAGGTCATAGCAGGACGTGTAGTAATGCAGAACCAGAACTTTCACTAACCTTTCCAAACAGGAGTCAAGGTGAAAGTGCTTGCATCTTTGCCCTGTGTAACTCTGCTGTAGGTGCCTCTTCACAGCCATTCTTCACATTCATTCTTCATGCCATTGAAATCAGCTTTCTCCATTACTACTGTTTTCAGCAGCCTAGGGCCCTAAAAAACAACTGTATTTTGTTCCTTTTGACTCACAGTATTTACTTGGACTTAACCTCTGCCCCACTGTGTTAATCTTTCAGTCAATGTCAAAAGCAGATAACAAATAGTAAAAATCTTCTTAAGAATAACTGAGCCAGTGTCAACGACAAAGGAATATCATAAAATTCTTGCCTGCAAGTTACGAAGGGATGTGGCATAATAGATGATCACTAGATATTGGAGAATGAAGGCTTCTGTGAAACAAAGGAGGTAGTGGGAGGTAATATATTATATGAGACTAAATCATTTATTTTGGTGTAGCAATAGACTTGTAATTATTATGTCTTAAGGAGATAAACAAGGAAACTAGTATGTTTACTAAAAAATGTTATTTTATAAACAAGAAATGAGAATCTTTAAACTCTGGATGTGGAAAGAAGCGTAATTTTGTTTTTTTTTTTTGTTTTTCATAATAGAACTTATTTAAAGAATAATAACAAAAAGTTTACACCAGATGATGAAGAGGTTTCAGGGCAGGATGATAAGGACGTTAAAGCTTCTGAGACAACATATCACTTGTATTAACATTCTTTAGACTTTATAAAATACAATTGTAAATGATCAAAAAATATTTTTATTATATAGATATTTTAAGGATATTTGGTTTTTATTACTTATTTTACAGTTTTCATCACAAAGGCAAGGTTTTTAGACTCCATGATTTTCTATTTAAATGTATTTTATAAAAAGGAATGTCATTGTGTAAGTTTATGGCTGCTTTATTTGGTAAAAACTTCTTATATCTATTTTTTTATTTCCAAGGACCTTTCCAAAGGCAAACAATTTCTAAAACAATCAATAAATACTAGACGAAGAAACACACAGCTTTGCTATGCAGCTTAACAGTTGAATAGGAACTATATAAACAAGTTGTAATTATAAAAAAGAATAGAAAATATATAAAAAGTATTTTTAGAAACCCAGTCAAATTTTATTAAAATAAGCCAACAATAAATGATTTGTCTAGAAGTAAATATAAAAACTTAAATTAAGGAAAAAGTTCAGTTTTAAGGAAATATTTCAATTAAAATATATATATGCATATTCATAACCACAAACACTTTTAACAGTCCATGTAGGAGTAAGAAAGAAAATTTTTAAAACTGCATATTTTGATGGTTTAATGGCTAAGAGTCTGTATGAGTGGAACACAATTTTTGTGAAACATAACAGTATTTACACATAAAGTCATTTTTAGCTATCCATGTAGTCTTCCAAGACATCATTAATTAAAATCATGTAGAATGTGGTAGAAGTGTAAATATGTAATATATATGTGTGAAAAAATGCTGGGAAATTTTAACATTCCCTTCTGTCTTGACTATTGGATATTATTATTACAGTCCTGTTTCTTCTGTGATATTTATGTCCCAATCCGATATCGGGGAGGTTTTGATGCGATCCCAGAAGACGAGATTAAAACGCAAACGCAGTCATATGCCGTGCAACCTTGTAAACTTTATTTTCGGTGAACCGGGAATCGGAGGTCTGG
>Ga0065711_1038463_pt1 | contig 18730 bp, 5 predicted proteins | sample Hoacrofraction12_FD_59098 | JGI IMG/M metagenome (GOLD analysis project Ga0065711, IMG submission 59098) | Hoatzin crop microbial communities from Cojedes, Venezuela - Epithelial fraction 12 v2 (version 2) | ecosystem: Host-associated > Birds > Digestive system > Esophagus > Crop | place...
GGAGTCTCCCTCTCTGGAGATATTCAAGACCCGCCTGGACAAGGTCCTGTGCAGCCTGCTGTAGGCGACCGTGCTTCGGCAGGAGGGTTGGACTAGATGACCTACAGAGGTCCCTTCCAACCCCGAACATTCTGTGATTCTGTGACACCTGAGAAGGCAGCACCACTGAGAAAAAAAATGTGAGGAGCCTAGTAGTCAACTATACCCTGCTGCAAGCAAAAATCCAGGCTACACACATATAAACAACAGCACTGACTGTTAGACGCATGAAATTACATTTCTGCTCTAGCTCTGAGCAGGCTGTGGATGGAACACAGCGCTCAGTTTGGGGCTCCTTCATTCTATAATATTGTGGAGCAACTAGAGGGAGTCTAGAGGCAAACAGTGGAAATGATCAGAGGACTAAATGAAGTACAGTTGTCAGGGAAGAGCTGAAGGATGCAGAGTCATGTAGAGAAGATGGAAATAAATATATTAACTGTTTTTAGGAATGTAACAGCTATAAAGAGGAAATGGATTCCATTGTGAGTGAATCAAAAGTACCGCTTTTCAATTGCAGCAAGAGATACTTCTATTCAGTAATAACTTTCTGCTGGTAATGGAGTTAAGTTTTGGAATAGATGCCTGGAAATACTGTAAAATGTCTCTAAAGAGAGGATTTTAGGAACAAGTAAACAACATTTACTCAGAAACACTAATTAACCCTTGAGAAGGGAAATGGGCTAGATGACCTTGCCAAGCCCCACCCATCTCTCTTTTCCATTGCTAATCTAGACATCGAATACTTAGGGATGGTATTCTGAAAGTAGGCTGTTCACATTAACAACAGTTTTAATGGTGCTCAGTTATGTGCTTTTGCAAACACAGAAAGTATATAATTCCCTAGCTACCTGGGCTGGGCTAAAGATTTGACATTTCAGATGTATCTAAATGCAAACTTCAAAATAAAGGTGAAGCATGTAGTGAAATTTGAAGTACATGGAAAATTGACAGGAGATATTTATTTTATAAACATCAAGCTCCCTTGTCCATTGCATAACTCTGCCTTGGAATAAAAACATTTTAATAATAATAATGAGATCAGCAATAGAAATATGCTCCTGAAGGTATGAAGACAAATCTGGAAGAGAATATGGAAGTTATTAATTAAAAGCTCGCCTTCCCAAATCAGAGGAGTAAATCAGCTGCTCTAACATGTACAGGCTGCCCTGTTTGCCACCTGTGTGGGATGATACCATTGCTAAGGATATGCTTCAAGATCATGAATTTACAGTGTTTAACTAAAACTGCTGCTGCTTGAGTTCTTTACCAGTGGATTAAAGGACTGCAAGATCCAGGAGCTTGCAGCAGAGTACTATGGCCTTGCTCTTATAAATATCTAAAAAAGCTGTATACATTTGCAAAGATAGAGACAGATTAAAAGGAAGAAGGATGGAATTTAAACAGTTTGAGGGATATTATTTCAAAGATCATTAAAACAACACTGTAACTAACCATAAAGAGTATTCTGTTCTGTAAAATCAGCAGCAGATTACTACATGCTTAAATTGTCAAAGCCTTATGTGGTAAATCAGTTTTATCAGTGATGAAAAAAGATGAAAGTCTAGAATCAACTCATGTTGGAAGTGAGCAAAGATCTACATGCAGATCAATGACAGATAAGTCTATCATTGCCTGATGAATTTCAGTAGAGGTGAATTCCCCTGAAGATGCTAAAGCCCCACTTGCTGTCAGGCTCTGTTCTCTATCTGGCAGGATCTAACGGCACTGGCTCTAGAAATACACCAAGTCCTATAAACAAAGAAGCCAAACGGCATTCACTAAAGTAGACATATGCTATAATCTATGCTAGTACCACCACCATGAAAGGCTGTTGAGAGTCTAGTGTTCAATCAGTTACACTTAAAGGTTTTGCTTTGACAGAGCTTGACACAATGAACTATTTAATGCAGCTGTAAGAAACCTGCTTTGACACAGAATGATTTAGGGCAAGAAGCATGCAGCGCTTGCTGGAGAGGACTCATCTGTTTATACAGAAAACAATTAAAGATATGCAAAACTGCTCTGAAAATAAGTGACAGGCAGCTATGCAGGATGCGACAACTAGGATAGCCCACAGTTCAAAACAGCTCTTTCATGGTTGGAAACTTTCAGCTTTTGGTTCAACAACAGCATTCTGATGCTGGCCAGAGCAACGCGTTCCCAGTTTCCTCCTCTCCACGGAGCAACATGGGCCCTTTGCCGCTGCAACTGCTGAGCTGCCTTCTGCTTCTCATGGATGGAAATCTTCCCGTGCTGAGAGCAGCAGGAACCAAGAAGGACAGCAAAGATACATTTTTGCTCAGTATATAAACATGGTAAGAACGAAACCCAAGCAAACAGTAAATTTAAATACTGGATACATTTTGCATTTATAGAAGAAGCAGCAAAAAAGACTTATTTTGTTTAAATACTAAGCACAGTTAAGAGATACTGCTAAAAATATTTAACAAATATATACGGCTTTTATGTAATGAAATATTTCCTCTCAAAACTGTGTGTAAGCCATCAGAAACAGCTTCCTCTTCAACAGCATTCATGACTGACATTGATAATGGCATTCCACTGCTCTACTGCTTGAGCTAGTTAGTTGAACTAAATATCTATTCCAGCAAAAGTACTGGGCATCCACTTAGACACAGTGTTCTACTACCATGGGGTTCTCGCTACAGGTCATCAAAAGATTAATTCGTTTTTTGATAATAGTGCATAAAGATAAAGGAAAAATGTGCTTAGCTGCTACATTATTTCAGCAGAAAGGTATCTTCTTCCAAAGAGCTTTCAGGAAGCACTGAAAAAAATCCCAAAATAATTTAATGAAGCAATTCACGTAATCATGACCAACAGACCAGCTGTTAAGATTTGCAGAAAGACAGCAGAAGAATCAGACTTGATTTCACGCACAGCTTGAAAAGGTCAACTCACAGAAGCTGGACTGCTTAGAAATATACCAGGAACGTCAAATGTTGTCAGATAAAAACAGTTTTCAATGACCAACATAGTTTAAAAGTAGCTCCTGTGGAGTAATTCAGTAAACTTGTTGTAAAATAGAGATTCAACCTCAGCACATTTCCAGGAAAGTCACTGGGCAAAAGTGAAGGATTTTTTTTATTTTTTATTTCCCATGCAGTCTCTCCCTTCTAGATGACACACCAGGTTATTTTCGCGCTGAACTCTAAGAGGAAGCAAGTTATAATAAGTGCCTGCTGTGAAATTTATGTACAAAGTAAAAATAAAGCTAAAGTAAGCAAAATACTGTGGTGTGCAGTCTAGAAAGAACATTTAAGGAAAGGGAAAAAAAAGATCAGTGGAACTGCTGGTTCTGGAGGGCATCAGCAAAACACAACAGGCTGGCACATGCAAATGTATCTGACTACATCTAATATCCTTATAGGCTGTTCTACGCAGCGCTGAGAGGGAAGCTGTAAGACTAGACTATCAGGCAAAGTACACACAATTTGGTTATACCGTGTCTGGACCTACACGGAGCCTGCTTAATACAAGCATTAGGCTTCCCAGTGCTCCCAGTTCTGATGTAAGCATGAACAAGGTCAGCTTGCACGCCTCTAGGCCCACGGCAATATTCGTCTATCCACTGGATATCCCACCCATATATCATTAGGAGCTTAGCTCACTACACATTTGGATTTCTGTAGGTAACTTGCTAATATCCCAAGTCATAATTTTCCCAATGCAGTCTCCATTACCAGCATTTTTCAGATGCTGGGCTGTGCCTTCCTAGGACAGCAAAAAAGCTCCTGCAAAATAGAAAGATTAGAAATTGCAGACTTTGATTCCTAAAATTAGAACTCCATGTCAGGAGAGCCTGAGTTCACTTTCTCTCACAAAGAGAACAGCATTGGCAGTACAGGTCACTAAGGAGACGGACACAAGGCAAAACTTTGGGATACGCTGCTCAGTATGACTTTTAAGCACACAGATGATCAGCTCACTCTCAGAGAGAAGGTAAATGGGTATTATATGCTCAATGCATCCTCTACAATTCAAAATGTTCCAGGAAATGTCATTGTCAAGAAAGTTTCATGACAATGACATTCTCATTTTAATTAACTATGTAATTTTTATGCAGTAAATAAATGAAAATCTCACCCCTTCACATGCGATTCACCAGTCAAAGGCAAAAAGCCACTACTGGTCCACACGTGGAAGTGCAACAATCTGAATCCACGTGTGTAACAGACTGAGTTAACACATTGACATTTTTTGCTGAAACAAAAGCGTCAAGGCCATCACAACGAACAAGTCTGACATATGCACACAGTTTCTCAAAGTGTATAGCTGTAAGACCTTCTTCATCTAAAATGCTGATACAGAGGCTGAACGCTGTCTTTGATACATTTTTCTACCTCTAAAGTACATCCCAATGGTTGCTAATTTAATCTCTCACATTTACCTTTTTTATTTGGGTTTCTTCCACTCATTTTTTCCACCTGAGAAATGGCTTCTTCCCAGCAGCTGTTGCTTGCCTGGATATGAGGCTGAATAAACTTTAGTTTTTGTTCCAGAACCTGATGGACTTCTGTTGTCAACTCAGGTGTCTCCTTAGTGCTAACAAGTTTTTCAAGTTCATCCTCAAGAATTATTACCCTAAGTGATGAGGAGATGAACAGAAGTAAGCAAAAATAAATATCTCACTTCACCATTCCTTCAAGTATTTCATTTAATATCCTGTCATTTTCTTCAAGTTTTAAGAATCTAACTGGGCCAACTCCTCAAAGATGCCCCAAAATTTTAAAAATAAGATCCCTTTCTCCACATCAGGATACATTGCTCACCTGCATTCATTATAGTAATTCTTATGTGTAAGATTAAAAGAGTAGGACAGTTTCAACTATTTCACCAAGGCAGTGATGAATCTTTAAAAATATTTACAAGGTAGTTACTATGAGCTGAACTGTCTTACAAAGCATTTAGAATGTTGCAAAATCAATGAAAGATAAGTATGTTTTCAGATTTTTTCAAGAGAGTGACAAAAGCGAGGCAAGATCTTAATGCATTGCTGAGCTTTGAATTTTCACCAGATACTTCAAGAGTAGCCAGGAAGCAATGTCAGATTCCATGTTGAACCGAAGCTCTTTGACCCCACGCGATGTGAAGATACGCCTACGAACAGAACAGGCATGAAATACTTGCAATGACTACACGTACCTGCCTTTTTCGTTTTCAGTGTGGGACATAAACTGACAACCCAAAGAACTCAAGTCTGAAGTCTTCTTCCTACAGGTGTATTCTCTTAATTCACATGCAAACTTACTCATTGAGCAGTGCCTTGAGATGGAGCTGCAAGCTGCGTACCGCTGTCTGCAGACTGTTCAGCTCTCTTGACTTCTGCTTCGTCCTGGCTGGCCGTTCAAAACCTGACTGATGCTGAGTTTCGAAGTACCGATAAAACTCGTAGCTTCGCTTAAGCTCCTCTAAGCAGGCAGCGTGTGTGCGAGGTAGGCCTTGCGTCACATCAGACAAGATGTGATGAGGCAGCCGTTCGGGGGAGACCAGGGGCTTGGGGGACGCGTTGGCTGGGGACAGGAGCAGCACCAGCCTCCGGAAGAATTCTGAACTCTGCCCTACCCAGAGCTGGAAGAGGACCTGCAAAACAGGGTAGGGTTAGCTCTGCGCACCAGGGAAGACAGCCAGCCTCCAAAGCAAACGTGCAGACACATCACGGGACAACATTCCTCGGTCAGCCACAGACCTTTGAAAAACTGAGAAAATCCACCGCATGTTTTTGAAGGGTATTCCCGACCATGTGAGTGGCAGATCTTGTGAATCTTAGGTGACTGTTAATTCTTCAGTGAAGGATATTATATGCAATTATGCTCAGAAGGCTGTCAGAGGCCTAAAACCTCATATTCTCATCAGGCAGTCTCATTATTTGCTATAATCTCCACATACCCTATAGCTCATAACGGCCTGCCAAAATTCCAGTGGCAGCAAAGACATTTTTTCCTTTACAACGCCAAGCTATCATTTCTGTGATCTACTAACTACTGCACAGCCCCACACCCAACCCTGAAACATGAGTCTAATTGCACTGTACTCCAACAAAAACCGTTCTGCATCTGAAGAAAACTGGACTGCTAACCTTATTTTGTTTTTTTCAGCTGAAGTGAGAAATTTCACCAATGCCACTAAGGAGGAAAGACTTGTAAGAAAAGAATTGATTGACAATGTTATATATGGTACAAAAGAGGTCAGTCCATCTGGGAGCAAGGAAACCCACAAGTTTGATTTTTTGAGAACTTTCACTTCCAATGAAATGAACTGTTTTCTTGGTTTAGAACTCAGTAGACCACAACAGAACAGTACCATCTTTTATTTCTAAAATGAAAAGGAAAGGTTAGGACACTTTCTCTGCAGTACTGGTCCTTATTAAAAGGAATCAACAGCAGGTGAGACTGAAATCTGTTCTCAAGCCTTTCAGACTGAGGAAGACAAAGTAATTACAATACTTTTTTCTGTCCCCCTCAGCTATAGAACAGGACTAACAATTTACTTGTTCTGAGATTTTGAATCTATAGGATTTGTAACAATATATTTACACCTTTGTACTTATACTACTATGGACAGGTAACAGTTTTTTTCAGGCAAAACATTCAGAACAGTAACACAAAAAATTAAATGCCTTCAGATAGATGTGGTCTGATATACCCCAAGGGTATATCAAAAATATTTGGACACAAACTGATAAAATATTCCGAAAGAAAAAAATAATTCTCAGTTTAAAAAAGACAGTTAAGAGAAGCAAGAACACAGAATAGTATGAAATGAATTTGGGACACACATGCAAGATGGCGATTTGGCTGGGTGCTAAAATAAAAAGCAAACAAACCGGCTGCAATTACCCAAGTGTCCCCGAAGGTGTGGTGCCCTGGACAGAAAGTCAAGAGCTCATGCTATAATAAACACAAAAGACGACCAATTCTTTCCACCAGACATAAGGCAAAAGCAGTGAGTGAAAAAGTAGCACACAAGAGTAGTGAACTTCAGGAACCGGTAACAATAATCCAAAACCTACCTGAAAAAAAGTACAATTATGAGAGAAAATGAAATTCCAAACACATTAGGGTTGCAGATAGCTTGCTCTGCCAATTACTTTTGGTGATTTTTACTGGCATTTAAACTTCACCCAAAACATCCAACTGGCTCTCCTCAGCTTGGATCAGTATTTATTTTTCAGCCAACAATTTTCACTCTTTAAACTGGTTTAGTTCAAGCACCAGGTATGCAAAACACACAGGCTACATTTGCCGTATGGCCTAGACAGGGGCTTGAAAGAAAATTAATATATTAACTAAATTTGGATACATGTCTGTATTCTACCTGCATTTTAATATAATGGCAAGTTCTCTCAAATTAAAAAAAAACCCTGAAGAGGACTGCACATAAATCTAGGGCTCACAACACAAGTATGTCCCAACGTTCTGTAAGTATATCTATTTTGTTATCTAAGCAAGAATCTGCTTAGGAGTGATTTATGTTAATTTAGCTTGGTTGAACTCCACCACACCCAGCCTACATCACTGTCTGTTACCAGTGAAGGTAAACTGAGATTTACTAGTTGTGAGCGTAACTGTAACCAGAAAGCATCTCAACCTATTTAACTAAAACAGATTCCAGTTAAATTATTGCAAATGGAAGGTAAACAAAGACTTAGCTTACAAGCTTGGGCAACTCTGACTTCTTGTGCTTAAAAAGAAGCGGGTAAGTAAGTGGGCTTGCATGGTTGTAATTAGAACTCCAGCTAATGAAAAGGCAGTGAAAAAAATCCCCAAAGCTTACATCTGACGTAGCTCTTAGCTTACAACTAATTAGACAAAGCCTCAAAGCTTAGCAACCACTATTACTGTAACATTTACTGTCAGAACAAAAGAAGTCAGGGTCTAGGAATTAAGTGAATAAAATGCAACAAGAGCCAAACCCATAGAAACACAGAAGTCACATAATAATGGAATTTTCCATTAAAAAAAATAATGTTAAAAGGGAACTGACTCTGCAGAGAACCACTAGAGTGTAGAAGGCTTGCATTCAAATCAGATCTTCTTTGCAACTGCAAACATTTACTCATGCAAATTAAAAATATTTAACATCTCAAAACAAAATAGAGAAAAAGGCCATTACACGGTCATCATTCTGTTCAGTTAAACGTTTTTCAAAGATCAAAGAACAACACTGGCTCATGGCAGCAGGGGTCCAAGCTTATGATTTCTACTCCTCAGTGTAACTGAATGCAGCTATTCCCTTTGGCAATTACAACTAAATTATATCTTCGGATGTCTCTCTTTTTATTCAAGTCAAGAGATTAGCTGAAAAAGATGGAAGTACAAATGTGGAAATTATTTTATTCAGCTGAGATCAAGTGAAATCAGAGAGTAAAAAATCATGTTTAAGAAGGAGATTGATCAAGCTGATTATAAAACAGACTTGAATTTACATGATGTGCAGAAAAAAATCCTAATGTTGTATTGTGCAACCTCTCTTCAGCTTCATGCAAGAAGAAATCACCAATAAACGCAGAAACACAGGATATGAGACTGATTACATCTCCCCCCCGTTGACCGCATTACCACAGGCTAGCCCGTACAAGCCCCAGGCCTTCATGACAACGGGAAGATTTTCACGATGCGTATGTCCTTCTAGGAGCGGTTACCTTGAGCGCAGGCAAGCTGAAGCCATCGGTGAGGTTGTGTGCCTCCTCTTCGGTGACCTGCTCCTCGCTCAGCCCCAGCCCCAGCTCCTTAAAGGGGACTACACAGATGTAGCTGGTCACGTTGTCACTCTCCGAGTTCAGGGGATAGGTTTAGCCAGAGTTAAGGTGGTTAACAAAGCAACTTTTGCATTAAACACACAGAAAAGGAAAAAACCTTATTAGGTTTCTTATTTCTGGCAATTTGTATGAATGCACATACATTCCACCCAAATCCATGTGAATCCTGTTTAACTGAAGGTTTTGCAATCCTTATACAGAGCACAAGTTTTAAGACACTGACAAAACACCTACGTCTAAATACAAACACATAAAAAGAAACAAAATAGACTGATGAAAAATGCCAACATCCCTTTCAAGTAAGGAAAATACCTTACCTTTAAACCTTCAGTTTCCAAGAAGTAGCTCATATCAATCTTAAACCAGAAGTCATACATTTAACAGAGGAAAGAGGAGAACAATTCTTGCACAATTTTAAGTTTCAAAGGTAGGCGATGTTATAGACCAAACTCAGGATGACAGGAATTGCCTGCGAGTTCTGTCTGTGGAGGGACGGCTCAGAGATGTCCACAGTAACTGCTCTTTGACGTTTCAGATAGTACCATGCAGGACAGGAGCTCCCGGGTTGTCATACCATTAATTTCATTGATTACATCACTGCAAAGCCACCATGACCTTGGCAGAAACGGCGCTGAACTGTTATCTATCGACACTATTCAGCACATTTAAGTTCTGAGCAGAAAAATGTACATTTCCAGTCCTCAGAAATGCTTAAAAATTAGGAAGCAAGCACGCTATAACGGACACCAGAAGACAGATAAAAAAATTTCATAGGCTAGGCAGCATTTATTTTAAAATAATTTTAGGCTAACCTCATGCTGGGGAAGGGGAAGGAGAAGCAGTTCAAGATTTCTGCACATTTTTCATAGTTACCCAGTCACAAAATAGTAAAATTTGCTTTGAAGCAGAAACTTACAACTCATGGTCACAAGCACGTTTGTTCCATAGAAATATATATACAAAAAATATTTGTAAAGTATTCATTAAGATAAGGCCTTAATTTAAACCATGGGTTTTTTTAAATTACATTTTGATTTACGAACAGAACACTCTCATCTCTTGGGGCACATAAAGCCTATTAGAAGCATTTGTCTCTTGTCCAACTAACATGTTTTCTGGGGAAGCTACAAGTTCCAACCGCTTTCACTCCCAAATTTTCCACGTGCTAAATTCTCATAGGATTGAAGTTGCAAGAGTGATTTGCTCAAGAAAATTTTTACCAATTGAGTAGAAGAACATTGCATAAAAAAAATAATACTCCGTGTCCCAGAAAACAGCAATGCTAAGTGTCTAGGTTCTAAACAAAGAAACACGTTTCTCCCTAATTTCTCCCCCAAAGTTCAGGAAGACAGAAGCCTATTAAGTGTTCAGACAACAACCTGCAATGGAAATTAATTAGAAACAGAATATTGTTGCCACCAGCAGCTGCCTCACATAAAGTGTCTGTTCTAAGTTAACCTGACAGCGTGCCCAGCAGATGGAGCACATGGGATGAGGACGGCAACTCCATCAGAGATTGAAGTCAGGTCAAAAGCCTTCAGGACCACTTATCGCAGAGACTAATCATATTCCTTGCTAACCTTTTCCGCAACAAGACATTTCCAACAGCATCAACACCATAAAAAGCAGTTTGGACACATGTGAATTTCTAAGTCATGCTGAAAAGCAATTCCAGGCAACACTTCAAATGAGTGGTTTGACCAAAGGAGCCACTTACTGATATTATGTCTCAGCGAGGGATTCCCAGTGGACTTCTGCACCTCCTGCCTTGCCCTCCTCTATTGTAGCTCTCCCTACCCCCATTTCTATGTGACAGATGAAAGCAGAGAACGGATTCCATGCCCCCATTAGCTTCCTAAGGACTAAACCTTTAGAAAGTTTAAACACATACACACAAACATACACAAACACACTTCCTTCACATGCTTTGCTCTAAAACGCAATTTTTTTTAGTGCTAATGTTTTCTATCAAAGCCAAAATACAGTAACTAACTTCAGGTTAGGTAAATTTTTCTATGTGAAAATATTTCATTCATCTGTTTAACTTACATTCCTTATTAGCTTGGAAGAAGACAAAGCTACTTAATAATAAACTGTCAAATCCAGAATAAAATATCGGTACAGTAAATGTCTAACCTCTGTCAGGAGGCCAATCTTATTTAGCTATAAAAAAGCAAGAATGCTAATGTACCCCTGTACATAACAATTTAATATTGATACTTTGCTCTTCAAAAGCACATTCCCATCTAAAGATCTAACAGGAGGGCCTCACAATATCCCTGAGAAATCCAAGATGCTCTTTTATAAAATTCTCACCGGGGGGAAGGGATGAGCTAAGCATGCGATGAACTGGCTCGTCAAGGAACAAATATTGCACTGAAAAATGCCCCAGTATCTTTACTCAGACCTTCCAGCATCAGATTTCCGATTTAGGCTTTTATGACCCAAAGAGGGTACTACTTTTTATTCAGCTTACTGTTTTCTTGTGTGAGCTTTTTCTTTCCCAAGTTAAAAGTTATGTGTTTTTCTAACATTTCACGATGCAATAACTAAATTTTTACAGAGGAGAAGGAACAATTTTTTACTAGATTTACTAGAGGAAATCTGCAAGTTTCCCTACACTCTTTGCATCTCAAAGACATTGAATGCATTTTATATCCATTCCACCTTAACTGGCTAAGTTATCATTTAGTTTAAAATACTGCTATCCAATGTCTGCTTGTGTAGCACTATTTATGCCTTGCCATCAGAGAATGACACCTTACACTTGCAACAAAATTAAAGTTTTTTCAGTTTATATGGTCCAACGCCCAGGTCCTACCTATCAATATAGTTCAATGGAAATAGAGTATCACACCATCTTGCATTAGATGAGGATGGGACTATTAACATCAGCCAGTAACATAAGCTACAAAATTACCTCCATCCAGCCTCCATATAATTATATCAGTGAATAAACCATAGATTCCCATGATGCAGAACCCGTAAGGCTCTTAAGTATAAAAATATGAAGCAACTAGCATGCTGACTGAAGTATTGCCTGAGATATTACACAACTCAATGGAGTATAGCACAGAGATTCGTTGAACTAGTAGTGACTGGTCTGCACAACATTCTGTAAATACCCAAAATGCCCATTTTCTGGTTTAAGCTTTCAGCCATTGCATCCTGCTATACCCTTATCTTCCAGCTTAAATGAGAAATACTTTTCTCTTTTCTCCCTTCTGACTTTTTCTTCTATGATTTTTAGCAATGTACTCCTGCTGTTACGAACAAATCAGAATAAGAAGGGCATGAGAAAATGCTGAGTTGTTTCTGCAAGTACCCAACTGTCCCTTCACACAGACTGTAAGGAATATGACTTTCTACCTCATTAAATTACTGGTCACCAAGTTTGATACAGAACCCAGTATAAGGCTAAAGTATAATTGTATATTTTTTTCTACTTTGCATGGGAACAAATTTTAATTAGGACAGTATTAATTTATTCTACTCACTGAAGGCAGCTGTCTAGCTAAAATGGGACAGATAATCATAAGCAAATATTGCTAAACTTCTAGTTTTACTGAAGTGAGTAATGATGACATGTCACATTTATGCAATTTGCATTGCCATGAATAAAACTGTGAATTAAGATTTTTAATTCTCTGTAAAAGGTTCATCAGACAGATCTCCCTCTAACACATTTGAAATATACATTAACATAAAAGCCTAATTTGCTGCAGATGTTTTGGTAAGAGAAATAATACCTATAGCTATAAAATCAACACTTAATAGATTAGCATAGATCAATATATCCCTTAATATTTAAGATGGTTTTACTAATTTATTTTTAATTACTCATTCATCTGTGTCTACAATTAATACTTAGATTAGCCAGTTTCTAAGATTCAGCCCAACAGTTACCAGCTCACCGCTCAAGTATATTTTCTTTCTTGTCTCTCTTGAAGTTGTAACGTAAAGCAAGTGGTGGCTTAAGTCCAAAGCAGTTTCCTTTTCGCTTCCAACATGATTAGTCTTACTGATTCAAAACACGAATTTGATACTTATCTCAGAAATAGTCAAATACATTAAAGTATATGTTAAGCAACCTATTTAAGACAGCTAAAAAAAACTTCTCAAGGCAGTGTAAAATAAAGCCACAATAAGCTTTGCAGTTTGCATTTGTTCACAAAATAAGATACAAATCTGTAAGTGTTTTTAAGATTAAACATTTCTCTATTTTACTGTATAGTTTCAAATGTCTAGATTTAAAACAATGTAAGCATGAAAATTCACAGTAGAAATTAGCTCAAACATATGTCAGTACAACATCATTCACTTAAATGACTTTCTGTGGGAAAAAATATCCCATTTGAAATAGATTTTGTTTATTTCTGAACACTTTTTTGACTTAACGTTACATATATGTAACCTGTCTTAGAAAACAGTTCCTATAAAAGGCTGTTCAGCTGATTTTGTTAAGCACACATAAATGCATATTTTCAAGGTAGAGAAAATTATCAGTCCTTATCAAGCTATAAATAAGTAAATTGATCTTGTTGCAATTATTTTTGAAAGAGATATTCTGACACAGTAAGCTTGAAAAATAATTCAGCTACAGACATTTCTAGTAAGTTCTCTCTCTATATATAAGAATGCTTTAAATGAAAGCTTAAATCAAAGTATACCTTTTACTACATTAGTAAATTTAATACCATTTTCTACAATACTTTAACCATTATATCTAATAATAGACACGTCTCAGTTCAGGACATGTTCACCATAGCCTTAAGGCAACAATTATCTTCACCGCATTATAAACTTCAATCTCAGGTTTCCAGGTTTATTTTAAGAAACACAAGGATGAAGGAAAATAGGACATACTTCACATTATCATGCTTTTGTAGGCCTGTACACTCCTTAGAAGGTCCAGTCACAGACTAGGACCTTATTTTGATAACTGGACATCACACAGGAAAGATCTCTGGAGTCAAAGGCTCACCACTGTTGTTGAATGACAAGTATCATGCCCACATTGCAGCATCACCTGAATACTGTCAACCAGGGAAAGCAAACTGTACTATGGAAGTCTATTTCTATTTCCCATTTATACAGGCACATAAATGTTTCCATGAAATGCACACTCTGTGGTTCAAAGCAGTGCCTGCCCTCTGTATTTGCTCACACTCCTAAGAAATTACTACTTCCTTATTCTTTAAAGAGAAAAATCGCCCCAGAGAATGATCAGCCATCAGTTAAAATGGAACTAAAATTTGATCTTTAGTGTATTAGCTGGGAAATGTCAATTTTTGTTGCCCTTGCGACTAGGAGGTGTTTCGTATATTAAATTCCTACTGAAAATTGTTATGAGCAAAAATAATTCAGTTTTTTACTTGCCTAAATACAGAGATACATCTGCTCTGCAACAAAAATACAAAGCAATATGCAGTAAACCAAAAAATGTTTATTTATATTGTATTATGACTAACCAGGGAAAATAGGTTTGGGGTTTTTTAAATGTAATTTTGTAATATTAATACAAATTTTAAATATTTGGAATGTTTCTATAATATCTTTTTCTCTAACAAAAGCATTTTGTTTTGCTGTTGCCAGTGTAAATCACTAATAGTGCTAGTGGATTCATGTCTCACAATGCTCAGAAAAAGCAAATTTCAATTAGCAATTTATTAATTCATACTCAAATAACCTAGAGGAGTTAAAACTGATAATATCTTCTGATTTTGTACACAGCAGAACTTAGTAAAAAGAATTGTGATCTCATCTCCAGACTTTGGATGGAAGTCCCTTTCCTTTAATTTATCAACATTCCTTTCCTTCAATTTATCACCTCACTCCTTTATTTAATCTCTCCAGTTCCTCTTTCTCCTTGCTGTAGGCCAGATTTGTGCTAACAGTCTGATGACGGACACGGGCATTAAAGTTGTCACAAGTGGCAGCTGTGAATGCTTTCGACATGAAGGAATCTTTGGCCCCTCCAGCGTTAAGTGTACTATTTAATTGCACAAGGAACTGGAATCTATTCGAAAGATGCCCCTTGCCATCAATACCCATGGAATACACATAACATTTGCAGGCATTCACAATATGCAAGGAAAAAATCAAACTAAGGCAACTTGGAACTACCTTAAAGCTGCTCTTCGTTATCGTGGTGGGGAGGAGGAATCCTTTACTCACCCTCCTTACATTTAAATTCCTTGCTTTCAGTTTTCATGCACTGCAAAATTGGCTCAGTGTGCATCTCAGCTCACATGCTACCACTGTTTTTGCCACTATGTTCTGCACAAATATAATGCTTGTCTTTCCCTTTGTCAAGAACCTATCTATATACATACAACTTCAATAAATTTTGGGCCATTTATTTCTGCTGGCCATTACTACTGTGATAACTGCATGATAATTTGGTATAATGGAACTTCCATCTTAAACATTTTTCAAAGACAGATATAAATACCAAATTACCCAAAGTAAGCAAAACTTTCTTCTCTTCCATTTTTTAATTTAAAAGCCTTTCCATAAGTTTAGTAGTTACAAAACTAGTGCACATTTTAAAACCCACCAGTATTCCTTGGACCTGTAACCTCTTCAGCCACAGCAACAATTCACACCCCTGTCGTAACCACTGCTGGACTGACGTTCTTCCTGCTGGAAGATATTTCGGAAAGCCATGTTAACTGACCCCATTTTCAGATCTCCTAGAACTGATTCTTGACTATTTCCAAGCTAGGTATCAGTTGCTCTTATCAACGTGTCTGAACCAGTCAGAGTATTATTTTCTTTCTTTACATAGCAAACGCACTTTATTACTCAGAGCTAAAAGTGAAGTCTTGAGCCCAGAACAAGGATGCCTATCCTCACACAAGTAATTATTGTGCAAACAAATACTCATTTCCTCCACAGTGAATGCACTTACTCGTAGCTTTGTGTGTGCCTCCGTGTGCATACACATCATCACTTGACATATCCATTTGCCAGGCAAGATACATTAGTCAAATATTATGTTCCAGGAAGACAAAACAAGTAATTAGTCATGTCAGATTTTCAACACTCGCATTACTACCAGCTTTTGTTTCCTCGCATGTGTTTTTTCAGATCAAGAACGCATCTCTCTTGGTTTTTTGCTATAATACAGGGTGAAGACATTGTTATTTCCTATATAGTACAACAAGTACAATAAACATAGGAAAAAACCCTTGAAATGCTAATGTCATTAAAAAAAGTATACAATTCATTGAAGAAATACAGGTAACACTTCACAACATGGAATCTGAACAAAGTGTTCTGCTTCGATTCAGAGTGGAAACTCCTCACTCTTAAATGTGCCTTTTGGCTAATTAATGTAATCAGAGTTTCACCCAGCTTGTCTGAAACAGGAAAGCAACTTACCTTTGAACATTGAGATCTCGAGTGAAAGGCCATATTGTTCAGAGGAGAGGGTATTTAGGTGCAAGGGAAAAAGATGGCTAAGAGAAACCATAAAACAAAATCTTCAAGGACTCTGAAACACATTGTCAGTACTTACACCAAAGGCACGGGTGTCAGTAACTGGGACAGTGTTTTCAGTGCACAGCTTCTTATCTCACACTGCACAGCACACAAAAAAACAAACATTTAAAGAATGTTCCAAACTAAGCATAAGCCCAAATTTACTATGCTACCTTTTCTTTATCTCTTTTAGATAAGTAATTATACATTTTATGTTTCTATACATACTAACTCTAAACTTTGGCACAGTTACAAGTAGGTAACACGGAATATCTGAACTCGTGGTTTTGTACAAAAAGGATATTTTTTCAGCATGTATAGAGTGGCCAGTCTTGAAGCTCGAAAGTTGGCTCTGACAGATCGATAAACAGCTTTCCGGAGACCAATAAGATGCTGACTGGGATGCTGTCCAGCTTTATTAAATGGGCAAGCAGCACTGACCCTGTCAAGCAAACTTGAAAAGTAAAATGTGATACAACTGTACAGATGTCCTAAAGTATTTTTAAAAGACAGTACATCAGTTTTCTTATCCCATTACTTAGAAAACTTTTTCAGACCACTCAGTAACTATGAGAGAAAAAAAATAATCCATCATATCAATGATATATTTAATCAAAATTTCAGATAAGCAGCCAGGATTCCTCAATAGACAGCCTGATTCTATTCGAATCTGAACCATGGCAGAGCTCCTGAGGACGTTTGTTTTCATCAAAGTTTTCCACACTGACACACTAAGGGTAGACAGGCCGTAACGTTATATCTGATACAAAACTACCACAAGCCCACTGTAAGCTTTAGAAGTTTTAACACACAGATACTTAACATATACCTCTTTATATGCAAATTTGTTCTTTAAATAACTTTTGCAGAAAAAAATGTGCTAATATATACTATTTTTCATGCAAAACATTACATTCTTTCAATGCTCTCCATGCAGAATATTCTCTAGGTTAACAAAAATATTATTTGAGTGGTGACATAGATTTTATCATCATGCAATGAATAACAGCTGTGTTTGTGGGAGTCTGTCAGGTAAACACAGGAAATGCATCCAACTATACAAGCATATTTGAAAATATATTTTGGTATCCACATATTCAGGTGAATATACCATTTAAAAGAAACTGTGCCATTTGCCTATTAGAATGCACTTCAGAATGGCTTTAGAACTGTAAGAAATTGCTTCATCTGGAAATAAACTGAATTGTGAAATGGATGAATGTTAAACATGTCTCTGTAACATTAAGCTGTAGAAAAGGAAAAAAAAAAAAAAGATTAGTATCCAGTTATGTCTATTCATATACAGCCTGATGCCAAACCTATGACTGAGACCCTGAAAATGGCCTCGGTGCACTCTACTTGCTGTGACTGTTTTTACCAGAACAGACTCAGAAATGGACGTAGAGTGGACAACAGAACGATGAATTGTGATGAATTGTTGGGGGACTGGAAGCTTGCTTCTGCTCTCACCTTTCCCAGGGCACGGTGAGGAAGTGATTTCATGTCCACAGTCACTTAAAAGGGAAAAGCATACTGGGTGCCTGGCAAGACTGAGGTGGGTTGCTGCACTGGTCACTATTTCTGCAGCGCATCTGCCTGAAGAGCGGGCTAAGCCAGCAGACCTGACCCTGCTGGAAAAATGTCAGTCCTACTGCATGTGCTTAGCTGGACCATGCTGCACACCGTCCGGGACGGGAAACAGCTTATTGCCTTCCCTGTCAAATATGAAAAGCAATGCAGCCCACCCAGTGAGCAATGCTGGACCCATATCAGTATGTTAAATATGATCAACAAGGAGATTCATGCCAAATACCGCAGTATATTGAATACGCTAGCTAAAATACCCTATTAAAATATCTGCGTCCCATATCAAATTATGTGAGTGATATTAAAATGGTTTATATAACATCTCATAAAGTACTTAAAAATCTGCGTAAAATAAGAACAAGCTGTGTCAATTTCAATTTCTAAACCTAAATTTAAAATGCTAGCCTTGCCATACATTTCTCTAGGGAACACAGCGTGTAATAAAGTACGTGACAACCTCTAACGTTTCCCTAGCTTTTGAAGGTAACAACTGGAAGTGTTTATGGATAAACTCTTACATCAGTTTGTAGGCTCAAGTCTTGGATGAATCGTCAGAAGCAGACCCAAAGACAAGGAGTGAAACTCTTCTACCGTAAAAAAGAGAAAGTGGTCTATGTCCTGCTACAGCGATGTAAGCATTTCCAGCTCCTATACAGAACAAATCACAGAATCACAGAATGGTAGGGGTTGGAAGGGACCTCTGTGGGTCATCTAGTCCAACCCTCCTGCTGAAGCAGGGTCACCTACAGCAGGCCGCACAGGACCTTGTCCAGGCGGGTCTTGAATATCTCCAGAGAAGGAGACTCCACAACCTCCCTGGGCAGCCTGTTCCAG